>Ga0180012_1000108_pt1 | contig 37575 bp, 37 predicted proteins | sample KR11_S2_MetaG_FD_122243 | JGI IMG/M metagenome (GOLD analysis project Ga0180012, IMG submission 122243) | Groundwater microbial communities from the Olkiluoto Island deep subsurface site, Finland - KR11_S2_MetaG | ecosystem: Environmental > Aquatic > Deep subsurface > Groundwater | place...
CCTTGCGCCGCGCCTCGGTCGGGCTGAAGGCGCCGACCACCTCGACCCGGTCCCGCAGGTCGAGCAGGCTCAGGGCATGCGGCGCCGAGGCCATTCCCAGGCCGATGATGCCGGCCCGCAGTTTTCGGGGTTGGGCGACCGTCAAGGCAAGTTCCTCCAGCATGCAGACTGCCCCTAGCTCCGCGACGTCAACAGCAGGGCGATCGCAGTATCGATGATCAGCACAGCGGCTCCTCCCGCCTGGCGTTGGCCCTATCAGTGCGCAAGCGAGCCTAAGCGGTCAAGCAAAAGTCATCATACAACTGACGTTTTTTTGTATGTTGACATGACGTCTGATTGATTTTACCCCTTTGTCGGCCGAAGGAGGAGCGGTCTATCTCATGAGCCTTGTCGCCCCGGATTTGCTGTTTCCTGCCGACCCGGCGTCCCGCGCCATCGCGGCTGATCTCTATGCCGCGGTGAAGGATCTTCCGATCATCAGTCCGCACGGCCACACTGATCCGCGCTGGTATGCCGAGAACGAGAACTTCCCGGACCCGGCCCAGCTGCTGATCGTTCCCGACCACTATATTTTCCGCATGTTGTTCAGCCAGGGGTTTCGGCTGGAAGATTTTGGGGTGCCCACACTGGACGGCGCGCCAGTCGAGACCGACGGCCGCAGGATCTGGCGTCGCTTCGCCGAGAATTACTATCTGTTTCGCGGCACGCCGACCCGGCTCTGGCTCGACTATACGCTGGAGAACCTGTTCGGCATCACCACGCCGCTGACCGCCGAGAATGCCGACGCCTGCTACGATGTGATCGCCGCCCAGCTGGCGACCGACGCCTTCCGGCCGCGTGCCCTTTTCGAACGCTTCAATATCGAAGTCATCTCGACCACGGACGGTGCCCTCGATCTCTTGCCCTGGCATGCAAAGATCCGCGACAGCGGCTGGCAGGGCCGCGTCGTCCCGGCTTATCGCCCGGATTCGGTGATCGATCCGGATTTCGAGGGCTTCCTCGATGGCCTCGACACGCTGGGCGACATCAGCGGCTGCGATACCGGCCGCTGGCAGGGCTATCTGGACGCGCATCGCAATCGCCGGGCCTATTTCCAGTCCTTCGGCGCGACCGCCACCGACCACGGTGTTTTCTCGGCCCAGACCGCCAATCTCGGCACCGGCGAGGCCGAGGTCCTGTTCGGCAAGGTGCGGACCGGAAAAGCCGACGAGAACGAGCGCGCGCTGTTTCGGGCGCAGATGCTGACCGAAATGGCGAGGATGAGCATCGAGGATGGACTGGTCATGCAGATCCATCCCGGCTCATGGCGCAACCATTCCCCCGCCATCTTCGGGAAATTCGGCCGGGACAAGGGCTTCGACATTCCCACCCGCACGGACTATGTGCGCGGGCTGAAGCCGCTGCTCGACGCGGTCGGCACCGATCCCCGCGCCTCGATCATCCTGTTTACGCTCGACGAGACGAGCTATGCGCGCGAACTGGCGCCGCTCGCCGGCGTCTATCCGGCGCTCAAGCTCGGGCCGGCCTGGTGGTTCCACGACAGCCCGGAAGGCATGCGCCGGTTCCGCGAGATGACCACCGAGACCGCCGGCTTCTACAACACGGTCGGCTTCAACGACGATACCCGCGCCTTTCCCTCGATTCCGGCACGCCACGACGTCGCCCGCCGTGTCGATTGCGCCTTCCTCGGACGTCTCGTCGCGGAGCATCGGCTGCGGGAGGACGAGGCGCATGAACTGGCGCTCGACCTGGCCTATGGCCTGGCGAAGAGGGCGTACAAACTCTGACTTTATGACTGCAACAGCGGGCACGACGTCCGCCAACTGGGAGGAGAAAATGTTGCAAATGACCAAACTGTGGACCGGTGTCGCGCTTGTCTCGATGCTTTTCGCCAGCGCTGTCTCGGCCGAGACCGTGCTCAAATCGTCCGATACCCATCCGGACGGCTATCCGACCGTCGAGGGCGTCAAATATTTCGGCGAACTCGTCAAGGAGCGCACGCAGGGGCGCTATGCCGTGGAGGTCTATCACTCGGCCCAGCTCGGCGAGGAAAAGGACACGATCGAGCAGGTACGCTCCGGCGTTATCGAGCTCAACCGCGTGTCCATGGCGCCGTTCAACGGCACCGTGAAGGAGACGATCGTTCCGGCTCTGCCTTACATCTTCCGCTCGGAAGATCACATGCACAAGGTGATGGACGGCGCGGTCGGCGACCAGATCAAGGCGGCTTTCGAGCCGGCCGGTCTAGTGGTGCTTGCCTTCTATGATGCGGGCGCGCGCTCGTTCTACAACTCGAAGAAGCCGATCAAGACGGTCGACGACATCAAGGGCATGAAGTTCCGCGTCATTCAGTCGGACATCTTCGTCGACATGACCGCCGCGCTCGGCGCGAACGCCACGCCGATGCCCTATGGCGAGGTCTATTCCTCGCTCGAGACGGGCGTCATCGAGGGGGCCGAGAACAATTTCCCGAGCTACGACACCGCCAAGCATTTCGAAGTCGCCAAGTACTACTCGATGGACGAGCACACGATCCTTCCGGAAGTGTTCGTCATGAACAAGGCGGCCTTCGACAAGCTGACGCCCGAGGATCAGGAGATCTTCAAGCAGGCGGCCAAGGACAGCGTCGCCAAGCAGCGCGAACTGTGGGCGGCGAAGACGGCGGAATCGCGCGCGCTGGTCGAAAAGGCCGGTGCCGAGATCAACGAGGTCGAAAAGCAGGGCTTCATCGATGCCATGAAGCCCGTCTACGACAAGCACATCACCGACGAGGTCCTGAAGAAGCTCGTCTCCGACGTGCAGGCGGTGCAGTAAGCGTAGCGCCGAAGCCCCTCCGTCTGGCCACGGCCACGGAGGGGCAAGCGCTGCTTTCGACAGATCAGATCGCGGACCCATGGTCCGGCCCTTCCGACAGTCGAAGGGTCAGGAGGCGTCAAACCCCATGTCCAACCAACTCCGACTAGGCCTGCCCTTCCTGTCCAGGCTCAATACCGTCGCCCTCTATTGTGCCGGCACCGGGCTCGTGGTCATGACGGCCATCGTCGCCTGGCAGGTCTTCTGCCGCTATGTGCTCAACGATTCGCCGAGCTGGACCGAACCCGGCGCGGTCATCCTGATGAGCTGGTTCATCTTCCTCGGCGCCGCGGTCGGCGTGCGGGAAAACAATCATATGGGCTTCGACGTACTGCTCTATGCGCTGCCGCCGGCCGCCAAGAAGTGGCTGCGTATGATCTCCGACATCGTCATCTTCGCCTTCGGCCTCGGCATGGTCTGGTACGGCAGCAATCTGGTCACGCTGACCTGGGGCACGACGCTGCCGGCGCTCGGTATCTCGGGTGCCTGGGACTACATCCCATTGATGGGCGGCGGGGCCCTGATCGCGCTCTTTTCGCTCGAGCGCATGGCCATGCGCGTGCTTGGCGCGCCGATCGACGACATCCTCGACGGGATCGCTCCAACCGAAGTGGCCGTCGAGCTCGAAAGCATTCCCGACGTTCAGAAAGACGCGGCCGGCTTCGTTCAAGGCGTCGCCGAGCATGCAGGCAAGAAGGGCTAAGCGATGGAACTCTGGATCCTCTTTGGAACGTTTACCTTCCTGATGCTGATCGGCACGCCGATCGCGTTCTGTCTCGGTGTGTCGAGCCTGGCGACGGTCCTTTACATAGGCCTGCCGCCCCTGGTGGTCTTCCAGCGCATGAATTCGGGCATGAGCGTATTCTCCATGCTTGCGATCCCCTTCTTCATCTATTCCGGCGACCTGATGGTTCGCGGCGGCATCGCCGGACGCATCGTCGCCTTTGCCGCGACCGTCGTCGGGCACCTGCGCGGCGGGCTTGGCCAGGTCAACATCCTCACCTCCACCCTGTTCGGTGGCATCTCCGGCTCGGCCGTGGCCGAGGCCGCAGCCGTCGGCAGCCTGATGATCCCGCAGATGAAGGCGCGCGGCTATGGTGCCGACTATGCGGTCAACGTCACCTCGATGGCCGCCCTGATCGCGCTGCTGCTGCCGCCGTCGCACAACATGATTATCTATTCGATCTCGGCCGGCGGCACGATCTCCATCGCCGACCTGTTCACCGCCGGCATCATCCCCGGCCTGCTGTTTGCCGGCGTGCTGATGGTCACCGCCTATATCGTCGCGCGCAAGCGGGGCTATCCGACCGAGCCCTTCCCGGGCTTCGTGGTGGCGCTGCATCTCTTTGCCGCCGCCATCCCCGGCCTGCTGCTCATCGCCATCATTTTCGGCGGCGTGCGTTCGGGCATCTTCACCGCGACGGAAAGCTCCTGCATCGCGGTCATCTATGCCCTGCTCATCACCGTCTTCGTCTACCGGCAGCTGCGCTGGCAGGATTTCGTCCACGCCACCATGGGGGCGGTGCGCACGACGGCGATGGTACTTCTGATCATCGGCTGCGCCGCGGCGTTTTCCTGGCTCATGGCTTTCCTCAAGGTTCCGGCGACCCTGGTCGCCTGGATGCAGACGCTCTCCGAAAATCCGATCGTGATTCTCTTGCTGCTCAACGTGTTGATGCTTGTCCTCGGCACGTTCATGGACATGGGGCCGACCATCATCATCACCACGCCGATCTTCCTGCCCATCGCCATGGCCTATGGGGTCGATCCGGTGCATTTCGGCGTGATCATGATCCTCAATTACGGGATCGGGCTCAACACGCCACCGGTCGGAGGGGTGCAGTTCGTGGCCTGTGCCGTGGGAAAGATTTCGGTGTGGGAAGCCATGCGTTCGATCTGGCCCTTCTATGGCGCCGGCATCGTCGTGCTATTGATGGTCACGTATATCCCGTCCCTGTCGCTCTGGCTGCCGGGGGTCTTCAAGTAGGAAATGGCCATGACTGAAAATCTGTTGGATGCAAGAGTGGAGCGCAAGCCGAAGCTGTTCGAGACCGTGGTGCAGACGCTGCGCAGCCAGATCCTCGCGGGCGAATTCGCCGTCGGCGAAAAGCTGCCGACCGAATCGCGCATGACGGAGATTTTCGGGGTCAGCCGTACCGTGGTGCGTGAAGCCGTGGCGGTGCTTGCCGCCGAAGGCCTGGTCGAGGCGCGGCACGGTGCGGGCGTCTTCGTGCTCGATCATCCGACGCGCAAGATCAGCGCCATCACCGCCGACATGGGAAACCGCATCAGTCAGGCCGTCAACGTTCTGGAAGTGCGCATGGGCATCGAGATCGAAAGCGCCGGGCTTGCCGCGCAACGCCGAAGCCCGTCGCAGGAGGCGAGCATCCAGGAGGCCTTCTTCGAATTCGAGCGGCTGCTGCACCGTGGCGAGCCGACCGGAAAGGCAGACTTCGCCTTCCACCGCGAAATCGCCGCGGCGACCAACAATCCGTTCTACGTCGAGATTCTCGACGCGCTCGGCGACCGTACCATCCCGTGCGACCGCAACTCGCCCTGGTTCTCGATCGAGGTGCTGTCGGAGGACTATCTGAGCCGCCTGCAACGCGAGCATCTGCGCATCCTGCAGGCGATCTCGGCCGGCGACGCGGATGCCGCGCGCGATGCGATGCGCGCGCATCTCAAGGCGGCACAGGACCGCTACCGGCAACGCCTGACCGGCCAGCAGGCCGGCTACCAGCAACGCGCGTCGAGCGACACGCAGACTTGAAATTTCCAAACGAAAGCAAAGCTACATGACGACCGAATTCACCTCCCGCTTCGCCATCGATCCCGCCGCCGCTGCCGCGATGGGCACCGATGAGCTGCGCCACAATTTCCACCTCGCCAACCTGTTCGAGCCGGGCAAGATCAGCCTCACCTACACGCATTACGATCGCATGGTCGTCGGCGGTGCGGTTCCTCTCGGGCAGCCGTTGGCGCTGGAGGCGATCAAGCCGGTCGGCACGCAGTCCTTCCTCGAGCGCCGCGAACTCGTCGCCGTCAATATCGGCGGCGAAGGCACCGTCGTCGTCAGCGGCGAGGCGCACCGGCTGAACACCCGGGACATGCTCTATGTGGGCCTCGGGGAAGAGGTGAGCTTCACCTCTGCCGACGCGGGGAAGCCGGCGAAATTCTACCTCTTGTCGGCGCCGGCGCACCGCGAGTGCCCGACGCGGCCGATCACGCTCGACAAGGCCAAGCGTCTCGACCTCGGCCGTCCCGAAACCTCCAACGAGCGTTCCATCTTCCAGTTCACCACGACGATCGAAACCTGCCAGTTGGTCGTCGGCATGACGCAGCTCGCCAAGGGATCGGTGTGGAACACCATGCCGGCGCATGTGCACGACCGGCGCATGGAAGCCTATCTCTATTTCGACCTCGCCGAGACGGCCCGGGTCTTCCACTTCATGGGCGAACCGTCAGAAACCCGTCATATCCTGATCGCCAACGAGGAGGCGGTGCTCTCGCCCGCCTGGTCCATCCACTCGGGCTGCGGCACGGCCAACTACGCCTTCATCTGGGCGATGGCGGGCGACAATGTCGACTATACCGACGTGGATCCCGTTACGATGGGAGAGTTGCGGTGACCGATCTCTCCGCCTTCGGACTGGTGGGCAAGCGGATCGCGATCACCGGCGCCAATACCGGCATCGGACAGGGCATTGCCGTGGCGGTGGCCCGCGCCGGCGGCGCCGTGGTCGGCATCGGCCGGTCGGCGATGGACGAGACGGCAAGACTGGTTGCGGCCCAGAGGGCAGAATTTGTCTCGGTCAAGGCAGACATCAGCGACACGAAGGCCGCGGTCGCCATGCTGAACGACCTGATGGCCGATGGCCCGCTGGACTGGCTCGTCAACAATGCGGGCATCATCCGCCGGGCCGACAGCGTCGACTTCACCGAGGAGGACTGGGACGACGTGATGGACGTCAACCTCAAGTCGTTGTTCTTCCTGTCTCAGGCCTTCGGGAGAAACTGCCTTGCGGCGAAGCGCGGGGGGCGGATCGTCAACCTCGCCTCGCTGCTCTCGTTCCAGGGTGGCATCCGCGTGCCGTCCTATACGGCATCGAAGCATGGCGTGCTCGGAATTACCCGGCTGCTGGCCAACGAGTGGGCGGCGAAGGGCATCAACGTCAACGCGATTGCTCCCGGCTACATCGAGACGAACAACACCGAGGCCCTGCGCAGTGATCCGGACCGGAGCAAATCCATCCTGGAGCGCATCCCGGCCGGACGCTGGGGCGTGGCCGACGATATCGGCGATGCCGCGGTGTTCCTGCTCGCGCGCGCCTCCAACTACATGCACGGCGCCGTCATTCCGGTCGACGGCGGCTGGCTGGCGAGGTGATCATGACCAAGGAAAGAGTCATTTTCGTTCGCGCCTCCGAGGGAGAGTGGACCGCGACCCCCGATGGCAACCGCCGCCGCGTGGCCTGCTTCACCGACGAGCTGATGATGGTGGAGTTCGCCTTCGAGAAGGGCGGAGAGGGCTGGATGCATTCCCATCCGCACGTGCAGTCTAGCTATGTGGCCGAGGGCGCCTTCGAGGTGACGATCGACGGTCGCACCGAGACGCTGGCGGCTGGCGACAGCTTCATCGTGCCTTCGGGCCTGCGGCACGGGGTGAAGGCGCTGGAAAAGGGGCGGCTGGTCGATTGCTTCACGCCGCATCGCGCCGACTTTCTGGAGCAATAGGGCGCAGGCTTGCACGCCGGAAGGACGCGATCGTTGCCTTACGGAAGGGTGGAGAGGGAAGGACCTTTCGATGGACGATCCACTGCTTCGGCGCCTCGTGCCGGCGCTTGCGGCCGTTCCCGGCGTCGATGCCGTGGTGCTCGGCGGCTCGCGGAGCCGGGGAGATGCGGTCGCCGGTTCGGACTATGATATCGGCCTGTATTTCCGGGCCGGGACACCCCTCGACGTCGGCGCCTTGAAGGCGGCGGTGGCACCTTTGGTTGATACTCCTTCGGAAGGAAACGTCACCGAGATCGGCGAGTGGGGGCGGTGGATCGTCGGCGGCGGCTGGCTGACGATCGACGGGCAGTCCGTGGACCTCCTCTATCGCAATGCCGACGACGTGGCCGACACCATAGCGCGGGCCCGAAATGGGGTTATCGAGGTCGATTACCAGCCCGGCCACCCGCACGGTTTTCTCTCCCCGATCTGGCTCGCCGAAGTGCATCATTGCCGGATCCTTGCAGATAGAAGCGGGACGGTCACCCGCATGAAGCGTAGCCTGACGCCCTATCCGCGGGCGCTGGGTGAGGCCATCGTCGCCAGGTTCCAGTGGGAGATCGCCTTTGCCGCCGGCAATGCCGCCAAGGCGATTGCCCGCAACGACACGAGTTATATCGCCGGGTCGATCTTCCGGGCTCTAGCCTGTGCTGCGCAGGTAATCTGCGCGATCAACGGGGCCTATGTGATGAACGAGAAGGGGGCGTTGCGGCTCGCCGGCACCCTGCCTTTGGCGCCAAGGGACTTGGAGGGGCGGGTCGAGACCGTCTGGGCGTGCTTTGCGGACAAGGACTATGCAGCGGCGCTGGACGCGCTGAACCATATCGATCGGGATGTCGCGCGGCTGGTGGAGGTATGGCGGGAAGCCGCTTAGCTTCGGCCGACCGACTTGGGCGCCAGTGCAGGATTGGTGTCGCGTCCCCGTCCAGATTCAGACGCGCAGGCCTTCCAGCATGGCGCGGATCACCTGCCTGATTTCCTTGGCATCGGCACCCGCCTGAAGCGCCAGGGCACCGCGGTCGAAGACGGCCGACAGCATCGCGGCCAGTGGTTCGACGGGCAAGATACGGATGATCCCGCCCTTCATCGCCGCGTTCAGGCCCTCCACCAGCGTGCGGCCGCCGTGGCGCCTGTCCAGTTCGGCCAGTTCCGCAGCACCCAACACCGCGGGGGCCTCGATCAGCAGCAGACGCGTGCGACCCTCCTTCGCCATGGCGTCGAAAAAGCCCCAACCGCCCTCGACGAGAGCTTCAAACGGGTCGGCCCCGGGGGGCTCCGCCTGTTCGACCTCGGCCGCAACGGCGGCAAGCTCGGACTCCACGACGCCGAGGAAGAGGGCACGCTTGTCTTCGAAGTGGTGATAAAGCGCCCCGCGCGTCACGCCGGCTGCCGCGACGATCTCGGGCGTGCCGGTGTCGGCATAGCCCTTGGCGAGGAACATTGCGCGTGCGGCCGCGATCAGCGCACGTTTCGTCTCCTGCGTTCTCTGCTCATTCGTGCGTCGGCTCTGCTTTTCTTGCATACATACAGCCTGTATGTTAATTTGGATCCGTATCGATTCAATATCCTGATGTGGAGGGAAAATCCATGAAATGCACCCAGTTCTACCCCGTCCTCATGACGGACGCCGTCGCTGATACCGCAGACTTCTACCGGCAGCATTTCGCCTTCGATGCCGTGTTTGAAAGCGACTGGTACGTGCATCTCCAGTCAAGGGAGAGCGAGGGCGTCAATCTTGCGATCCTCAAGGGCGACCACGAGACGATCCCGTCCGTAGGGCGAGGGCAGGCGAGCGGCCTGCTGCTGAACTTCGAGGTCGAGGACGTCGACGCGCTCTACGCGGACATGCGCGCAGCGGGATTGCCGATCCTGCTCGAACTGCGGGACGAAGCCTTTGGCCAGCGGCATTTCATCACGCGGGACCCGAACGGCGTGCTGATCGACATCATCAAGCCCATCCCGCCGAGCGCCGAGTTCCGCGAGATGTACAGGCTGGACGAAGCAGCGGCGTGATCGCCGGTCCGGCGCGCGATCACGCAAAGCCGGATGCGGGGGCGCTCCGTGCGTCCCCGTTCCCTTAGATTGGGTTGAGCCTTGGAAGACGTTTGAGCCCGATACCGGCCCCATCTTAATCCGGGATCATACCGGCCGTCAGATTCACATAGGCCGCCGTCATTGAGCGCGCCTTGTCGGAGGCGAGGAAGGCTGCGGTTTCGGCAACGTCCTCGAGAGTGGGGAGCCTGCCCAGGAAAGTGCTTTGCGCGCCGCCGCCCAGCCACTGGTCGACGGAAAGACCCATGGCGCTCGCCTTCGGCGCAAATAGTTCGGCCGTATAGGATCCGGCCTGCGGCGCGTCGGATATGGCGTGCGGGCCGAGGCAGACGACGCGGATGTTTCGGCCACCGAGCTCGGCCGCGAGCACGCGCGAAAAGGCTTCGACGCCGGCGCAGGTCACGCTGTATCCCAGATGACCCGGCGTCGCGGCGCGACCTGCCGGGGTCGACAGGGTGAGGATCACACCTTGCCTGGTCTTTGCCATGTGGGGCACGACGGCCTTGGTGCTGTTGAACAGCGACCGCAGGAAATTGTCGACCGGGCTCATGAAGGTTTCGAGATCGAGACCGTCGATGAACGTGCCCTGGTCGTGCAGGAAACTGGTTGCGTTGATGGCGACGTCGATCTCGCCGATGCGCTTTGCCAGGTCGTCGACCGCCTGCCGGGTGGCGGCCTCGTCGAGGCAGTCCACGGAGAAGATCTCCGCTGTGCCGCCCTCGGCGCGAACGGCTTCGGCCGCGGCCTCGAGCCGGGCCAGACCGCGCGCGCCGAGATAGACGCGGGCGCCCTCCCGGGCAAACATCTTGGCCATCGCCGTGCCGATCGCACCGCTGCCGCCCATGATTACGATGCGTTTTCCATCCAGTAGCATGTTCAATCCTCCATCTGTGCTCGAACCGGCGAGATGACACGAAACCGCCGCCGGTCCGCGAGCCGGCGTTGTTGCCTGCGGTCATCATTGCTGCTATCCATCAACCAAGTGGTTGATGGATGAGTCCTTAACCCGCAAAGCCAGGGAGCGTCAACCATTTGGTTGACGGTTTGTCATGATTTCTGAAGATGAACGCCTCGACGCGGTGTTCCATGCGCTGTCGAACCGGACCCGGAGGCAGTTGATTGCCGACCTGAAGGTCAAACCCGCGCGTGTCAACGAACTGGCGCGGCCCTATGCCATGTCGGTGAATGCGATTTCCAAGCATCTCTTTGTGCTCGAAAAGGCCGGGTTGGTCGAGCGGCGGCAGGATGGCGCCACGCAGAGCTGCGTCCTGGCGCCGGGCGCGCTCGCCGATGCCGACCAGTGGATTGCCGGCTACCGGCAATACTGGACGAGCCAGCTCGATGGCCTTGCCCAGTTCGTCGAGGCGAAGGAAAACGGCCAATGAAGGCGACCGAACTGTCTACTTCGCGTGTCGTGAAGGCCGACCGGCAGCGGGTCTTCGATGCCTGGACGACGCCCGAACTGGTGAAGCAGTGGTGGGGGCCGCCGCCCTATACCTGCCCGAGCGCCGAGATCGACCTGCGGGTCGGCGGCTCCTATCGCCTGGCGAATCTCGGCCTCGACGGCGAGATCATCTGGATCAGCGGTATCTTCACGCGTGTGGAGATCCCGGCGGCGCTCAGCTACACTTGGAAGCTCAGCACGCATTCGGACGAGCCATCCCTGTTGCATGTCTCGTTCCACGATCATCCTGAGGGCACCGAGGTCAGGATCCATCACGAGCGCTTTGCCGATGTTGCTGTCCGCGACGAACATGCGCTGGGTTGGCAAGGCTGCCTGGATCGTCTGAGCGGTTTCGTGGCTGATTCGTCGCCGGCCGGCCCGTCAGCCGCGCGGCCTTGCTGAAGAATCTGTGCCGTAGCCTGCTACAAGGCAGCTGTTCGGCCTTCCCTCGAGGTCAAGGCGTTCCGTTGCCGGAGAGGATTTGTGCCGCCCCGCGCACGGCCACCCTGAAGGCTTCGTCGAAGTTGACGCCGCGCACGGTCCAGCTGTGTTCGCGACCGCCCTCGCTCAGGTGCCAGCTTGCGACCCAGCCGTGGTCCGCGTCGCTCCAGTCGAGTTTGCCGATCAGGGGCATGTCTGCGCCTGCCGTGCTCGCGGCCTCTGCCAGATCGACAGCGTTCTGTCCGGACGACGCTTCGTCCCCATCCTGTGCGGACGGAAATACTACGGTCATCGCAAGGGCCGATGCGGCGAGCGCGAAGGAATCGCGCATCGCCGCGTCTCGCGGGTTCTCCTGGGAAACGCGGAATGCCTGCTGGTAACGCGTCACGTCGAGGAACACGGCAAGCGCCGGCCGTGCGTCGTGCCAGGGGTGGCTTTCCAGATCGGCAAGCAATCCGTCGATCACGCTCGGCTCATAGCGGCAGGTGAGGTCGTGCGGGCGGTCATAGGTGCCCTGTTCGTCGTGGATCGGCTTGCCGGCCAAGCGGTCGCGATAGGAAAAGGACTGCACGAAGCTTCCGGCCCGCGGCAGCAGATCGGCCATTTCCGCGCGCGCCGTCAGGCGCTGATCGCCGGACACGCGCACGAGAACCTGGGTCAGGCAGTCGCGAAAGCCGGGCTGTCGGTTCTTCTCGCCCTGGCCGGTGACGATGGCCTTTGCGCTGTAAAGCGCATCGGCCTGATCGCACCAAGCCGGGGCGGCATGGAGGAGAGTGAAGAGCGGTATGAAAGCCGTCACTGCATGCCGAACCATCCATTTCCCTCCAGCGCCTTGTCTCTGGCAATTTCGTAACCTGTTAAGGGGTTATATGGGAATGTCCGGGTGCACAAGTGCCGCCGCGCGGGATTGGTTCGTCCCGCGCGGCGGTGTGTGACTGGAGGATCAAGCTGCCTTTGCACGAAGGTGGGGATGGCCACCCGACTGTCGCTGGTCGGTGGCGGTGAACACGAAGCCCGCCAGCAACTGCTCGAGCCCACGGCTTTGCTGGGCAAGCGTCGCTCCAGCTGCGTTCATCTCTTCCACCATCGCCGCGTTCTGCTGCGTGGCGTGGTCCAGTTGATTGACGGCCGTGTTGACCTGCGAGAGCCCGGCGGACTGCTCCTGAGCCGCGACGGCGATGGCGTCCATGTGAGCATTGATCTCCTGGACCAGCGCGGCGATCTCCGTCAGCCCCTGGCCGGTATCGGCCACCAGGCGGACGCCTTGCGAGACGGCCTCGTCGGAATTGCTGATGAGGAGTTTGATCTCGCGGGCAGCCTCGGCCGATCGCTGGGCCAGCTGGCGCACTTCCTGGGCGACCACGGCAAATCCCTTGCCGGCGTCTCCGGCGCGCGCGGCTTCGACGCCGGCATTGAGCGCGAGGAGATTGGTCTGGAAGGCGATCTCGTCGATGACGGAGACGATCTGGCTGATCTCGCCGGAGGCATGTTCGATGCGCTCCATCGCGGTGACGGCCCTGCGCACCACCTGGCCGGAGTCGCCGGCCCGCCGATGGGCATTCTGCGCCACGCCCCGCGCCTCATGCGAGCGTTGCGAGGTCGAGACCACATTGGCGGTTATCTGTTCCAGCGCCGCCGCCGTCTCTTCAAGCGAAGCCGCCTGCTGCTCGGTACGCATCGACAGGTCGTCCGATGCCGTCGACACCTCGGCGGCGCCGCCATTGACGGTCAGGACGGACTGCCCGACCTTGATCAGGGTCTGCCGAAGCTGGGCCACGGAACTGTTGAAATCGTGGCGCAGGGCCTCGAACTGCGGCGCAAAGGGCTCGTGGATCTCGCACAGGAGATCGCCGTCGGCCAGCCTCCGCAAACCGTTTGCCAGCGTGCTGGTGGCCCGATCGAGGCGTTCCTCCGCCTCCGCCTCGGCCTGGCGCTGCATCTCGATGCGCGACTGCTCGGCTCGCTGGCGGGCCTGTTCCGCTTCGGCTTCCAGTTCGACATTGCGCAGCGCGGCCTGCCGGAACACTTCGACTGCCCGGGCCATCTCGCCGACTTCATCGCCGCGGCCGGCGCCGATTTCGCTCGCTTCGAGTTTTCCGCCGGCGAGCGCCCCCATGGCCTCGACCAGGATTTTGATGGGGCGCACGATCGTCCTGGCCATGAAGCCGGACAGTGCGATCATGACGAGGCCGCCGGCGACGCACAGTCCGATGACGATCCACGAGGCGCGGAGCGAGTCCGCGGCCGCTGTCGAGGCGCGGGCATTCAGGCGTGCGAGGCTGTCGTCCTCGAGCTTCTTCATCGCATTGATCCGCTGTGTGGTGGCGGCGAACCACGTCGCCGCGTCGAGACCCTGCAGATTGTCGCCGGCGACGATCCGGTCGCGGGCGCTTTCGATTTCCGCCATTTCCGGGCCATCGAGCGCTAAGGCGTAAGCCGGGCGAACCTCGTCGCTCTGCATCGACAGAAAGTTCTTCAGCAGCGCATTCTGGGCGCCGGCGAACCGGGAGAAGGTGGCGATCTGCGCCGGTTCGCCCATGCCGGCCGTCAGGATGGCGTTGCCGCTCGCGCGTTCCTGGCCGGCGACTTCCTTGGCCTGCATCATATGGTCATAGGCGATGAGCTCCGCGGCGATCGTCGAGCCGATACCCAGTTGGGCAAGCTCCGAGGCGAATTCCGTCAGGCTTCCGATCAGGCCGCTATAGGCGGCAAGCGATTGCGCCGGATTGAGCACGAGCCTGTCGACCGAGTTGCGGACTGTCGGCAGGGATTTCAGCGTGTCTTCGAGGTCGGAGACCCGGCGATCCAGGTCTTCGTGGTCAAGGAGCGCCGTCCCGTGCCGGATGTCCGAGAAGCGATCCGTGACTTCATCCAGATCGGCGCGGGCTGCTGCGAGTTCGGCCGTGCCTTTGCGGCCGCCCGTGGCGATGAAGCCCGAGGTCACGCCTCGCTCCACCTGCATTCGGTGGACGATCTCGCCGATCCTGGCCATGTTCTCGCTCAGGATGACGACTTCATGCATGCGGGACTGTGTGTTCCACATGCCGGAAAGCTGGACGGCAGCCAGATAACTCATCGCCAGCAGGGGCAGCGCCACGGCCAGCCAGAGACGGTTGCGGATGGAAATGTCGGTAATACTCACTGAAACACCTCACTGACGAGGCTTCATGCCTATATTGATCGCCCCGTCATGGAGCGATTGTCCGGGAATGGTCGACATTCCATCGCAATGACAGCGGCGGCGACCGGCCCTCGGCAGGTGCTTCGCTGTCAACGGGCGATACGTTATGTTTTTCTAAAGCGGCGACTTTGCGCTTGGGCAAAGAGCAGAGCTTTTTCCATGCAAAGTGCCCGGCAACACAACCGGCAGACGCACTCGTCTGCGCCGCGCCGATATGCGGCATCGGAACGATGCAAAGGGTGCTGTCTCTATCCGTCCGCCCTTGGGCGGCGCGCGCTCTATTTGCGGACGAGGCTGAAGGAGAAATGGCTGCCGCGGTGGTAGTCGATGGCGTGGTTGACGGGTTCGCCGGCTGCATTGAAACAGGTCTCGACGATCTTCAGGGCCGGGCCGAAGTCGCGCAGGTCGTTTCGTTCGATCACGTCATCCGGCAGCATCACGGCGGAGACGGTCGCCGCGGACATGCGCGGACGCTGGCGATGCTGTTCCATCAGGTCGAGCAGGGAGCCAGACCAGTCGATGTCGTAGAGCTTGGCGGGGATCAGACCGCGGGGGATGAAATCGACGCAGTAGAGGATCGGGACGTCGTTCTGCAGCCGCAGCCGCTCCAATCGGATGACGCGGTCCTTCGGGCCGAGCCTCAGCCTTTCCCGGACGATCTTGTCGGGCGCCTCTTCCGAAATGGACAGGACCTTGTTGTTGGTCGAATAGCCGTAGTGACGCGTCATGTCGGTGACGCTTTCGAAGACCGTGATCGGCCGCTCGACCTGGACCGCGGACATGGCGGAGACGAAGCGGCCCCTGCCATGCGTCACATAGATGATGTCATCCTGCTCCAGCAGTTTCAGCGCCTCGCGCAAGGCGGGTCGCGAGATCTTGAAACGGTCGGTGAGCTGGGCTTCCGTCGGAAGCTTGTCGCCGGGTTTCAGTCCTTCGTCGCGAATGAGTTCGGCGATCCGGTCTCGCAGCCTGATGGCCAGGGTGCGCGGATCGCGGATGGGTTCGTCCACCTCGGTGCCTCGTTGTTCATGTGTCTCGTTTCTTCATTGTCTGACAAATTCTGACCGGTCAAGCCTGACCATATGGCGAGAGGCGTGGGGTCGTCACTTCACACCCGGAGAGGTTCGGCGAGGTGCGCTTGACAGATTTATTCCGAGATGTCAGTTGTCTTACAACGCAACCCGATGTGCAAGGCGGTCGATACCGCGGTCTATGAGTGAGAGCCAGAACATGCTGAATTTTGACGAACCCCGCTTTCTTCGTATCCAGTCCGGAGCAGCAGAGCTTGCCCAGCGATTCGACCAGGTGATCGCCGATTGCCTGAAGGCGGGAGCCGAGAATGTCTTCTTCCTGGGAACCGGCGGCGCCGCGATCCTGATGCAGCCCGCCTGCCAGCTGCTGCAGCGCCGGTCGCGTTTCCCGGCATTCCTCGACATGACGGCGGAACTGGCGATCACCGGCTCGGCCAACATGACCGCCAAGTCGATCGTCATCATGCCGTCGCTGTCCGGCACCACCAAGGAGAGCGTTGCGCTGCTGGCCAAGGTCAAGGAAATCGGCGCGACCGTCCTCACGCTCGTCGGCCATGCCGAGACACCGCTCGGCAAGGGCGGCGACCACGCCTTCGTCAACTTTGCCGAAGACGATACGTCGTGCGAATCCTTCTATCTGCAGTCGCTGCTGATCGCGCTTTCGATCATGAAGCACCGCGGTGAGCTTTCGAACTACGCCCAGATCGTCTCGGAGCTGCAGAGCCTTCCCAAGCTGCTGCTGGAGGTCAAGCGCGCCTATGAGCCGAAGGCGGAAGCCTTTGCCAAATTCCTTGCCGGGTCCGATTTCCATATCATCACCGGGGCCGGGAATGCCTGGCCGGAAGCCTTCTACTACGGCATGTGCATTCTCGAGGAGATGCAGTGGATCAGGACCCGCCCGGTGCATGCCTCGGACTTCTTCCACGGGACGCTCGAGCTCGTCGAGCCGGGCGTTAGCGTCGTGCTGTTCAAAGGGGAGGACGAGTGCCGTCCGCTCGCCGAGCGGGTAGAGAATTTCGTGCCGAGCTATTCCGACAAGCTCGCCGTTCTCGATACGGCGGAGTTCAAGCTGCCGGGTGTCTCGCAGGAAGTCCGCCGCCTCGTTTCGCCGATCTTGCTGGCCACGGTGCTGGAGCGGATCAGCGCGCACCTTGAGGTCATGCGTAACCACCCGCTGACCACGCGTCGCTACTACAAGCGGGTTGCCTACTAAGCCGCTTTGGCACCAAGATCGACCGCCACATCATCGCCTGGCCGTCCCGGGTGCCCTGGTCGGCGGTGACGATCAAAGGCCGTAGGCGTCCCCGGGCGCCTGCGGCTTCTCCCCGTGAAGAGACCATAGAGGTTCCATGTCCCGTTTGCGATTTGCCGTCGTGGGTGACAATTGCGTCGACCGTTTCCTGCCGCCTGTGGGGCAGTCTCTGGTGGGCGGCAATGCCATCAACGTGGCGGTGCAACTGGCGCTGATGGGGCACGAGACCTATTATTTCGGCGCGGTGGGACTGGACGCGGATGGCGCACGCGTTCGCGATCTCCTGGTCCGCAACGGCGTGCGGATCGACCATCTGCGCATGGCGGCGGGCACGACCGCCTATACCAATATCGAACTGACGGCCTCGGGCGACCGGATCTTTGCTTTCGAAGACTTCGGCGTCTGCCAGGATTACCGTCCCAGCGGGGAGGAGATGTCCGTGCTGGCGACCATGGATCACGTGCATCTCGGATGGATTTCCGATGGTGGGCAGGTCCGTCAGGCGCTCGCTACGCTGGACGTCGGCCTGTCGCAGGACATCTCGGTCAACAACGACAAGGCGCATCTTGGCATGGCCGGTCTGGGCGTCGCCTTCGGTTCAGCCGGAGAGGATAGGGCGCAGGCCGAGGCGCTGGCGCTCGACCTTCTCGCCGAGGGTGCCGGGATGGCCGTGGTGACGCGCGGCGGTGAAGGCTCGCTTGCCACCGACGGACGCATCTGGGCGCATGCGGGGATCGCTCCGGTCGAGGTGGTGGACACCACCGGTGCCGGCGACAGTTTCATCGCCGGCTTTCTCGATGCCCGGTTGCGCGGGCGCGATCTCACGGCCTGTCTCGAAAGGGGACGGGACTGCGCTGCGGTCACCTGCGGCCATATCGGCGGTTTTCCGCAGGATCCCGCGCCGCTGTAAGTGGAGAGAGGCGTCCTTTCGAACGCCGACCTTCCCGGTACCCTAGTGCAGCAACTGGCTGAGAAACTGCTGCGCGCGTTCCGTCTGCGGGTTCTCGAAGAATGCCTTGGGCGTTCCTTCCTCCGCAATCCGGCCGTGGTCCATGAAGATGATCCGGTCCGCCACGCGTTTGGCGAAACCCATTTCGTGGGTGACGCAGACCATGGTCATGCCCTCCTCGGCCAGCGAGACCATGGTATCCAGCACTTCCTTGACCATTTCCGGATCGAGGGCCGAGGTCGGCTCGTCGAACAGCATGACGCGCGGGTTCATGCACAGGGCCCTGGCAATCGCCACGCGCTGCTGCTGACCACCCGACAACTGGCCTGGATATTTGTCGGCCTGCTCGGGAATGCGCACGCGCCCGAGAAAGTGCATGGCCAGTTCGCGCGCCTGGGCCTTCGGCATCTTCTTCACCCACATCGGGGCCAGCATGCAGTTCTCCGCGATGGTCAGGTGCGGAAAGAGATTGAAATGCTGGAAGACCATGCCGACATCGCGGCGGATCTCGCAGGCCTTCTTCTCGTCCTCGTCGAGTTCGACCCCGCCCACGATGATGCGGCCCTGCTGATGGGCTTCCAGGCGATTGACGCAGCGGATGAGCGTCGACTTGCCGGAACCCGACGGCCCGCAGATGACGACGCGTTCGCGCGGGGCGACGGACAGGCAGACATCGTCCAGGGCATGGAAATGGCCGTACCACTTGTGGACGCCTTCCAGGATGATCGCGGGTTCGGTTGCGGGCGCGCTGGTCATGGTCTTGTTCCTTGTTGTCACTGGAGCACGAGCCACCCTGACACGGCGATCATCGCCGCGCCGAGGAGCGTGTGAAGTTCGATGGGGGCGGCAAACAGGACGAAGCCGTAGACGCAGCCCCAGATGATCTGGCTGTATTGCGAGGCCGAAACGACAGATGCCTCGCCGACGCGAAAGGCGCGCACCAGCAGGGCGTGACCGCCCAGCAGCAGGAGGCCTGCGAGGATGACGAGGCCCATCTGTGTGAGATCGATCGGCACGACCTTGCCGGTCGTCATGGCGACGGCCAGAGCTACGGGCGTCAGCACGAGCAGAAGGCTTGCGACAAGCGCCATGTCACTTTCCTGCGCCTTGGTTCGCCTCAGTAGAATGAGGGAGAGTGCGAAGAAGACGGCGGAGGCGAGCGCGGCGAGATGGCCAAGATTAAGGACGACGAGGCCGGGCTTCAGCGCGACGGCCACGCCGACGAACCCGACCACGACACCGATCCAGGCAAGAGCGGAAAGCCTCTCGCCGAGCAGCACGAAGCCCATCAGGGCGACGAGAAGCGGGGTGAGGAAGGCCAGCAGATAGGCGTCCGCCAGGGGCAGAACTGAAAAGGCGTAGTGGATCAGGATGGTATCGGCGGCGAGGAAGAGTGCCCGCAGGAAGGCGAGCCTTGGATGACGCGGCAGCAAGAGGCGGAGCTGGCCGGTCGCGGCGGCGTAGGCGATAAGGGCGACGAGCGCGATCAAGGTGACCATGAAGGTCACCTGCGGCGCGGACACGCCGGTCGCCAGCACCTTGACGAGGGCATCCGTCCCGGAAAACACGGCAAAGGCCATGACCGCGATGAGGATTCCCCGGCCGTTGGCCCGGGGTTCGGCGCCCGGGCCGGCCTCGACGACCGTCCTATCGGACATTGAACCGCCCGAACCGTTCCTCGACCCGCGACTGGATGAATTCCAGGCCGATCGACAGCAGCCAGTAGATCATCGATGCGGTGATCAGCATCTCGATATGACGGAACTCGGTCTGGCCCTGGGTGCGCGCCAGATACATCAGTTCCCACACGCCGACGACGGAGATCAGCGAGGAGTCCTTCAGCATGGCGATGAACTGGTTGCCCGTCGGGGGGATGATCACGCGCATGGCCTGGGGCAGGATGACGAGCCCCATGGTCTGGCTCGAATTGAGCCCCAGTGCGGTTGCGCCTTCGCTCTGGCCGCGATGGATGCTCTCGATGCCGGCGCGAAAGATCTCGGTCATATAGGCGCCGTAGCATAGCGAAAGCGCCAGGATGCCGGCTGGTACCGCTCCGATGACATAGCCCACCTGCGGCAGTCCGAGATAGATGATGTAGATCTGCATGAGCAGCGGCAGCCCGCGGAAAAGCGAGGTGTAGAACGTCGCCAGCCCGTAGATCACGCCGTTCTTCGACAGCTTGGCGATCGCGCCGGCAAGGGCGATGAGCGTCGCGATGACGATCGAGATGGCCGAAATGTAGAGGGTGGTGACGACGCCCTGGCTGATCAGGAAGCCGATCTTCTTGGCGATGAAAGTGAAGGAGAGGTCGAAGGAGTAGAAGAACACCATCAGCAGGCCGAAGAGCTCGAGCCAGACGCCGACGATCTGCTGGCGGCGGGACAACTGCCGCAAAGCCTTCCAGTTGACGACGGCAATCAGCGCGATGACGAGCGCCGAGACCAGCCGCCCGCGCTGCGGATTGCCCTCGAGCCAGCCGGCAGCCGGCGGGACGATATATCCGATCCACGCGGAGGATATGCCGAGGCTGTAGATTGCCGCGACGAAGACGAGCAGCGTCAGCAGCCCGCCGAGACGGCGTGATGTTTCGGGATAAGTAAGTATCAGTCGGCCAATCATCGTGGGATCCCGTTTCTCAGGCCGCGCGCTCGCGCCACCAATCCTGCATCTGCAGTTTCCAGTAGGTCAACTGGGCGACGGCAAGTCCGGCCAGCCCGCCGGCCCACACCAGTCCGAACGGTTCGAACAGCTTGTAGCGGTCGCTGGTGCCGAGAATGCCCTCCGCGACGACCTTGCCGCCGATCGCCGTGGTGTTGAGGCCGTGGCCGCCGAATGCCGTGCAATGCCAGACGCCCGGCGCCATTTCGCCGATCTGGGGCATGAGGTGACGGGCATAGGACATCAGCCCCGACCAGGCGAGTTCGGTCTTGAGGCCGGCCAGTTGCGGATAGGTGTTGACCATTTCGCTGCGCAGTTCGCGCACGAGAGCCTCGGTGGACCCCGCCCGCGTGGTGATCCGCCCGCCCCAGAGCAGTCGGCGTCCGCCGTCGACGACCCGGTAGTAGTCGCCGGCCCGGCGGTTGTCGCCGATGGCGTCGGTCGTCGCGATCGCCGATGCGATCAGCTCCGGGGCCTCCTCGCTGACCATCACATAGGTGGCGATCGGCAGGAAGGCGCGCTTCAGGCGCGGGTTCAGGGCTCCGGTGTAGCCGCCGGTGGAAAAGACGACCTGGCGCGCATCGACGCGTCCGTCCGCCGTGACGATCTGTTTTGCCGCGCCGTCGAGCCTGGCGCTGACCGCAGGGGAATTCTCGTAGATGCGCCCGCCCAGCGTCTCGATCGCAGCTGCAAGGCCGCGCAGATAGTTCAGGGGGTGAATGTGAAAGGAGCGTCCGTCGCGCAGGCCCTGGAAATAGCGCTTCGAGTTCAGCCGCTGCCGGACCTCGTGGGTCTCCAGATATTCGAGCTTGTAGTCGTACTTGCGCCGGGTCTCCTCGGCATGGGCCTTGAGATCGGCGCCGCCGTCGTAGCGCAGGACGCTGAGCACGCCGCTTGTCGGCGCCGCGTCGAAAATGGACAGGTCGCGGATGCTGCTGCGGACATATTCCATGCCCTCGATCGACAGCAGATGGAGCTTATGCGCCTTGTCGGCACCGGCGATGCGGGCGATGGCATCCGTCCCGGTCGAATAGCCCGGGCCGACGAAGCCGCCATTGCGGCCGGATGCGCCGAAGCCGACGCTCTCAGCCTCGAGGACGACGACACGCTGGCCGGCCCTTGCCAGCTCGAGCGCGGTTGTCAGACCAGCAAGGCCGGCGCCGACGATGACGGTGTCGCATTCGACCGGGCCGGACAGGACCGCGCGGGTGGCAGCGTCCGCCATGGTGCGGGCGTAATAGGTATCGGGATAAGACATTGAGGAAGCATCCGTGGTTAGGAAAGCCCGCGGCGGGTTGAAGACCGCCACGGGCTTGTCGATCAGTCGGCGCTGTAATCCTTGCCGTACCACTTGGTGGTGAGGGTCGCGAGCGTGCCGTCCTTCTTCATCTCCTCGATCAAGCCGCCGACCTTGGCGGTCCATTCCGGATCGACCTTCTCGGCGATCACCACCAGCGGTTCGCGGAAGGCGTACTCGCCTTCGATGACGCGCAGCGGATAACCGTTCTTGATGGCGTTCTGAGCGGTCTGTTCCGGCGCGATGACCGCGTCGAGACGGACGCCCGGTCCAAGGCGCAGGTCGTCGAAGGGCAGCATGCTGTCGGCGAAGGTGCGGATTTCGCCCGGTTCCAGCTTGTATTCGATTGGCGGCAGGCCCGGAGCATCGATTTCCAGCTGGCGGCGGACGAAATCCTCCGAGGTGGTGGCGGTTTCGACACCGATGATCTTGCCCTTCAGGTCGGCCACCGACTTGGCTTCGCTGTCCTTGTGCACGACGTAGACATAGGGGCTGTAGTAGTAGATCCCGACGAAATCGATGACCTGCGCACGCGCCTTGGTCGGAGTGACGGAGCCGACGCCCAGATCGTAACGGCCCTGCCAGCGGCCGCCGGTCAGGGTCTGCCAGTCCGGCGTTTCGAAGGTCACTTCGACGCCGAGACGCTTGGCGATTTCCCGCGACACGTCGATGTCGAAGCCGACCATCTCGTTGTTGTCGTCGAGGAAGCTCTGCGGCGGCCAGCCGCTGTTGGTGGCCACGACCATGGCCTTCTTTTCCATGACGCGGTCGAGCGTCGCGCCGGCATGGGCCATGCCGGCCATTGCCAGCGCGGTGGCGCCAATGGCGAGTTTCATGAGCAATCTGTTCAAGCAGTCCTCCTTCGGCATGTCAGCCTTTTTTGTTCCCGGATATGTAAGATGTCTGACAACGCATCTTGAAAACGGATGCCGGTCGAGTCAAGCGGGAATACGGCGGCCAGTCATGAAACAAACTGATGGCGCTATTCGCAGCGGTGATGGAAAGGCGGATCGGGCCGCGGTGCGCTACTGAGTTTTCCGCTCCAATCGAAGGCCGGCCACACAGTTTGAGGATTTCGCATTGACCTCGCTCAATGGTTCTGTCCGTCAGGCGGACACATTTGGCGATTGTCTCACCTTTTTGCGCTGCCACGTACTAAAGCGGATGCCGGAACGAAATGCGCTATCTGGGAGGAGCGACGCGGATGCATTCAACACACGGTCGGATCATTGAGTGGACGTCTGCGGACGACCGGCAGGGGCTGCGCTGATGGCAAGGAAGGCAAGTTCCCTGTTGTCGGCCCTGCTGCTCGGCGGTGCCGCCGGCTGCTTTCTGCTCGGTGCCGGGGTGACCGTCGTTGACGTCGTACTGAGGGCCGTGGCCGGTCGCAATGTGCCCGGAGCCATCGAAATCACCTCCTTTACCATCGGTCTTGGAGCGCTCCTGTCCATGCCGGTCTGCTATACCACCCGCACGCACGTGACGGCGAAGCTGGTCTCAGAGCTTGCGCCCGGACGTTTTGCGCGCCCCTTCGGTCTGCTGGGCGCGGCCGCCTCCATCCTGTTTGCCGCAGCGCTGCTGTGGATCATGGCGGAGAACACACTGTCGAAGCTCGGCTCGCCAGAAACCTCGCCGGATCTCGGCCTTCCTGTGCCCGCCCTCCTGCTCGTCGTGACGGCGACGCTCGTCGTGGCCCTTGCCGCGGCCTTCGTCGGCCTCTGGCTCGAACTGCGCAAAGCGAGGGCATGAGATGAGCGGCATCGTCCTCGGCGGCATCGGCTTTGCCGCTGCCATAGCCATGATCTTTCTCGAAATTCCCGTTGCCGTCAGCCTCGGCCTCGTGGGGCTTGTCGGATGTGCGCTGATCATCGGCGTCGACGGTACGGTCGCCATGGGGGCGACCACCGTCTGGGACAGCCTGACCAACTACACGCTCACCATGCTGCCGCTCTTCGTGCTGATGGGCAATCTGGCGGCTAATAGCGGGCTCTCCGGCCGCCTCTACCGATCGATGTCGGTGCTGATCGGACACCGCCGCGGCGGCCTGGCCCTTGCGACGATCGGGGCCTCGGCGGGCTTCGGCATGATCTCGGGTTCCTCACTTGCGACCACGGCCACGATGGGACGCATCGCCCTGCCGGAAATGCGCGCAGCCGGCTATTCGACGGCGCTTTCGGCCGGTTCGGTGGCCGCAGGCGGCACGCTCGGTATTCTCATTCCGCCCTCGACCGTGCTCGTCATATATGCCTTCATCGCCGAACAGTCGATCCGCTCGCTGCTCCTGGCGACGGCGGGACCGATCGTGATCGCCATCTCGCTCTATTGCCTGGCGATCTGGCTGCCGATCCGCCTTGGCTGGTCGGAGGCGCCGAGCCGCGACCGCGCCGGCCGAGCCGAGCGCCTCGAGGCGATCCGCGAACTCCTGCCGCCGGTCGGAATTTTCGGCCTCATCATGGGCGGTCTCTATTCCGGCGTGTTTACCGCCAACGAGACCGCGGCGATCGGGGCGGCGGTCGTGCTGGCCTACGGCGTGTTCGCGCGCTGCCTCTCGCTCAAGGGCTTCGCCAGCGCCGCCATGGACACGGCCCTGCCCTGCGGCGCCCTCTATCTGGTGCTGATTGCGGCCAACCTGTTCAACTTCTTCCTGGCGCTCTCGGGCCTGCCCTTTGCGCTGACCGGACTGTTTTCAGGCATCATGGGCCATCCGCTGCTCGTCATCCTGCTGATGCTGGTGATCTATCTGGTGCTCGGCACGCTGATGGACAGTCTCGCCATGCTTCTGCTGACCGTGCCGCTGTTCGTGCCGATCGCCCAGGCGGCCGGCATCGACCTGGTGTGGTTCGGCATCTTCGCCGTCATGGTGGTCGAGATGGGCCTGATCACGCCGCCGGTGGGGATGAACCTGTTCGTCCTCAAGAGCACCAATCCGGACATCGAGATGATGCAGCTGTGGCGGGGGGTCGCGCCCTTCGTCGTCGCCGACCTCGTCCGCGTCTTCATCATCATTGCCGTCCCAGCCATCGTCACCTGGCTGCCGCACAACGCACTTTGATCCAACGGGCATTACGGGAGGAAAACCATGCTCAAGACAGTCCTCAAGACCGCGGCCATCGCATTGGCGCTGGCGGCACCGGCTCAGGCCCGTGAAATGCGCGTCTCCTCGCATGAGCCGCAGCAGGGCTTTTATTCCGCGAAGATCCTTCAGGCGTGGATCGACCAGATCAACCCCAAGCTCTCCGACGACAACAAGTTCAAGCTCTATCCCGGCGCCATCCTCGGAGCGCCGCCGGCGCAGGCGCAACTGGTCAAGGCCGGCGTTGCCGACATCTCCCTGGTGGTTCCGACCTATACGCCGGGCTTGTTCCCGATGTCCGGTGTCGTCGAGGTTCCGGCGATCGCCCAGAGCTCCAAGCAGGGCACGAAGATCCTCAACGCCCTTGCCGAGCAAGGGGCACTCGACAAGGAATACGGCGACTACAAGATCATCGCTCTCTTCACCACGCCGGGCTACCGCTTCCTGATGAGCGGCGAAGGCGCTCGCACACCGGACGACATCAAGGGCAAGAAGCTGCGCGCACCTTCGCAGTTCGGCTCTGTCCTTCTGGGCATGGTCGGGGCGGCTGGCGTCTCCCTTCCCGCGCCGCAGGTCTATGAAAACCTGGAGCGGGGCGTGGTGGCCGGTGCGGTCTGGGTGATGGACGCCTATCGCACCTTCCGCCTGGACGAGGTGGCGACGTCGATCGTCACCACACGCTTCACCGCCCAGCCCATGGCCATCCTGATGAACAAGGAAACCTATGCGTCCCTGCCTGAGGCCGACCGCGCCGTGCTCGACAGCATGTCCGGGGCAAAAACGGCCGAGTGGATAGCGGGCGTCGTGGACGCGGCCGATGCCAGCATTGAGGCCGACTACCGCGCCGCCGGCAAGGTGGACTTCATCGAACTGACCGAGGCCGAGCAGGCGAAATGGGACGCGGCCCTGTCCGGCGCGGCCGACAAGTGGGTGGAAACGCAGGCCGATCCGGAAAATGCCCGGAAAGCCCTGGAGACGGCGCGCACGATTTCCGCCGAGTAGCACCCGAGACGCAGCCGCGTCCGCCAGCGGACGGGCGCGGATCAAGGCTCCGGCCATCGCCTGGCGATGGCTAGGATCACCCCTTCCGAAACCTATGGATGGAGACGACCATGGCAATCAATGCTCTGGGCTATCTAGGCGTGCGCTCAGACCGGCTCGACGACTGGTCCGACTTCGCCGGCAAGCTGCTGGGAATGCAGCAGATCGATCGTGGCGGTAAGGCATTGGCCTTCCGCATGGATGACCGCGTGCAGAGGCTTCTCGTCTCCGATGAGCCCGGCGAGACGCTGGCTTTTCTCGGCTTCGAGGTCGAGCACAAGAGCGACCTGCAGCACTATGCGGCCCGCCTGGACAAGGCCGGCGTGCCGGTTCACCTCGGCAGCGGCGAGCTCAGCGACCGTCGTTTCGTCGGCGACCTCATCTGGTTCGAGGATCCGGCCGGCAACCGGGTCGAGCTGTTCCACGCGCCGATGATCGCTTCCGATCCCTTCGTGCCGGGTCGCCCGATTGACGGTTTCATGACCGGCCCGCTCGGCATGGGCCATGCGGTGCTGCATGTGGAGGACATCGAGGTGATGTTGCCCTTCTACCGCGATCTCCTGGACTTCCACGTGTCGGATTACGGGCTGGCGCCTTACGGCCTCTATTTCTTCCATCTCAACGAGCGGCATCATTCCTTCGCCATGGTCGGTTCCGGCCGGCAGGGTTTCCACCACTTCATGGTGGAGTTCCAGAACCTCGACGATATCGGCCAGGGTTATGACCTCGCCCAGCTCGACGAGGGGCGGGTCGCCTATACGCTCGGCCGGCACACCAACGACTACATGACGTCCTTCTACGCCAACTCGCCCTCCGACTTCTTCGTCGAGAACGGCTGGGGTGGGCGGCTGATCGATCCGGCGACCTGGGAGCCGCACGAGACCCATGACGGGCCGAGCTTCTGGGGGCACGAGCGGCTCTATCTGGCCGAGGACGAGGGACGCAAGCGCCTGCGCGACATGCGCCTCGACGCGGCCGCGCGTGGGCGTCGCTCGCCGCCGGTGGCCGACTGCCCCTGGCTCTACGGTGAACTTGCAAGGCGAGGAAAGTGACTATGAGACAATACGATGTGGCCATCGTCGGCTATGGGCCGGCCGGCGCGACGCTTGCGCATCTTCTTGGCCAGTGCGGGCTCGATGTTCTCGTGCTGGAGCGCGAGACGGCTGCGTATCACCTGCCGAGAGCCGTGCATTTCGATGCCGAGGTGATGCGGGTCTTCCAGTGGGTCGGTATCGCCGATGACATGGAGCCGCTGACGGCGCGGCATCCCGGGATGCGCTTCGTCGACCGGGACGGCAATCTGCTGCTCGACTGGCCGCGGCCGCCGGGCATCGGGCCGCAGGGCTGGCGGGCGAATTATCGCTTTCATCAGCCGGATCTCGAGAAACTGCTGCGCGAACGCCTGGCGGAGATGAACACCGTCACCGTGCGCACCCGCGCCGACGTGTTCTTCGTTGAGGACCAGGGCGACCGCGTCGAACTGCGTTTCGAGGACATGAGCCGGGGCAAGGTCGAGCGCATCGCGGCGAAATATGTCGTCGGCTGCGACGGCGCCCGCTCGATCGTCCGCCGGTATATCGAGACCGGCATGGAGGACTACGGCTTTCACGAGCGCTGGCTGGTGATCGACGTGGTGTTGAACAAGGACAAGCCCGAACTCGGCGACCATTCGATCCAGTATTGCGTGCCCGAGCGCCCGGCGACCTATGTGCGCGGTCCCGGCCTTCGCCGGCGCTGGGAAATCACGGTGCGGCCGGACGAGGATTCCGCCGAAATCGCCAAGCCCGAACGCGTCTGGGAACTGCTGTCGCCGTGGCTGAAGCCGGAGGAAGCCGTTCTCGAACGCACCGCCGTCTACGTGTTCCATTCGCTGGTCGCCGATCACTGGCGCAAGGGCCGGCTGCTGCTGGCGGGCGACGCCTGTCACCAGACCCCGCCCTTCATGGGACAGGGCATGTGCGCGGGCACCCGCGACGTCGCCAACCTCTATTGGAAGCTCGCGCTCGTCTGTCAGGACAAGGTGCGCGGGGCAGAGGCAGAACGCCTGCTCGACACCTATGAAAGCGAGCGCAAGCCGAACGCGCGCGAATACATCACCACCGCCGTGCGGCTCGGTGGGCTGATCAACACCTGCGGCACGGAAGCGGCGCTGCGCGCGGCCCTGCCGACCGCGAGCGGATCGGCGCGGATGGAATCCATCGCGCCGCCGATCGGTCCCGGCCTCGGCATCGGCGAGAAGGCCGGGCGGCTGTTCGGCCAGCCGCGGCTGGGCGATGGGCGGCTGATGGACGATGTGCTGAAGCACCGGTTCGTCGTCGTCGCGGAGCAGGCTCTGGCGGAGGGCCTGTCTCTGCCGACCGGCGTCGGCCTCGTCACGACCGTCACTTCACCCGACGCGGCAGAGCATCTCGCCCGGCTCGGCGCCCGCGCTGTCGTGCTGCGCCCCGATCGCCACACGCTCGGATGCGCCGATACGCCCGAGGCGCTTGCTGCGCTCGTCGCGCACATCCCTTTGAACCCTGTAAAATCCCAAGAACCGGAGATGATCTGACCCATGAAACTTTGCTCCTTCATCAAGGATGGCCATGCGAGCTACGGCCTTGTGACCGATACCGGCATCGTCGATCTCGGCAAACGTCTGCCCGAGCCGACGCTGCGTGATTTCCTCGGCTCCGGCGATCTTGGCCGTGCCGCCGCCTTGGCCGGTGAGCCGGCCGACTACGCCTTCGACGCTGTCGAACACGCGCCCGTCATTCCGAACCCGGACAAGATCATCTGCGTCGGGCTGAACTACCACGCCCATGTGCAGGAGACCGGCCGCGAGGAAACCGTCAACCCGGTGCTCTTCGCACGCTATGCCGGCAGCCAGATCGGCCACGGCCAGGCGCTGGTGAAGCCGCTGGAATCCATCGAGTTCGACTACGAGGGCGAAGTCGCCGTCATCCTCGGCAAGGAAGGACGTCGCATCCCCGAGACCGAGGCGCTTGCCCATGTCGCCGGCTATGCCTGCTACAATGACGCCTCGGTGCGAGACTGGCAAAAGCACACCCACCAGTTCATGCCGGGCAAGACTTTCGCCAACACAGGCGCCTTCGGTCCCTGGATGGTAACGGCGGACGAGATCCCCGATCCAAAGGCCCTGCATCTGCAGACCCGGCTCAACGGCCAGGTCGTGCAGGACACCGACGTGTCCCTGCTCATCACCTCGATCCCGCGGCTCATCGCCTATTGCTCGACCATCCTGCCGCTTCTACCCGGCGACGTGATCGTCTCGGGCACGCCGGGCGGCGTCGGCGCAAGGCGCAATCCGCCCCTGTGGATGCGCGACGGCGATATCTGCGAAGTCGAGATTTCCGGCATCGGCACGCTCTCCAATCCGGTGAAAGCCGAAGCGTGAGCCCTTTACAGCCCGCTTCGACCTGCGACAATGTGGGCATGGAAGAGCAGGCGACAAAAGGCAGTAGAAGCGAGGCCGTGCGTGCGCTCACGCGCGGCCTCGCCATTTTACGGCACATCAATGTCAGTGGCGAAACCCGCCCCGGCGAGATCGCGCGCGCACTCGAAATCCCGCGGCCGACCGTCTATCGGCTGCTGGAGACGCTGGAGGAGGCGGGCTATGTCGTGATGTCGCCGACCTCGAACCGGGTTCGCGTCACCCGGCTCGCGGCCTCGCTTGGCGACGGCTATGCGCTGACCTCCGAGCTGTGCCAGGCTTCCGGTCCGGTCTTTTCCGAATATGGGGCAAAGATCGTCTGGCCGCTCGATCTGTCGGTCTACAACAACGCCAACATGGTCATCCAGGAAACCACGCATGGCCGGTCGCCGCTCTCCATCGACCGCGGGATGACCGGCTACAAGCTTCCCGTGCTGCGCACCTCGGCCGGGCGTGCCTATCTTGCCTTCTGCAGCGAGGAGGAGCGGCAGTTCATTCTCGACCACCTGCGCCGGCTGGGCGACCCGGATGACCTGCCGTTTCTCGAGCCGCGGTTCCTTTCGCAGATGATCGAGGAGACCTGCAGCCGGGGCATCGCGATCCGTTCTGCGGGGGAGTTTCGCAAGCAGACGGCGTCCATCGCGGTGCCGGTGATGTTTGACGGCCGCATCCTTGCCTGCGTGTCGATGATATGGATCCGAAGCGCGATGGACGTGAAGCGGGCGATCGCCGAATTCGGCGCGCCGCTCCATCAGGTGGCGCAGCGGATCGCCGAGACCCTGTCCGACTAAAGAGGATTGGGCTCCAGCTCGGCTGCGATGTCCGCATCCAGCGGCGTGTCATAGGTCATCAGAATATAGCCGAGAACGGAGTAGAAGCCGACCGTTGCGATCAGGTCGAGCACCCCCTCGTGTCCGATTGCCGACGCGAGGTCGGCCTCCAGATCCGTGGAAAGCTTTCGGTCGTCGAGCAGCGCGTCCACCGCGCGGACGATCAGGCCGTCTTCCCCGTCCGGCAGGCCGTGCAGGGCCGAGATGCGCTCGTCGGAGAAGCCGAGCTTGCGGGCTCGCGAGACGTGGTGAGCCCATTCATAGGCCGAGCCGAAACGGTGGGCGGTGCGCAGGATCACCACCTCCGAGCGCTCCGGCCCGAGCGTTGTCTCCTTTACCACATGCTGGCGTAGCGGAGCCCAGGCGCGCAGCAGGGCAGGGTGATGGGCCATGACCCTGTAGACATTGAGCGCGCCGGCAAATCCGCCCCGCAGATCGGCTATGTCGTCGGGCCATTGCTCATCGGCGAGAGGCGGTAGAGGAGGCTTGGTCATCGGCATCCGGACAAGGCTCAAAGAATCGGCATGGTGAGATCGTACCCCAGCTTACCGCAGACGAGCGCCGTCAGAGCTGCTCCGCCGCATCCGTCCGGCTGGCGGACAGATGTGGCGGCTGCGATGCAATGTCGTCGTCCTGCTAACCGGTCGTTCTGTTCCTTTGCGGCCCGGTGGGTCCGAGCATACCAAACGAGAGAACGCACGACCCCGGCAGGTCAGAATGACAAGTCCTGTTTCGCCGCCCCGGCAGTTGACGCGAATATCGTCCCTCCCGGAGGTAGGGCGGTCTCGCCGTCGGCCAGCAGACGGAAGAACACCTCTCCGGAAGTCGCCGGCGCTTCGGCGGGCTCGCTGCCGAGATTGCAGCGCAGTTCCAGCACACGATCGCCAAGCTCCCAGTTCACGGCAATGACCTTGTCGGGCGCGGGCAGGATGAAGCCGCGCGCCGAAGGCAGATCCGCGAGCATCGGCCAGATCCGCGCGCGACGCAGGGCGAGGAGTTCCTTCATGAAGCTCTGCCAGGAAAGGGACCGTTCCTCCTCGAGGATCCGCCAGTCGATCTTGGAGGCGTGAAATGTCTCGGGTGCATTGGGATCGGGAACCGAGACGGCCTCGTCGTAGAGCGTGCCGCCGAAATTGTCGGCTTCCTTCATGCGGGCCTTCAGCGCCTCCTCATGGGTTTCGGGCGGGTAGTCGCTGAAGAAGAAGAAGTTCTGCCGGGTGGCGAATTCCTCTCCCATGAAGGTGAGTGGAATGTGCGGCGACAGGTAGAGCATCGCGTTAAGGGCCTTGAAAGTCCTCTCGTCGATCAGCGCCGACAAGCGGTCGCCCTTCAGGCGGTTGCCGATCTGGTCGTGGTTCTGGATGAAGTTGACGAAGCAGGTGGGCGGAAGGTGACCGCTCGGTTCGCCACTCGGCTCGCCGTCCTTGGAGGCGCGCGGCTGACCCTGATAGATGAAGCCTTCGGCCAACGCGGTCCTGAGGCCGCCGCAGGGATCCTCGGCAAAATCGCTGTAGTGGCCGACGGTCTCGCCCGTGGTCAGGACATGCACGGCATGATGGAAATCGTCGTTCCACGCCGCCCGGCACGAGGCCGGCTTCCCGTCCAAAGCTTCCAATGGTCCGGGGACGTTGCGCGCATCTTCGACGACCAAGTGGACGATGCGATCTTGGATCTCGTTTCTCACCCGATCGGCGATGTCGTCGACCAGCCAGGCATGGCCTTCGGCGACGAGCAGGTCGGAGGCATCGAAGCGCAGCCCGTCGAAGCGAAAATCGGTCAGCCAGTAGAGAGCGTTCTCGATGAAATAGCTGCGCGTCTGCGGCCGCGAGAAGTCGGGAGCGGGGCCCCAAGGGGATGCCCCCTGGCTGAAGAATTTGGGCGCATAGGCCTCGAGCACGTTTCCGAAGACACCGAGGTGATTGTAGACGACGTCGAGGATCACCATCATTCCGGCATTGTGCGCGGTGCCGATCAGGTGCCTGAGATCGTCGGGCGTGCCGTAGGCCGGATGCGGGGCATAGGCGAGCACGCCGTCATAGCCCCATCCACGATTGCCCTGAAAGGCGGCGATCGGCATGAGTTCGATCGCGGTGAAGCCGAGCTCGGCGAGTGTCTTCAGGCGTTCAGCCGCCGCGCGGAAGGTTCCCGCCTCGGTAAAGGTGCCGACATGCAGCTCGTAGATGACGGCTTCGTGCCAAGGGCGCCCGGTCCAGCCTGGGTTTTGCCAGGAATAGGTGCGGTTGTCTGCAACCCGTGACGCGCTCTCGGCACTGTGCGCCTGCCAGCGGGACGCCGGATCGGGCAGATGGCGACCGTCAGGGAGGATGAAGCCATAGGTGTCACCGTGGGCCAGCGCGTCCACGCGGACCTCGAACCAACCGTCCCCGTCCTTGCGCATCGGCAGCGTGCGATCCTGAATTTGCAGTGAGATTTCGTCGAGATCGGGAGCCCAGATCCGGGCAATGCCAAGCGCGTCGCTGGTCAGAGTCAGGCCCCAATTTCCCTTGTTCATGTGATTTCTCGTGGCTGGTTTCGAGAGTGCGTGGGTCGTTCCGGAACTGCTCAACTCTCTTGCCGCGGTCAGGTTCCCAAATGGGTGGAGGCCCGGTTGCCGTCCCCCCGATCCCCGTGCCGCGGACAAATCCGCATCGGCGCGCGGCCGTGGGACCCAGACCCGGAGGTGCCGGTCGTCGTGAAACGGCGCGCGCCGAGCCATCCAGGAGTTGTGTCGAAGGGGAACTTTGTGGCCGGGAAACGGTTGGGACTGGCAACCAAGGAGATCGAGATGGAAGACGTGAACCGGCCAAGCCCTCCCCAGCCGCCCCAGCAGCAGACGCCCCCCGGCAAGACCGCGCTCATGGATCCGCTACCGGATCACGGCGAGCACAGCTACCAGGGCAGCGGCCGGCTGAAGGACAAGATCGCCATCATCACCGGCGCCGATTCGGGCATCGGACGCGCGGTGGCCATTGCCTTTGCTCGCGAAGGGGCGGAGATCGTCATTTCCTATCTGGACGAGGAAGAGGAAGACGCCCGCGAAACGGCCCGGTGGGTCGAGGATGCAGGCCGGAAGTACCTCCTGATGCCCGGCGATATCACCGAGGAGGCGCATTGCCGCAAGATCGTGGAGCGCACCGTCGGCGAATTCGGTGGAGTCGACATCCTCGTCAACAATGCGGCCTTCCAGCGGACCTACAAGTCCATCGATGAAATCACCGCGGACGAATGGGACCTGACCTTCCGGACCAATATTCACGCGCCCTTCTATCTCGCCAAGGCGGCCATCCCGCATATGAAGGCCGGCAGCGCGATCATCAACACGACGTCGATTCAGTCGCGCCAGCCCTCGGCGCATCTGCTCGCTTATGCCTCGACGAAGGGTGCGGTGTCGAATTTCACCGCCGGGCTTGCCGAGATGGTGGCCGACAAGGGCATCCGCGTGAACGCTGTCGCGCCTGGGCCGATCTGGACGCCGCTCATTCCCTCGACCATGCCGCCGGAGAAGACCCAGTCCTTCGGCAAGCAGGCGCTTCTTGGCCGTGCGGGGCAGCCGGCCGAACTCGCCGGGGCCTATGTCCTGCTGGCCTCCGATCTCGGCAGTTACATGACCGGCGCCGTCATTCCGGTGACCGGCGGCGAGATCATGATCTAGGCTGCCCGAGGGCGGTCTTGCACGGAGGGGCGGCCATGAGTCAGGTCATGGTCGCCCTTTCACGTGTTCGAATTTTCCGGCGGACGGTCGAGCTTCCTGTCCGCCACAAGCCTCACCATCCAGTCGACGAACACCCGGACCTTGTTGCTGAGGTGGCGGTTCGGCGGATAGACGACGTAGAGCGGAATGGGCTCCGTGCGCCATTCCGGGAGCACGCGTACCAGGTCGCCTCTTGCCAGCGCGTCGGTGGCCATGAAGTAGGGCAGCGGAGAAATGCCGAGCCCGCTCAATGCCGCCGTCATGTAGCTGCGGGCATCGTTCACCGCGACGACGTAGCGGGCGTTGATTTCCAGCTTCTCGCCCGCCCGTTCGAAGTCGAACGTCATCGCGCGGTTGTTCTGGGCCATGAAATAACTGACGCAGTGATGGGCGTCCTCCAGTTCGGAGGGGTGGTGCGGGGTGCCGTGTTTTTCCAGATAGCGCGGAGCGGCACAGGTCACCATCGAAACTTCGGAGACACGGCGGGCGATCAGCGACTGGTCGGGCGGTACGCCGCCCCGAAGCGCGCAGTCGACATTTTCTGCAAGATAGTCGACCGGACGGTCGCCGACGCCCAGATCGACGCGGATGTCCGGGAACCGCGCATGAAAGTCGTGCAGGGCCGGAATGACGATCCAGTCGGCAAAGGCGCCCGCCATCTCGACCCGCAGACGCCCGCTCGGCGACAGGTGGGAGTTCGACAGGCTGGTATCGAGCTCGTCGAGCTGGGAAATGATCTGCGTCGCTCTCTCATAATAGAGAGCCCCGTCCGTCGTGACCATGACGCGCCGCGTCGTGCGGTTCAGCAACTTGGTGTGAAGATGCGCCTCCAGGCCCTGGATGAGGTTGGTGACCGTTGCCTTAGGCAGGCTGAGCGCCTCGGCGGCGCGGGTAAAATTGCCCATCTCCACCACTCGGACGAAGGCGCGCATGGCCGATAACTGATCCATGTGACAATTCCTGTCAGTATGCGATGCGATATTATTCGAGATTTCGAACAGTGCGCTCAGATTTGCACGCTTGTTCGGCTTCGTGAATAAAGTAGATTAGATATCAAGAAAAGCAAAGTGCCCGACAGATCGCCAGTCCTGCATTGTCGGCCACAGGGCGATGAAATCGCATTCTTGCTCTCGAATTCCTGTCGGTTCCGGCACGCCGCTTGCGCGATCCCGCTCAAGCTTCCAAGCCGCCGACAAAAGAGGAAAGGTTCATAAGATGCGTATTCCGCGCTATCTGCCCGTGCCGGTGATGCTCTTCGTGAGCTTGTTCCTGGCCGCATGTTGTCCGGAGTAACAGCCGCGATGCCGCCGGTCCAGATCCAGGACGTGATGTTGGACAACGTGGCCGTCGGCCGCATCGCGGCGCGCGTCTATCAGGGTGCGGACTGTGGCAAGGGGCCGCCGGTCCTGATCTATTTTCATGGCGGGGCGTTTCGCCATGCCGGGCTCGTCGATTGCCCGATGGCCGAATGCCTGGCGGCTACGGGTGCGATCGTCGTGGTGCCGGACTACAATGCCCTCGGGTCGGTTTTTCCCAAGCCGCTCGAGGTCGGGTTTTCGGTCTTCACCTATATGGCGAAGAAGCGTGCCGGCTTCGGCGATCGCAAGTCCGTGCTGCTGGTCGGCGGTTCGGAAGCAGGCGGCAATATTGCTGCTGCGGTCAGCCTCAAGGCGCGCGATCATTTCGCCGACGAACTGGACGGCCAGGTGCTGGTTTCGCCGCTGCTCGACCCCTTCATGGGGACGCCTTCCTTTCGCAAGGCGGATGCGGTCGGCATGCGGGACCTCTGGGCGGAAGGATGGAGCCACTATCTGAGCGGCGGCATCTGTCATCCCTATGCCGCGCCGTCCGCCTGTTCCCGGCTTTCGGGAATTGCGCCGGCGCTGCTGCTGACATCGCAGGACGACCCGCTTCACGACGAGACGCTGCTCTATGGCGAGCGGCTGAAAAGCGCGGGCGTCGAGGTACGACAGCATGTCCTTCCCCCCGGGACAGGCTGGCCATCGGTATACGGCGGGAAAACGGAGGAAACCCCGAGCTGGCAGGAAAGCGCAAGCAGCCAGTTCGCGAGTTTCGTACGCGACATCGGCATTCAGAGATCTGATTTGAAGACCCTTTCGACCACTTAGAGCATTTTGATCACACGCGGCGCCCCAAGGCCGCAAGGAGCTAGACCATGACAAGGAAATCAAAGCGCTGGGCCCTCGCGGGCACCGGCCTGGGACTGGCTGCGTCCATTTCGGCAGCCGCATTGTTCCTCGACCTGCCTTTCAACAAGGCAGCCGCCGAGACGGAAGCGGCAGGCGCCGCTGCCGCCGCCCCGCCGGCGACCCCGGTTACCGTCGCCGTGGTGAAGAGCCGCGACGTGACCACCTGGCAGGAATTCTCCGGCCGGCTGGAAGCCGTCGACCGCGTCGAGATCCGCCCCCGGGTCGGCGGCGCGATCCAGTCCGTGAATTTCCGCGAAGGCGCGTTGGTGAAGGCCGGAGACCTCCTCTTCACCATCGATCCCGCGCCCTATGAGGCGACCGTTGCCCAGGCAGCCGGGCAGGTCGCCTCCGCGGAAGCCAAGGTGGCGCTGGCGAATACCGAACTCGAACGCGGCCGCCGTCTTGCGAGCAATCGCACGATCTCGCAGAGCGATCTGGACCAGCGCCAGAACGCGGTCGCCGAAGCCGAAGCGGCGCTGAAGACGGCCCAGGCCGTTCTTCGTTCCGCCGTGCTTGAGCTCGACTACACCAAGGTGCGTGCCCCCGTTTCCGGCCGCGCCGGCAAGGTGGCGATCACCGCGGGCAACCTGGTTGCCGCCGGCTCCACCTCCTCGGCGCTCACCACGCTCGTATCGGCCGACCCGATCTATGCGAGCTTCAATGCCAGCGAGGAGATCGTCGCGCGGGCACTTTCCCGCCTGCCGGCAACCGACGGCGCGATGCCACCGATCGACCAGATCCCGGTCGAGATCGGCACCCTCGCCGACGAGGGCACGCCGATCAAGGGAAAGCTGCAACTGATCGGCAACGAGGTGGATGCATCGAGCGGCACCATCGAGGTCCGCGCCGTGATCGACAATCCGCAAGGCCTGCTGATCCCCGGCCAGTTCGTGCGCATCCGCATGGGCGACCCGCAGCCGGACCGGAAGATCCTCGTCAGCGAACGGGCGATCGGGACCGACCAGGACAAGAAGTTCGTCTTCGTCGTCGATGGCGAAAACAAGGTGACCTATCGGCCGGTCGAGCTCGGCAGCAGCGCGGATGGCGAACGGATCGTCGTCAGCGGGCTTGCCGATGGCGACAAGGTGATCGTCAACGGACTGCAGCGCGTGCGTCCGGGTGCCCTGGTCGATCCGCAGACCAAGGAAGCCGCTGCGGTCGTGAACTGACCTGACGGCGGGGCGCTTAGCCCCGCCTTTTCCACATTGCATCTGATCCGCTGGTAGGCCTTTGCCCACCGGCACGGGTCGCATTGTCAAGATTTCACCCTGGAGAGGGCTTCGAAATGAGTATTTCCCGCTTCTTCGTCGACCGGCCGGTGTTTGCCGCCGTCCTGTCGATCCTGATCGTCGTCGCAGGCCTGATC
>Ga0180012_1000109_pt1 | contig 37487 bp, 24 predicted proteins | sample KR11_S2_MetaG_FD_122243 | JGI IMG/M metagenome (GOLD analysis project Ga0180012, IMG submission 122243) | Groundwater microbial communities from the Olkiluoto Island deep subsurface site, Finland - KR11_S2_MetaG | ecosystem: Environmental > Aquatic > Deep subsurface > Groundwater | place...
CCACACCCGGCCTGTTGTGTCGCTCCCCATGCGGGAGCGTGGATTGAAACACGTTTCGCAAGACAAGGCAAACATAGGAGGTTTGTCGCTCCCCATGCGGGAGCGTGGATTGAAACTTGCAGTAAGCCCGCCTGCCCCATCTGCCATCTGCGTCGCTCCCCATGCGGGAGCGTGGATTGAAACAGCTATTTATTCAGTTGGTTCAATGTCGATATATTGTCGCTCCCCATGCGGGAGCGTGGATTGAAACCATGCACCTTGCCATAAATCTATCAAACACTTTTGTCGCTCCCCATGCGGGAGCGTGGATTGAAACGGATGGAAAAGGCGGTGTGGGGATTGGACAAGAGGTCGCTCCCCATGCGGGAGCGTGGATTGAAACACAATATATCCAACCACTTTACCACGCTTTGTGAGTCGCTCCCCATGCGGGAGCGTGGATTGAAACCAATAACGAACTGATAACTGTCGAAGCATCTCAGTCGCTCCCCATGCGGGAGCGTGGATTGAAACAATTGCCGCTCCCCCTACAAACAGCAGCATTATGTCGCTCCCCATGCGGGAGCGTGGATTGAAACCTCAATCTGTGGCCTGTCTGCACCTCTTGAAACGTCGCTCCCCATGCGGGAGCGTGGATTGAAACTGGGGTATTGAATAAAGGAGGCCTTCCCATTGTTGTCGCTCCCCATGCGGGAGCGTGGATTGAAACATCTATCATTATTGGCTCTCTGGTTTGCTCTGTGGTCGCTCCCCATGCGGGAGCGTGGATTGAAACTGAATAAATAGCTAAATAATGCCATACTACAGCAGTCGCTCCCCATGCGGGAGCGTGGATTGAAACATTTGTCTTTCTTCCTCTGCAAACCTACCATCTAAGTCGCTCCCCATGCGGGAGCGTGGATTGAAACAAGGGCTGACTCGATCTTTTGTCTTGCTTTTTGTGTCGCTCCCCATGCGGGAGCGTGGATTGAAACACCTTGTTATACATATTGTTGACAATAATTGTCGTCGCTCCCCATGCGGGAGCGTGGATTGAAACCTATAAGTCCAAACGCTACAAATTTGAATTGGAGTCGCTCCCCATGCGGGAGCGTGGATTGAAACCTTCTTATCGGCTAATGATAGGATGGAGTTGGCTGTCGCTCCCCATGCGGGAGCGTGGATTGAAACAGCTTGTAATATGGCACGTCCTTACCCAGTAATATCGTCGCTCCCCATGCGGGAGCGTGGATTGAAACAGATCTCCACAGTTAAAAGTCACCTGGAATGAGTGTCGCTCCCCATGCGGGAGCGTGGATTGAAACTTGTCATCAAAGGTGAAGGTTACAAGGGGCGCTCGTCGCTCCCCATGCGGGAGCGTGGATTGAAACAGACACAACACTACTCTTAATACTTCGGTCATAGGTCGCTCCCCATGCGGGAGCGTGGATTGAAACAGGCTCAATCAGAGAAAAGTGGGCGCGTGTAACCGTCGCTCCCCATGCGGGAGCGTGGATTGAAACTCGTACACGGTACCGACAACTGGTTATGAGTATCGTCGCTCCCCATGCGGGAGCGTGGATTGAAACCGGGAATAGTAACAAAAGTACAGTTGTCGGATTGTCGCTCCCCATGCGGGAGCGTGGATTGAAACTTCTCTATGATATTCAGCTGTTTTTGTTACATTATGGTCGCTCCCCATGCGGGAGCGTGGATTGAAACACTGGATACCGTCTATTGTAACCATTAAGTTTCGTCGCTCCCCATGCGGGAGCGTGGATTGAAACTGTATGGAGCTGGCAATCTTAGTCAATAAATTAAGTCGCTCCCCATGCGGGAGCGTGGATTGAAACTATCCACATATTCCAAAGAAGGAGTTCCTGAAAGTCGCTCCCCATGCGGGAGCGTGGATTGAAACAGGTGATACAGATCAAGAAGATTTAAAAGATGAAGTCGCTCCCCATGCGGGAGCGTGGATTGAAACTCGGTAATGGTAAGCGGGATGGCATATCGTTTGTCGTCGCTCCCCATGCGGGAGCGTGGATTGAAACATATCTCTTGCGGCTATAGGGCGTATTGCGTGTAGTCGCTCCCCATGCGGGAGCGTGGATTGAAACAGGCCCTGGTGCAACCCCCAGGTAGTCTTTAGCAGTCGCTCCCCATGCGGGAGCGTGGATTGAAACATTTTGCTCCAGATAGCGTTACGGGCAACTGTGAGTCGCTCCCCATGCGGGAGCGTGGATTGAAACTCCCAAAAAATAATCACCACTTTTAAGTGGTGAGTCGCTCCCCATGCGGGAGCGTGGATTGAAACATATATTCGGAGCATGAAAAAGCAAGGCATATTGGTCGCTCCCCATGCGGGAGCGTGGATTGAAACACAGAAGCAGAAAAAAGAGAGATAGCTCAGGAAATGTCGCTCCCCATGCGGGAGCGTGGATTGAAACCTTGTAAATGTGGTATGGAGTTAAGACAAACTGTTGTCGCTCCCCATGCGGGAGCGTGGATTGAAACTGGTCTTTCTCCCATATCTTCAAAAAAGTTTTCAGTCGCTCCCCATGCGGGAGCTAAGAACTTAGCTTTTCAATCCTCTCGTGGAGTATCTCCTTATTTTTAATCCGCTAACCTATGATAGCTTTACAGTACTGGCCTGAGGCCCTTTTTCTCCTAATTCTTCAACAAAATATACTCTGGTTCCTATATTTAGCTTTTTAAACTTATCCCCTATTACGCTGTTTCGATGGAAATATATCTCCCGGCCATCAGGTGTGGTCAGAAATCCATAGCCCTTTTCCGGGAACAGAGAGCTTACAAAAGCACGAGGTTTTTCTTCGCGGTGTTTCACATCCCCGCGCAGCCGCTCAGTGTAATTTTCAAGCTGACGACAGGCTACACGGAAGGCATTTCCTATAGCGACATAAAGATCTTCATGTGCCTCTCTTGTAACAACTAATTCTCTGCCCGGTATCGTAATATCTATCCGCACATCGTATAAAATTCCTTTGCGATGATGGCGATGAGGGGCTTCAACCAGTACACTGCATCTCATAATTTGATCATAACAAAGATCCAGTTTTTCTGCTTTCTCGTAAATTAAGTCTTCGATTGTCTCGGTAAGTTCAAAGTTTCGAGCGGTAATTTGCAATGGAAGTTTCATCTCATTCTCTCCTTATTTCCTATAGAAACGGCAAGTTGCTACTTTATTCTTCTTCTGGCGGCGGTTGATCGGGAAACATATAAGGGATTTCCTTTTCCTGTGACTCAAACACATCGTCTGTGATTTCATCAACATCAACGCTGGGGGTATAATCGGCTCTGCCAGGGGAGCGATCCTCCCTCTCCCATATCAGTTCAGTGGTTTGAAGATGATCAACAATGGACGTAAAGCCCATTATATCTCTTAGAATCCTTAGTAGAATTTGGTGCTCTTTCTCGCTCGGGACAATGCCCTCAAGATAAATTATTTTATTTTTACAGAAGATCTTGAGTTCTTCAACATCGACCCGACCGTCATTGCGTAGATGTTCAAAAATCAACAGACGCAGTTGTTCGCTGGACAGGCCCTTATACTCGCTGGGTAGTTCCTCACAGACAATTACCTCTTCAGCCCGAGGCAACCTCTTTTGTTCTTCCTCATACCTGTGTGCACACTTGCGACATAGGCGAGTTGAAGGTAACACATCCAGCCGTTTCAAAGAAATCAATTTCTGACAGCTTTCACACACCCCGTAGCTACCAGCGGCAATTCTACACAGTGATAGATCGATTTCTTCGATTTGTATCTTTTCACGTTCATCCAACTGGTCGTAAAGACTGGTTATATCAGCCTTTTGAGATTCTTCTTCCAGTTCAATATCGCGTTCTTCCAGCACCTTCCAATCAGATTCAAGCCGCCGAAGCCTTTCAAAGATCTCATTGCGCTGTTTGAGGAGCAATTCTCTAAGACGTACTATATCTCGTTCGTACATGGTTATTTCTCCTAACCTGTAACGTGTTGTATATAAGGGGTAATTCGATATCCCTTATCTCAATAATATCATAAATAATTCAGGGGCTGGGGAAGCTAATGAGTGCTTATATAATGTCGAACAGCGTTAAAAGTGCCGCTGCCGATCCCTTCCACTTTTTTTAAATCCTCAATGGATTCAAACAGGCCGTGCATATTTCTATATTCTATGATCTTTACAGCAATTACTGGTCCGATATTTGGAAGAATTACAAGTTCGGTGAGCCCTGCCCTGTTGATGTCAACAGTTCCCTGCAATCCTTTTTTCATGGTCTTTGTTATGAACTTGTCGTAGTGATTCTCCAGATGCTTTTTTGCAGCATTACTGTTCGTTAGATCAAGCCACGTTTCCCTCTCCAGGGTCCCAAGCACGTATATCAATTGCTCTTCATCGAGCTTGCCGTTCGGATCGTGATGGGGACAGTGGCGCAGCTTCTTTCCCGCCTCGCCTGATTCAACAATTGCAAAAGAAGAATCCGGAAGACGGCGTATTGTCAGGTCAGTCCATCCCTGGCAGATGCCTGAGCCATTACCACACAGGAACAAAACAAATACACCAAAGAAAATTACACAAAAAGTTGAAGCTTTCTTTCTCTGTTTCATTTAGATCCTCCTTATGTTAACATCAAAAAAATATAACCTAAGTTGAGCGATTTTTTGCGAAGAAATGTGCCAAGATATTGATGCAGCAAGGTTTGCGAAAAGCGTAGGCATACCAATGGATATGTCGAGACTTTTCGTAAGTCCTTGATGCGCAAAAGATTGGTGCAGGTCGAGTAAAAAATCGCTCAATTTAGGTATAATACTGATGGGTTGGTGTCAAGTTTAAGTAGAGCGAAGCATAATAAAATATTGACATGGTTCGCGAAAATACTTAAAAATTTAATTTTGCTGCATTTAAAATTGGATCATAACAGGAGAATCATCGCATGAAAGCCAAACCAGCATTCAATCGGATTTTTATCGAAAGCGTAAAACCGCAAGTCGACGGTGGCCGCTATCCTATCAAGCGGATTGCGGGTGAAGCGATTGTGGTGGAAGCGGATATTTTTGCCGACGGGCATGATGTCTTGGGCGCCGAACTGCTGTACCGAAAAGAAACGACACCCCAATGGAGTGCAGTCTCCTTGATGTTTATAAACAACGATCACTGGCAGGGGGTTTTTGTGGTATCGGAAACCGGACGATATTGCTACACTGTCCGGGGATGGATCGATCCGTTCAAAACCTGGCGCAAGGATCTGCAAAAGAGACTGGCGGCTGATCAGGATGTTTCCATGTCCCTGTTAATAGGCGCCGAAATAATCAACGCTGCCGGTGCGGCAGATCCTGAAACCGCCGGCAAAAGGCTGGCGGATTGGGCAAAGACGCTAAAATCCGATCAACTCCTGGAACATAAAATCCGTCTGGCTTTAGATGATGAACTTGCGGCCCTGATGGCCAAGCACCCCTTTAGACAGTCCGCCGTCACCTGGGACAAAGAACTCATGGCCGTCGTAGATCGAAAGAAGGCCTGTTATAGCACCTGGTATGAAATGTTTCCGCGTTCCTGTGCCAATGGAATGAAGCGCCACGCGACATTCAAAGACTGCGAGGCCAGACTTTCGTATATTGCTAAAATGGGTTTTGACGTACTGTATTTGCCGCCGATCCACCCCATCGGGCACACGCATCGGAAAGGGAAAAACAACTCGCCGGTTGCTGAGCCGGATGCTCCGGGAAGCCCGTGGGCCATTGGCTCCCACGAGGGAGGACATAAAGCGATTCACCACCGGCTGGGGACCCTTGGCGAGTTCGGCAACATGGTCTTAGCGGCCCAAAAACTGGGGATTGAAGTGGCTTTAGATCTGGCCTTCCAATGTTCGCCGGACCATCCCTGTGTCCATGAACACCCCGAATGGTTTCGCCTGCGTCCGGATGGCACCATCCAGTATGCCGAAAACCCACCCAAGAAATATGAAGACATTTATCCTTTCGACTTCGAAACCGAAAAATGGCAGGAACTCTGGGAAGAACTCAAAAGTATCGTCTATTTCTGGATTGATCAGGGTGTTCGAATATTCAGGATGGATAACCCGCATACCAAACCCCTCTCCTTCTGGGAATGGCTCATCTCAGAGGTTAAAAGGGACTATCCCGATATTATTTTCCTGGCCGAAGCTTTTACCCGGCCCAAGATCATGTACAACCTGGCAAAGCTGGGATTTTCCCAGTCTTACACTTATTTTGCCTGGCGCAACACCAAATGGGAGATCACCAAGTACTTTACGGAATTAAAGGAGACAGGCGTGCGGGAATTTTTCAGACCCAGCCTCTGGCCCAATACGCCGGATATTCTCACCGAGTATCTGCAGATCGGGGGAAGGGCTGCCTTCATGTCCCGGCTGGTTCTGGCAGCAACCCTTGGGGCAAATTACGGGATTTACGGACCGGCCTTTGAGTTATGCGAGAACAGGCCTCGGGAGCGACGGAGCGAAGAATATCTGGATTCCGAAAAGTATGAAATTAAACTATGGGACATTAAAAGTCCCCGGAACCTCAAAGACTTTATCTCCCGGGTGAATCAGCTCCGCAGAGAGAACCCGGCCCTTCAAAGTGATTGGAGCCTCCAGTTTCTTCCTGTCGACAGCGACCAGCTGATCGCTTATAGCAAACATACCGAAGATTTTTCCAACATCATTGTTGTGGTGGTTAATCTTGACCCCCACCACAGTCATACCGGCTGGCTGGAACTGCCCCTGTCAGAATTGAGCCTTGATCTACAGCACTCATACCAGATGCATGATCTGCTGAGCGATGCGCGCTACCTGTGGCATGGACCCCGAGGCTATGTGGAGATCAACCCCCAGATCGTCCCCGCGCACATTTTCCGGGTAAGACGCCGTTTGCGAACCGAACAGGATTTCGATTACTTTATTTAAAGGTGCAACCGCCATGACCAAAGTTTTAAAAAAAGATTCAGTTTCAGGAGACGATCCCCTCTGGTACAAAGATGCCATTATTTACCAGCTTCATGTAAAAACCTTTTTTGACCGCAACAACGATGGGATTGGCGATTTTAAAGGGCTTTGTGAAAAGCTTGATTATCTGCAGGACCTGGGCGTGACCGCCATCTGGCTGCTCCCTTTTTACCCTTCTCCCTTAAAGGACGACGGGTATGATATTTCCGATTATACCAGCATCCATCCTTCTTATGGAAAACTTCAGGATTTTAAGAAGTTTATGCGCGAGGCCCATCGGCGCGAGTTGCGGGTGATCACCGAACTGGTAATCAACCACACTTCCGACCAGCATTCCTGGTTCCAGCACGCCCGACGTGCCAAACCCGGCAGTGCCTGGCGAAATTTTTACGTGTGGAATGATACACCGAACCGGTTTCAAGAGGCCAGGATTATTTTTCAGGATTTTGAATCCTCCAACTGGGCCTGGGACCCGGTGTCAAACGCTTATTACTGGCACCGGTTTTATTCCCACCAACCTGATTTAAACTACGACAACCCGAAAGTGCACCGGGCCATCTTCAAGGTTTTGGATTTCTGGCTGGCAATGGGGGTGGATGGCATGCGACTGGATGCGGTACCGTACCTGTATGAGCGCGAGGGCACCAATTGTGAAAACCTGCCCGAAACCCACGAATTTTTAAAACGGCTGCGAGGTCATCTGGAAAGCAGATACCCACATCGGATGCTGCTGGGAGAGGCCAACCAATGGCCCGAGGATGCCGCGGCCTATTTTGGCGATGGGGACGAGGTTCATATGGCTTTCCACTTTCCGCTGATGCCCCGCCTCTTTATGGCGCTGCAAATGGAAGACCGGCTTCCCCTTGTCGATATTCTCGAACAGACCCCGGCGATACCGGACGCTTGCCAGTGGGCGGTTTTTTTGCGGAATCACGATGAACTAACGCTGGAAATGGTCACGGACGAAGAGCGCGATTACATGTATCGGGCCTACGGCCATGATCCTCGGATGCGATTAAACCAGGGCATCTGCCGCCGACTTGCCCCTCTTCTGGGAAATCACCGCCGAAGAATTGAACTGATGAACGGCATTCTTTTTTCCGTTCCCGGGACACCGGTGATTTACTACGGAGACGAAATCGGCATGGGAGACAACGTCTATCTGGGGGACCGCAACGGCGTGCGCACGCCCATGCACTGGAGTGCGGATAGAAACGCCGGGTTTTCAGGCGCCAATCCTCAGCAGCTCTATCTGCCCATTATCATTGATCCTGAATATCATTATGAAGTCATCAATGTGCAGACCCAGCAGAATAACCCGCATTCCCTGTTGTGGTGGATGAAGCGTCTTATTATGCTTCGAAAGCGGTTCAAGGCTTTCAGCCGTGGAACCATGCAGTTCTTGCATCCCGACAATCCCAAAATATTTTCCTTTATTCGAGCCCACGACGAAGAGCGGATTCTGGTAGTTGCCAATCTTTCACGCTTTGTCCAATATGTGGAACTCGATCTTTCCGCCTATCGGGGAGCGACTCCCATCGAAATATTCGGTCGCACGAAATTTCCCGGCGTGGGAGAAAATCCATATCCGTTTACATTGGGTCCTCACGCCTTTTACTGGTTTTTACTGCAACCACCGGAGTCGGGAGGACCGGAAGAGGCCGTTACCCTGCAAACCCTGCTTTCCACTTTGGAGATTGACGGTAAATGGGAACGTATTTTCAGCGACAGGAAAAAGCACCGGCTGGAAAACCTGCTCGGTGCATATCTCGGGAAGCAGCGCTGGTTTGGAGGAAAAGCCCGCCAGATCAAATTTGTGCGCATCCAGGAACTCATCCCACTGCCGCAGCATAAAGATTTTCCGGCAACCATCGCCTTGGTTGCGGTGGATTATCTGGAAGGAGATCCTGAAACCTATGTCCTGCCTTTATCTTATGCCACGGGTAAGCAGGCCGAAGAGATTCTCCGGTTATGGCCGCATCTGGTGGTTGCCCGCCTGTTCATAACCGACAAAAAAGAAGAAGGAATTCTTTTTGACCCCTTTACCGTCAAGGCTTTCGGCAAAGCGTTGCTGGAAACCATGGCGCGATGGAATCATCGCAAAGGCGCAGATGGCAAAATAACGATCTCTACGACCCGCATGTTTAAACAAATCGTCGGACCCCTCGAAGCCTCCCCGGAGCCATCGATACTCAAAGCCGAACAAAGCAATACCTCGCTGGTATATGGGAACAAATATATATTAAAGCTTTTCAGAAGGTTTCAGCCGGGAATAAATCCGGACCTGGAAATTGGAAGGTTTTTAACCGAAAAGGGTTTCAGATCCATTCCCCCGTTAGCCGGGGCCATCGAATATCGCAAAGACCGTCAGGAACCGGCAACGTTGGCCATCCTTCAGGGTTTTGTTCAATATCAGGGAGATGCCTGGCAGTATACGCTAGATATGTTGGCCCACTCTTTTGAACATGTTTTGACGCAACCGGCCGGCAAACAGCCCCCACCCATATTTTGCGGGTCTTTACTGGATCTGATGGATGCTGAGCCACCGCCGGAAATATTTGACTGTATGGGTTCTTATGTAGAATCAGCCCGGCTTTTAGGTCAGCGCACCGGAGAGCTCCATCTGGCGCTTTGCGCCGCAGGCGAACATGCGCCGCAGTTTGTTCCGGAGCCTTTTTCCAAGATCTACCAGCGATCGCTTTACCAGTCCATGCGCACCCTGACCGAAAAAAACCTTCTGCTCCTTGGCAAGCGCCTGAAGGATCTTCCCCAGGAATCTCTTGCCATGGCCCGGAACATACTCGAACGCAAGCAGGAAATCCTGGGCCGTTTTCGTGCCCTTCTCGACATAAAAATCACTGCCATGCGCATGCGCTGCCACGGGGATTATCACCTTGGGCAGGTACTTTATACCGGAAACGATTTTGTGATCATCGATTTCGAGGGGGAACCGGCCCGCACCATTTCCGAACGTCGGATAAAGCGGTCCCCCTTGCGGGATGTTGCCGGTATGCTGCGCTCTTTTCACTATGTGGTCCACACGGCCCTTTTAAAACATAAAGCCCTATGGCCGGCCAACCGGGAAACCCTGCCATACCTGGATTCATGGGGAGACTTGTGGCAAATATGGGTGTCGGCTATATTTTTAAAATTTTACCTGAAGGTTTGCGATCAAGGTGACTTTTTACCACAGACAAGGCAAGAACTTAACGTTTTACTGGATGCTTATCTGCTGGAAAAAGCCATCTATGAGATGGGCTATGAGTTGAACAACCGCCCGGGATGGATACAAATCCCCCTGCAGGGCATACAGCAATTGCTTGAGGCCGAGCAAAAAACTTAGGGGTTTCGCCCAATTGGAATAACGGGATATGGGGGAATTCGGAGTGCGAAATGCGGAGTGACGTGAGAAGTCACTCAAAACTTCAGCTCATTTTAGTCAGCGGTGGAGGTAATCATGTCACAGGACGGCAAAAAAGGAGAAAACCAGAGCCATCCCGCTTCGGAGGCAAACAAAGCCATTCAAAATGATCGTCATCTTCTGTCCGAAGAGGATATTTATCTTTTCAACCAGGGGAATCATTTTCAGCTCTACGAAAAAATGGGCGCTCGCCTTGTTAAGCAGAAAGGCCTTGAGGGCGCCGTGTTTTCCGTTTGGGCACCCAATGCCGCCCGGGTCTGTGTCATCGGGGATTTCAATGGCTGGGATAAAGAAAGCCATCCGCTGCGCCCCAGGGAGCAGTCAGGACTCTGGGAAGGTTTCATCCCGGGGATCAAAAACGGGGATGTTTACAAATACCATATCATCTCACGGGTCCAAAACTACCGTGTGAACAAGGCCGACCCCTTTGCCCTCTGTTATGAAGCGCCCCCTTTAACCGCATCGGTTGCATGGGAACTGGAATATCAGTGGCGGGATCAGGAGTGGATGGATAAAAGGGGGCCGCGAAACGCCCCTGAAGCGCCAATGATCATTTATGAAGTGCATATCGGATCCTGGCGGCGGGTGCCTGAAGATGACAACCGTCCGCTGACCTATCGGGAGCTTGCCCCTGTGCTGGCCGAATACATCACCCGGATGGGTTTTACCCATGTGGAATTTCTGCCGATAACCGAGCATCCCTTTTACGGGTCCTGGGGTTATCAAACCGTTGGATATTTCGCGCCCACCAGGCGGTACGGAACCCCTCAGGACTTGATGTATCTCATCGACTATCTTCATCAAAAAGGGATCGGCGTCATTCTGGACTGGGTTCCTTCTCATTTTCCCAGCGACGAGCATGGCCTGGGCTATTTTGATGGAACCCACCTCTTTGAACATGCCGATCCCCGGCAGGGATTCCACCCCGACTGGAAGAGCGATATTTTCAATTACGGCCGCCAGGAAGTGATCAGTTTTTTGATCAGCAGCGCGCTGTTCTGGCTGGACAAATATCACGTTGACGGCCTGCGGGTGGATGCCGTCGCCTCAATGCTTTACCTGGACTATTCCCGGAAGCAGGGAGAGTGGGTGCCCAATCGTTACGGCGGCAGGGAAAATTTAGAAGCCATCGCATTTTTACGGCGCTTAAATGAGGAGATCAATCGGAATTATCCCCAGGCGATGACAATCGCAGAAGAATCAACGGCATGGCCGATGGTTTCCAGAAACACCTATATCGGCGGGCTGGGTTTTGACATGAAATGGGATATGGGCTGGATGCATGACACGCTCGAATATATGTCCCAAGCCCCTGTCTATCGATCATATCATCATAGCAAGCTGAATTTTCGGATGCTGTATGCCTTTCACGAAAATTACGTGCTTCCGCTTTCCCACGATGAGGTGGTCCATGGAAAGGGCTCGCTGCTGGGGAAAATGCCCGGTGATCCTTGGCAAAAGTTTGCCAACCTCAGGCTGCTCTTCGGTAACATGTTTGCCCAGCCCGGGAAAAAGCTGATTTTCATGGGCGCGGAGTTTGGACAGGAAGCTGAATGGAATCACGATCAGAGCCTGGACTGGCACCTCCTCAACAATCCACTGCATTCAGGCCTGCAGCGATGGGTCGAAGATCTAAATCGAATGTATCAGCGTGAACCGGCCCTGCATGAACTTGACTTTACCGCCGGGGGCTTTGAATGGATCGATTGCAACGATTCCCGGCAGAGTACCCTGAGCCTCATTCGCCGGGGGTGCGCGGCCGGAGATTTGATGATCGTGGTGTTCAATTTTACGCCGGTTCCACGGCTCAATTACCGGATCGGAGCTCCCCGTGCCGGGGTCTGGCGGGAGGTGATCAACAGTGATGCCAAAGACTACGGCGGAAGCGGCTGGGGAACCATGGGGGGCGTGACAGCCGCCCCTGTTCCGTTTCACGGCAGACCCTATTCGATCACAATGGCTCTTCCCCCTCTGGCGGTCATATTTTTCAAAAACGAAGAAGAAGAATTATGAACAATCTTGGCGCCACCTATATGGGAGACGGCGTTTGCCGGTTTGAGGTGTGGGCGCCCTTTGCAAACGAGGTCGTAGTCCAGATCCTTTCTCCGGAACCGAGCGTCATCGCGATGGAAAGACGGCCCGGCGGATATCATGATGTTCTTGCAGAAGGGGTCAAGCCTGGAAGTCTTTATATGTACTGCCTGGATCAGCAGAAAAAACGGCCTGATCCGGCCTCCCGTTATCAGCCCCAGGGAGTGCACGGGCCATCGGAGGTGGTTGCGACGAATTTCCCCTGGGAGGACATTGCATGGTCCGGTCTGCCCCTTTCCCGCTATATCCTGTATGAACTGCATGTGGGAACATTCACCACGGAAGGCACCTTTGATGCGGTCATTCCTTTTTTAGATGATCTGAAAACGCTTGGCATTACAGCAATTGAACTGATGCCTGTGGCCCAGTTTCCCGGTGCACGAAACTGGGGATATGACGGCGCCTACCCGTTTGCCGTTCAAAATTCCTATGGTGGACCTTCGGGCCTTAAACGATTGGTGAATGCCTGCCACCAAAAAGGGATCGCTGTTGTTCTGGATGTTGTTTACAATCACCTTGGCCCGGAAGGAAACTACCTGGGTGATTTTGGGTCCTACTTTACCGACCGGTATAAAACCCCGTGGGGATGGGCCATAAATTTCGATGGGGAATTCAGCGATGATGTCCGGCGCTTTTTTATCGAAAACGCCCTTTACTGGACCGGTCAATTCCACATGGATGCCCTTCGGCTGGATGCGGTTCACGCCATTTTTGATTTTTCCGCCAAGCCCTTTTTAGAAGCACTTGCCCATGCTGTTCACTGCCAGGGGGACCGTTTAAACCGCAGGATTTACGTCATTGCCGAAAGCGCCCTCAACGACCCGCGGCTAATCCGGCCCGGGGTCCTAGGCGGATACGGTCTCGATGCCCAGTGGAATGACGACTTTCACCACGCGCTCCACACCGTTTTGACCGGTGAGCAGGAGGGGTACTATCAGGATTTCGGTCATTTCCGGGATCTGGTCACAGCCTGGCGGGAGGGCTTTGTTTACGCCGGCCGATATTCGCAATACAGAAAACGCCGGCATGGCAGTTCATCACGGGATGTTCCGGCCCAACGCCTGGTTGTCTTTGCTCAGAATCACGACCAGGTGGGCAACCGCATGCAAGGAGAACGGTTGAGCGAGCTGGTCACACTGGAGCAGTTAAAACTGACTGCCGCCACGCTTCTACTCTCTCCTTTTATACCCTTGCTCTTTATGGGTGAAGAATACGGTGAGACGGCACGATTTGCGTATTTTATCAGTCATTCGGACCCGGATCTGGTTAAGGCTGTCCGGCAGGGAAGGCGTCTGGAGTTTGCCGGTTTCAGTTGGCAGGCAGAGCCCCCGGATCCACAGGATGAAACCACTTTTTTAAATGCCCGGCTCAACCATCATCTGCGCTACCAGGACCCCCACCGGGTGATTTATGAATATTACCGGCAACTGATGCGGCTGCGAAAAGAAATCCGGGCCCTATCATCCCTTAATAAAAAAAATATGGAAGTGGTGGGACTGAATCAAAAGAAAATTCTTCTCATCCGGCGCTGGAGTGATAGGGATGAGGCCTTGGCGGTGTTCAATTTCAGCGATGTTTCCGGATCCGTTGCTGTCCGCGTTTCCCCGGGCAGGTGGAAAAAGGCGATGGATTCGGCCGATACATGCTGGCGGGGACCGGGAAGCGCCACGCCTGGCGATCTTTTTTTCAGCGAGACGATCAGCCTTGACCGGAAGCCACACTCGCTGTTATTGCTGGTCAAGAAGCCGGCCGCAAAATATCCCTCAGCGCCAATGGAGACGGACCCGGGCCTTTGGCCCGATATATTTTAAATTTAAAACGGAAGAACAGGAGTTATTATGGATCATTACATATGCATTCACGGCCACTTTTACCAGCCGCCGCGGGATAATCCCTGGCTGGAAGCCATTGAGCTTCAGGATTCGGCCTATCCCTATCATGACTGGAACGAAAAGATCACAACGGAATGCTATGCCAGCAACGCCACCTCGCGGATTCTCGATGACCGCTCCCGTATCGCCCAGATCGTCAACAACTATGCCAGGATCAGTTTCAACTTCGGCCCGACCCTGCTGGCATGGCTGGAGCAGAAGGCGCCGGATGTTTATGCCGCCATAGTGGAGGCGGATCGCGAAAGCCTGCAAACCTTTTCAGGACACGGCTCGGCTATGGCCCAGGCCTATAACCACATGATTCTTCCACTAGCCAACCGCCGCGACAAGTACACCCAGGTGCTCTGGGGCATCCGGGACTTTGAGCACCGGTTCGGGCGACAGCCCGAAGGAATGTGGCTTCCGGAAACCGCCGTGGATCTGGAGTCGCTGGACGTGCTCGCCGAGCTGGGGATCCGCTTTACCCTTCTGGCGCCCCGCCAGGCGCACCGAATCAGGCCTGTAGGTGAAGAAGCCTGGCAGGATGTCAGCGGCGAAAATATCGATCCTTCCCGGGCCTATTGCTTGAACCTTCCGTCGGGGCGCAGCATTTCCCTTTTTTTCTACGATGGTCCCATTTCCAAAGCGATTGCTTTTGAAAGGCTTCTGGTCAGTGGCGAAGCCTTTGCCAAGCGGCTTTTAAATGTTTTCTCAAAAGACCGCTCAGGGCCGCAACTGATACATATCGCCACGGACGGAGAAACTTACGGCCACCACCGGCGCTTTGCGGACAGGGCGCTGGCTTATGCCCTTCATTACATTGAATCCCAAGGATCGGCAAAAATTACCAATTACGGGGAATTTCTGGAGAAATATCCACCCGAACATGAGGTCGAAATCTTTGAGAACACATCCTGGAGTTGTGTCCATGGCATTGAGCGCTGGCGCTCCGACTGCGGCTGCTGCTCCGGTCAAAATATAGATTGGGGCCAGGAATGGCGGCAGCCGCTTCGGACAGCCCTGGACTGGCTGCGGGACACCGTCAACCCGGCCTACAAAGAAAAGGCCCAAGCGTTGCTTAAAGATCCATGGGAAGCCCGAAATGACTATATCGAGATCATTCTCAATCGATCCCCGCAAAACCTGGAACATTTTCTGGACCGGCACGCGAGCCGGACACTGACCGCAGAGGAACGGATCATTGTGCTTAAGCTGCTTGAGCTTCAACGCCACGCCATGCTCATGTACACCAGTTGCGGATGGTTTTTTGACGACCTGTCCGGTATCGAGACCGTCCAGATCATTCAGTATGCGGGGCGGGTTCTTCAGATTTTCCAGGAAACGTTCGGCCGCGAAATGGAATCCGGTTTTCTGGAGCTTCTTGAGCAGGCACACAGCAATATACCCGATCATGGCAACGGGCGCCGGATTTACGAAAAATTTGTCAGACCCGCCATGGTCGATCTGGATAAGGTGTGCGCCCATTACGCAATGAGTTCTCTGTTCAATGAATACGACACATCCGCCCCTGTATATTGTTATACCGCCACCCGGGAAGATTACCGGATCAGCGAAACCGGAAAGGCCAGGCTTGTATTTGGACGGGCAAACATTACCTCCACGATAACGCAAAAATCAGCCCGGTTTTACTTCGGAGTCCTGCACCTCGGGGAGCATACCCTGGTCTGCGGCGTAAGGGGCTACGGGTCAGAAGAGACCTACCTGGCGCTGATCGAGAAAGTTTCCGAACCGTTCAACCGGGCCGATTTTCCGGAAACCCTGCGCCTGCTCGACCAGCACTTTGCTGCCGCCATGTATTCCCTTAGAACGATTTTCCGGGATGAACAGCGCAAAATCATGGACGTGATCCTGGATCAGACTCTGGCTGAAGCTGAGGCGGTCTACCGGCAGGTATATCAAAACAACGCCCCGATGATGCGGTTTATCCAGGAGTTAAATATACCCAAACCGAAAGTTCTGTATACGGCCGCCGAGATAGTCCTTAATGCCAGGCTTCAAGAGGCTTTTGAAAGCGAGCCATTCGACTCGGCTTACATTGCCGCACAGCTCGAGGAGGCCAGGATGGTGGGACTGTCCCTGGACGACAAAACGCTGGAGTTTGCGCTCAGAAAGCGCCTGGAAGCCATGATGGAACAATTTATGGCCCAACCGCTTGGCATCGGTTTGCTGGAAAAGTTGGAAACAGGGGTCGCACTGACGCGTAATTTATCCTTTACGGTGAACCTCCGCACGGTTCAAAACCACTATCACAGCATCCACCAGAGCCTATATCTCGATGTACTGAAAAAGTCCGCCGAAGGCGATGCGGATGCCATCCGCTGGAAGGAACTCTTCACAATTCTGGGAGAGGCGCTTTCCATGGCGATTTCGTAAGGATGGTTGCATGCGGATTCCCATGGCGACATACCGGCTCCAGTTTAATGCCGATTTCGGCTTTCAGACCGCAGCCCAGGTCATTTCCTATCTTGCGGATCTCGGCATTTCCGACGTTTACGCCGCTCCCATATTCAAAGCCGGAAAAGGGAGCCTTCACGGCTACGACATCACCGACGCCAACCAACTGAATCCCGAACTGGGCGGTTTGTCAGCATTTGAAACGCTTATGGCAACGGTAAAAACATACCGCCTGGGGTGGCTGCAGGACATTGTCCCCAACCACATGGCCTTTGACCCCGGCAACTTGATGCTTATGGATGTCCTCGAAAACGGCGCACAATCAGTCTATTATAATTTTTTTGACATCGACTGGGACCACCCGGCCGAGAATATGAAAGGCAGGCTGCTGGCGCCATTTTTGGGTCGTCCTTACGGAGAATCCCTTGAAAACGGAGAAATCAAGCTGGCGTATGACGCCGCCGGTTTTTCGATTCAGTACTACCGGCAGCGCTTTCCGGTGAAGATAGAAACCTTTGTCGCAATCCTGGCCGATCTGCTGGCGGAATTTAAGAAAAGACTGCAAAAAGAGCGCCCCATTTTCACAGTATTGCAGAATCTATGGCGCCAACTCAATGCGCTTTGCAACAATAAGATGGACGCTTTGCAAAAGCAGCAATTGCATTTTATAAAAAACACCTTATGGGATCTTTATTGCACCCGGCAACCTTTTCAGCAGCTTGTCGAAAAGACCCTTCGGGCGTACAATGGAAGAAAAGGTTTTCCTGAAAGCTTCAATGCGCTCGACCGGCTCCTTAGCCAACAGATATATCGACTCGCTTATTGGAAAGTCGCTGCAACGGAAATCAACTATCGACGGTTTTTTGATATCAATGAATTGATTGCCCTGCGGGTCGAAAACGAAGCGGTGTTTAATCACACCCATGATTTGATCTTCAGGCTTAGCCGTAAAAAACAGTTTTCGGGTCTGAGGATCGACCACATTGACGGGCTTTATGACCCGGCGGCCTACCTGCGAAAACTCAGAGAAAAGGCAGGAGACCTTTACATCGTTGTCGAAAAAATTCTGGGACCCGAAGAACCGCTTGCGCAAGACTGGCCAGTTCAGGGTACCACCGGGTACGAATTTGGCGCCGTGTTAAACGCGGTGTTCTGCCGCCGCGCGCAGGCACACCGGTTTGAAAAAATATATGCGGAATTCACCGGGCCGGATACCACCGGCCCCGATATCCTCCGGGAAATAAAACAGCGGGTTTTAACCCGGCAGATGAGCGGGGATCTTGATAATCTTGCCCGGCTGATGAAACCGATCGCCGGCGCGCTTCGCCAGGGGGCCGACATGACCTCGAACCGGTTAAAGCGGGCCCTGGCCGAGACCCTGACCCGGCTTCCCGTTTATCGCACCTACATCGTCCCGGAGGGCGCCGGTGCGCTGGACCGGAAATTGATCCAGGCCTGTATCCAACGGGCATCCCGGGATAATCCGGACCTGGCTCCTGAACTGGCCTTGATCCAGCACGTGCTGCTGCTCGATTACGAAAAAGCGCTCCCCGGCAAAAACGCCGCCGACATCAACAAGAAGTTGTGGATCCGGACGGCCCTGAAATTCCAGCAACTCAGCAGCGCGCTGATGGCCAAGGGATACGAAGATACGTTCTTTTATGTCTACAACCGGCTGATTTCACTCAATGAGGTCGGGGCAAGCCCCGAACGCTTCGGCTGTCGCCGCCGGATGTTTCACGAATTCAACACAACCCGGGCGAGATGCTGGCCCCACGGGCTCAATACCACCGCGACCCATGACAGCAAGAGGGGGGAGGATGTCCGCGCCCGGATCAATGTTCTCTCCGAGTTGCCCGGAGAATGGAAAAGGGCCATCGACCGCTGGCACGCTATCAACCGGGACCGCAAAAAAATGGTCAACGGGGCGCCTGCTCCGGATAAAAATGAAGAGTATTTTTTATATCAGACCCTGATTGGCACCTTCCCGTTTTACGACCGGGAACTGCCTCTGTTTATTGAAAGAATAAAAGCGTATGTGGTTAAAGCGGCCAGGGAGGCTAAAGTCAATACCGGATGGCTGACGCCCAACAGCGCATACGAGGAAGCCCTGGCTGCTTTTGCAGAAGCGGTTTTATCTCCCGGCGAAGAAAATCTTTTTTTAAGCGAATTTTTACCGTTCCAGCAGAAGGTTGCCTGGTATGGGATTTTAAACTCCCTTTCACAGGTATTGATAAAAATAACCGCCCCGGGGGTTCCGGATTTTTACCAGGGCGCCGAACTGTGGGATTTGAATCTGGTGGATCCTGACAATCGCAGGACGGTCGATTTTGACCACCGCAGAACATTTCTTGAAAAGATCGACAAAAAGACCGCTTGCGACCCACTGGGCTTGATCGGCGACCTATTGTCGGATCCGGCAGACGGCAAGCTAAAGCTCTTTTTGATCAGCACGGCACTGCGGGCGAGGAATCGATACCGAGCTGTTTTCGATTCCGGAACCTATCTGCCTCTGAGCGTCTGCGGCAAATATCGGGAGCATGTGCTTGCCTTTGCCAGGTCCGATGGAAGTTCAACAAGCGTAACCATAGCGCCCCGGTTTTTTACCGGCCTGGCAAGGATCGGAAATTTTCCGCTCGGTATCCCGATCTGGCAGGATACCGAAGTCTTTCTGCCTGAAGGCCATTCGGCGTACTGGGAAGATGTCTTTACCCGTGAGTCCTTTTCTGCAAGGACCTCACTTCGAATCGCCGAGATCTTGAAGTATTTTCCAGTTGCCATGTTGATCAGCAAAAGGAGGTCCCCCCATGATAAATAGAGCCAGCGGAATTCTTCTTCACCTCACGTCCCTTCCATCCGTCTTCGGCATTGGGGACATGGGGCCCCGAGCCTACCGGTTCGCGGATTTTCTCTCAGAATCCGGGCAGCAAATCTGGCAGATTTTACCGTTGACCCCGGCGGATCCGGTTTTTGGCTCACCCTATTTCGGCATTTCGGCATTTGCAGGCAATCCCTTGGTGATCAGCCCGGAGCTACTGGTGGAAGAGGGTTTACTCCTGCCGCAGGATCTGGCTTCCAGGCCGCCATTTTCAGACGACCGCGTGGATTTTAAAGCCGTACGAACTTACAAAGAAAGCCTGTTTAACCTGGCCCATGAGCGCTTCAGAACCTGCGGAAAGACCGTTGAATTTGACAGGTTCTGCCGTAAAAATGCCTTTTGGCTCGACGATTTTTCTCTGTTCAGCGCGCTTAAGACCCATTTTAAAGGGGCGTCCTGGGCAAACTGGCCGCAAGATATCCGGGACCGGGATGCGCGCTCTTTGACGTCCGCTCAAAGAGAGCATGGCGACCTCGTTGAACGGGACAAATTCCTTCAGTATATCTTTGCGAAACAGTGGCGCGCGCTTAAAACCTATTGCAACCAAAAAAATATCCGGGTTTTTGGAGATATTCCGATTTATATGAAATATGAGAGTGCGGACGTCTGGGCGCACGCCGACATTTTCAAACTCGACCCAAACAAAAAGCCGCTGGTGGTGTCCGGCGTGCCCCCTGATTACTTCAGTTCCAGCGGGCAGCTCTGGGGAACCCCGGTTTACCGCTGGGATGTGCTCAAGGAAAGAAAATATGACTGGTGGTTGGAGCGGACGGCACGTAATCTGGATTGGTTCGATATGGTCAGAATCGATCATTTTCGAGGGCTGGTTGCCTGCTGGGAGGTTCCGGCAGACGAAACAACCGCCCTTAACGGAAAGTGGGTTGAAGCTTCGGCTGAAGACCTATTTAAACAGTTGCGCAAAAGGTTGGCCTGCCTGCCGATTGTTGCCGAAGACCTTGGCATTATCACCGCAGATGTCAGGGAAGTGATGCGCACATTCGGATTTCCCGGCATGAAAGTCCTTTTGTTTGCGTTCGATGAATCGCTTCCCACAAACCTCCATGCGCCGCACAACTTCGAACGCAATTGCGTGGTTTATCCCGGGACCCATGACAACAACACGGTCCGGGGGTGGTATGACAACGAAGCGAGCCCCCAGGATCGCAGGCGGCTGTTGCACTACATGGGTCGAAACGTTGATGCGTCGGAAATTCACCTGGAGATGATTCGCCTGGCCATGATGTCCGTTGCAAACATTGCCGTCATCTCCATGCAGGACCTTCTTGGACTCGGGCAAGAATCCCGGATGAACCATCCAGCCAGAGCCGGGGGCAACTGGCAGTGGCGGCTGCAAGAGGGGCGGCTAACCCCGCTCGTGTCAGATATGCTGCGGGAGATGACCGAATTATATGGTAGAACTTGATCTCAGAGGGAGTGAACCGGGAGTATTGTAACATGAGACGACTGATAAATGTTTCCAACAGGCTGCCGATAACCATCGGCAAAACCATCCGAAAATCCGCCGGCGGGCTGGTAACCGCCATGGAAGGGATAAGCCACGACTTTGATCTGCGATGGGTGGGGTGGGCCGGTGGTGCGATTACCGACCGCCGGCGCCGTCAGGAAATTGAACGGAAAATAGAAGCACAATACCGTTACTATCCGATTTTCCTGAGCAAAAAGGAGATCGCCGGATATTACAACGGCTTTGCCAACGCCAGCTTGTGGCCGCTGCTGCATTACATGGCCACCTATTCGCGCTATGACAAAAGCTGGTTTGATGATTATTGCAACGTTAATTCTTGCTTTGCCGAAAAGACACTGGAACTGGCCCGCCCGAACGACATGGTCTGGATTCATGATTATCATTTGCTCCTGCTGCCGGCCCTGTTGCGGAAAGCGCGGCCGGGCCTGAAAATCGGATTTTTTCTGCACACGCCATTTCCCTCTTATGAATTATTTCGCTGCCATCCAAACCGGGATGAACTGCTGTGGGGAATACTCGGCGCCGACCTGATCGGATTTCATACATATGGGTATTTACGTCACTTCCGCAGCACGGCACTGCGCCTGCTGGGTCTGGAATCACAGATGGATCATATCATCCACGGCAACCGCAAAACCTTTTTGGGGGTCTATCCGATCGGCATCAACGCCGCCAAATTTCAACAGGAATTGCAAACGCAAAATTTCCACAACCGCCTGGCCCGCTACCGCAAAGTATATAAGGACAAAAAGATTATCCTGAGTGTGGAACGTCTGGATTATACCAAGGGTATTCCCCGTCGCCTGGACGCAATCGAGATTTTTTTGAACCGCTACGGCCCTTGTGACGACCTGGTGTTTATCTTTATCAGTGTGCCTTCCCGGGGGGAGGTGCAAACCTATAGGGACTTGTCCAAAACCGTGGAGTTGAAGATCAGTAAAATTAACGGCAAGTTTTCCACCATTACCAACATCCCGATTCATTTTATGCATAAGTCTGTAAATTTCAGCGAATTGTGCGCTCTGTACGCGCTGGCTGATGTGGCCCTGGTGACCCCGTTGATGGACGGCATGAACCTGGTTGCCAAGGAATATATCGCCTGTCGGAAAGAGAAAAGCGGGGTTCTGATCCTGAGTGAATTTGCCGGCGCTGCGCAGGAGTTGTTCAACGCCTTGGTCGTAAATCCTTACGATGTCAACCAGGTCGCTGAAGCGCTTCAGTTGGCGTTGGATTTGCCGGAAAATGAAAAAAGATACCTGATGGCGCCCATGCGGGAATCGGTGATGAAAAATGACGCGGCTTTTTGGGCCCGCTCTTTTCTCAGCAGCTTGACCCATATCACCCGCAAAGATCTAACCCTGATTGCTACGCTCAAACTCTCACTGCCGGCGTTTAAGCCCTTTTGGCGATCCCGGCGCACCGCTTTTTTCCTGGATTACGACGGAACCTTGTGTGAACTCCACGATAAACCATCCGACGCGTATCCGCACGAAGATATCAAGAAGCTATTTGCCATGCTCAGTGCCCTGAAAAATTTGGATGTTTACCTTATCGCCGGCCGGAAAAGGGAAGATATGGATCAATGGTTCTCCGGCTATCGTTTTATATTGGTGGCCGAACACGGCTATTTTTATAAAGGCCCGGGGGATTCGGCCTGGAAGACCATGAACCCCACGGCAGACCTGTCATGGATGCCCGCGGTCACTAATATTTTCAAGGACTTTTCTGCTTCCACGCCGGGCAGCGCCGTGGAAGTGAAAACCACGTCGGTGGTCTGGCATTATCGCAAGTCCGACCCGGAATTCGGCGCCTGGAAAGCCGGTGAACTGGCGGGTGAACTGCATGAAATGCTTTCGAACCAACCGGTGGCAATCTACCGGGGGAAAAAGATCGTGGAAGTCAGCTCCCTGCAGCTTAGCAAGGGACTGGTTATGGAACACTTTATCAAGTTGCATCATTATGACGCCGTACTTTGCGCCGGGGATGATGAGACCGACGAAAGTATGTTTCAACTGGAACACGAAAACCTGATCAGCGTCAAAGTCGGCAGCGAAGAAACCCGGGCTGACTTTACGGTGATCGATCCAGCCACATTTCGGGACTTTTTAAAAAAAGCGTTAAAAAAAAATATCCCGCCATAAGGCCTAACCAACAATTTATCCAAACTCGGATAAGGAAGGAATGTAAAAATGCCGGCGAACATTCAAAATCTTGATTTTTTTTTGTGGGCTGCCGCCCTCCTGGCCGGAGCAGTCCTGTCCGGATTTCTTCTTGACTACCTGCTCTTCAGGCTGGCGGTTAAATTTTTCCGGCCCGAAGCCGGCAGCGTGCGGGAATCTTTTATGCTGCATTGCCGGCGCCCCGCCCGCTGGCTGGTGGTCCTGCTCAGCGTGCATATATTCCTGCCCACCCTGGAAATGACCTTTCCCGACAACCGGATTATGGGTGTGCCCAAACAAATCCTGGTGATCCTTCTGATCTGGTCGATAGCCTGGCTGCTGATTCAGTTGACCAAAGTACTGGAAGATTGGCTCGGCCGGCGTTTCCGGTTAGATGTGCAAGACAACTTGGCCTCCCGAAAAATTCATACCCAAATCAGGATCTTAAACCGTATCGTCACCGCTGTGATCCTGATCCTGGCATTTTCCACCATGCTCATGACCTTTGAGAAAATCCGCCAATTCGGTACCACTCTTCTGGCCTCGGCCGGAATTATCGGGGTTATCGTCGGAATGGCGGCCCAACGAACCATTGCCACCTTTATCGCCGGGTTGCAGATTGCTTTCACGCAGCCGGTCCGGGTGGACGACGTTGTCATCGTAGAAAATGAATGGGGGCGAATTGAGGAAATCACCCTGACATATGTGGTGATCCGAATCTGGGATCAGAGACGGTTGATTGTGCCGGTTACTTATTTTATCGAAAAACCCTTCCAGAACTGGACCCGGATTAGCGCGGATTTGCTGGGGACCGTTTTTCTCTACGTGGACTACACCGTGCCGGTGGAGACCATCCGCAATGAACTGCACCGGATACTGAAAACCTCGGCACACTGGGACGGTAAAGTCTGGGGCCTGCAGGTCACCGATACCACCGAGCGGGTCATGGCTCTGCGGGCGCTGATGAGCGCCGCCGATGCCTCCACCGCTTGGAACCTGCGCTGCGAGGTTAGAGAAAAATTACTTGACTTTATACAGAAAAACTATCCCAACAGCCTGCCCAAGCTGCGTGCGGAAGTAAGTTCCTCCGAAAACCGTCCCGGAGCAAAGGATGATAACGCCCTTGGAGCGGCAGGCTTAATACCGACAGTTCCTTGCGACCCGGCCAAGGGCTGATGGCGACATCGCGCGATGGTATCCGTTTCGCCTCTTGGGAAAGCCCTTAACAGGAGGCCGCTGCCGCTTGGCGTTTGTTCTTCACTTCACAAGGGGATTTCTATGGTATCACCCGTTTTCAAGTTGAAAAGCTTGCCTTTGCACCCGACCTGTATCGGCCCGGAAGCGCAAGGAAATGCATGCACCTTGATCCTTTGGGGGGTTACTTCAACCGAAAGGGAATGCCCGCGATAACGCATGTGCATGCGAAGTCTTCTGAGTTCCTTGGGCAGAACCGGGTTAAGCCACAAGACCTGACCACGGGCCTCTAAGCCCGTGTAGCCCTCTTGAAGGATATCCACAACGCCGGCCATGGCGCCGAGGTGAATGCCTTCCGGGGTTGTCCCCCCCTGAATATCCGACACGTCACTTTGAAGGGTCATGATGAACTGTTTCCAGGAGCGCACCCTGTCAGAACGTGCCAGTACCCACGAGTGCACCACATGGCTCAAAGTCGACCCATGCGAGGTTCGCTTGAGATAATAGTCAATGTTTCTGGGGATGGTCTCATATTCGAACGGGTAACCAAGCTGTTGAAAAAGCCCGCTGATCTCCTCTGATGAAAACAGATAAAAAAGCATGAGAACATCGGCCTGTTTGGACGCTTTGTACCGATTGGGAGTGTCGCCTTCCGCCTCCAGGATCCGGTCCAAGCGCTGAATATCCTTATATTTTTTTCGGTAACCCTTCCAATCGAACTCCTCCAAACGGTCATAGCCTTCAAATTGGCTGATGATGCCGTCATCGTGAAACACGATGCGCATCTTTCGGCTGATGTCACGCCAGCGCGTTTTCTCTTCATCGAGCACCCCCAATCGCTCGCACAGATCCCTGGATTCAACTTCCGCCAGGAGGTCAAAAAGTTCAAGCGCACGACTCAATATCCAGACTGCCATTATATTGGTGTAGGCATTATTGTTCAGGCCCGGTTTTTCTGCACCGGGATAGCGGTCATGATATTCGTCCGGGCCCATGACACCCAGGATCTCATACCGGTCAAGATCAGGATTGTAAGTCGAGATGCTTTCCCAGAAGCGGGCAATCTCCAAGAACATTTCCGCCCCATAGAACGACAGAAATTCCATGTCTCCCGTAACCTGGAAGTACTGCCAGATGTTATAGGCGATCGCAGCGTTTACATGGCGTTGCAGATGTGAATTGTCCGGAAGCCAGCGTCCCGACTGCGGATTGAGATGAATCCGCTGGGTTTCCTCTCGCCCGTTGCTTGCGCTTTGCCACGGATAGATCGCACCTCGCCAGCCCTCCTTTTTGGCGGCGGCGCGGGCCTCACCCAGACGTCGATAACGGTACATCAGCAGTGCCCGCGTGATTTCGGGAACACGGAAATTAAAGAAAGGAAAAATATACAGCTCGTCCCAGAAAATATGTCCCCGATAGGCTTCACCATGCCAGCCCCGCGAGGGCACGCCGACGTCAAGATCTATGGTATGCATCGATGTTGTCTGTAAAACATGGAACATATACAGGTGCAAAACCAGACCGGCGTTGCCGCCGGCACCTGGATCGCGCGGTATGGATCTTGAGTCGTACACTCGGGTTCTTTGACTTTTCGGCTTCCGGAACTCGATTTCAAAACGGCGCCACAGTTGTTCCCAGGCCAGGGAGTGGGTTTTTAAAAGGGCATTGAAGGAGCCGGCGCTTTCGACTGCTTTTCCGGCTTCCAAATTCCACTCGGAAATTCCCCGATCCCTGGACGTGAAGAGTGAAACCACTTTTTCCAAAGCGATTATTTCGCCTTTTGTAACATCTACGGTGAGTTCCTGGGCGATATAGCCGGGCTCTTCAATAACACGGCGCTCGAGTAAGAGGGGATCTTTTTTCTTGAGAACGCGAGTTCTTGCGGCCTGAACCAAATGAAGCTTGGACTGATTGGTTCGAACTTCCAGATAGATGACGTCGCTGTTAAACGAACCTGCATTCAGGGGTTCCAGATGCCGGTTGTTCAGACTTTGATAACGTTTTACACCGGCATTGACTACGCGACCGTCCAAGGCGGATCGGATCGTCACTGCTCCCGACCAGTTTTCAGCGGTCAAAACGATCTCCTGCGCGGCAAGGTGCGGGTTACCCATATGGACCAGACGTCGGCAGGTCATGCTGGTTTCTCTTCCCTGCCTGTCACGGAAACGGATTGTGCGCGATAATACGCCTTTTCGTATATCCAGCTCCTGGCGATAGGAGAGAATTTCAACCGTCATCAGGCTAAACCAGCTTCCGTCGTCTATGCGGAAATTAAGCGGCAGCCAGTTGGGCAAGTTTACAAGGTCTTCATTTTCAATCACCCGTCCGGCGATTTCAGTGGAAAGCCGGTTATAGCCGCCGGCAAGGTAGGTTCCGGGGTAGTGGATCGCATCGGCTTGCGCTTCCGACCCGGCGCCCCTGGTGGCAAAGTAGCCGTTGCCAAGGGTGCACAAAGCCTCCCGCAGGCTTTCCTTTTCAGGGTCGAACCCGTCATAAATGAATATCCAATCGTTCATCAGGTCCCTCCTTTAAGTATCGAAATAAGCGATCTAAGAAAGTCCATGACTTCGCCGGGATCTTCCAGGACATATCGGGCCGCCGTAAGCGGTAGATTATCCGTGGCGCCGGCGTGCCTCACGAGGATTCCGACGCCCCAGTCTATGAGCACGTTGAAGGCATCTTCATCCGTGGTATCATCACCGATATATAAGGGCAGCACATCCGGCTGCCTCAACCCCAGATGTTCAAGCAGCCAGAGCAAGGCTTTGCCTTTGTGCCAATCGATTTTAGGCTGAAGCTCATAGACTTTCTTTCCGTGCCCTTTGCGCAGCCGATTGTGATCTGCCAGCACCTGATCGACAGCGGTCTCGACTGCTTCCGCTTCTTGCTCAGCTACCCGGCGGTAATGAACAGCGATGGAAAATTTCTTGCGTTCAACAAGGACGCCGGCGATGGCGTGCAACCGATTCCTGAGGGCCTGTTCAGCGATGCTGAGCACCGGCAGAAAATCGAGACCCTGCTGAGATTTTATATGTTGTCCTCGCGGACCCGCAATGTCGAAGCCATGACTGCCTGCATAGAATATATTGTCAATTCCCACCAGATTCTGCACATCCTGCAGGTCTCTTCCGCTTATCACTGCTACCTGGCAGTAAGCTGCAAGAGCGCTTACCGTTTCGCGGGCATCATCAGACAAAACCGCCAGTTCGGGACGTTCCACAATCGGCGTCAAGGTGCCGTCATAGTCCAGAAAAACGAATATGGGCTTGCCGGCCATCAATTGCCTGATTTCATCCATGGCTTCCAGAGCGGAAGGCAAAATTCCCCCGCTTTCTTTACGCTCGTTTAAACGATTGTCCACTGAAATCTGCGAGAGATTGCCGACCACAATTTCGGCCCCACTCGCTTTAAGTGATGCGGACTGACCGATTCGATCCACTCCGATAACGCAACCGAAATTTCCCTGCCTGCCTGCTTGCACACCGGCGATGGCATCTTCAACAACGATGGCGCGTGCGGGGGTAACGCCCAGCCGTTGTGCGGCTTCGAGGAAAATATCCGGCGCAGGTTTTCCCTTCAAGTTCAGATTGAGCGAATCCACACCATCCACCTTGACATCAAACAGATCATAAATCTTTGCTGCCTTCAAGACTACAGCACAGTTTTTGCTTGAAGATACAATCGCTGTTTTGATTCCCGCTGCTTTTAACTTGTAAATAAGCTTAATTGAAAGCTCATAAGTCTCCACACCGTTTTTTTCCAAATATTCATGCAGGAAGATGTTCTTTCGATTGCCAAGCCCGCAAATAGTCTCTTTATCGGAGGGATCATCCGGTGTGCCGTAAGGAAGCGCTATCCCTCTGGAGGCGAGAAAGTTCTTGATCCCTTCGTAACGCGGTCTGCCGTCCACATATTTTCGGTAATCGTTCTTACTGTCAAACGGTTTAAAGGATCCGCCTTGGAGCGCCGCTCTTTTCTTAAGGTATTCATCAAACAGCTTCTTCCAGGATGCCGCATGAACCTTAGCGGTTTTGGTGACGACGCCGTCCAGGTCAAAAAGGACTGCGTCAAATGATGATTTCGAGATAATAAAACCCGGCTTTTTTTTTCTGAACATATCGACCCCTCCGTCTCAAACTGATTGCAATTGATGGGGCAAGGCAACTGTAATTAAAGGCCTTTAGACTGCATCCAAACCGCCCTCCATGGTTAAATTGTTTTTGTAGATGTCGTCATCAACGGGGACAGCTCCTTCAATGGAGCAAATATAATCTGAAATTTCCCTGCCCGGTTCATTTCTGCCGATGCGTGATATAAATCGCGTATATCTTCCCAGCTTTTTCAGGTAATAAGCAAAGTTAAATGGTGCCCCGCCCAAACGGCGGTATTCAAGAAAGATATCAAAAAGCATTTCTCCAACGACGAGTACCATTAATTATTTTTATAGCCTATTTCTGTCGGAACCGGATTTTTGAGCTTAAATTATACGAGAACTACACTTCGCCATGCCTTTATATAATGGATAGCTATGGGCCACTTATTCATTTACATAACAATAGGTTATATGTGCGCGAATGTCAAACTGATTTTCGACAGTTTGAAAAATAAGTTCTTTGAAAACAAGGAGATAGAAAGAAAAAATCGATTTAAGACACTACACCCATGCCAAGTTTAGAACCGATTACAGAGCGGCAATGAACAGTCGTTTTTCGGTAGAAGCCGCCGAAAGCGGTAGTGCTTTTGTCGGCTTTGGAGATGCGGATCTGGATCTTATTTTTCTATTATTCATAAAGAGCGCTCTGTATATGCTGATAATACAGTAAGAGTAAATGGACTGGTGCTCCAGATTGAGCAATCTCCTTATCGTATTTCCTTTGCCAGGTGCAAAGTTGATGTATATGAGCATTTAGATAGTACTTATTCTATTATATGGAAAAAAACGGGCACTTGGCAGGTACAACGCTGAAGGTAAGCTGATAGGTCTAAATAAGAACTCAGTCCTTCAATCCTCTCGCGAGGTATCTCCTTGTAAAATACCATACGGACAGGACAAGGAAGGGCATGGCAAAACACCCTGGCCTTCCGTTAAGCAATCACAAACCGGATAATTCATTTGCTATGAAAACCGGACATCTTGAAATGCTATTGACAAAGCATAATAAAAAGTTTGACAAATACTCAGGATGTTGGGAATCGCTCAAAACGTCCGACAAAGGGGAGCAAAATAACCAGTGTTTGCTAATTTCATACATTTTATAATAGTTCTTTTAATATATACCACATACCAGCCCCCTGAAGAACCGAACTTCTCTCCCCTTGAAACTTCTTTGCTGTTTCTTGGCTTAATTATTGTCTTTGCATATTTTACCCGTATGCAGTTTCATATACTTGAAAAACGAATCCCAAAAGACAATGTTTTACGTATTGACCATAGAATAAATGCAATAATAAGTCAGCAGTCTGTTATGGCAATAGTCCTTTTTGCCATAGATATTTATGGACTGAATCTTACTTCATTTTTTGAAAACATACCTTTATTTAATCTTATTCCAACCTTACAGGCATTAGTTTTTATTGGTCTTTTTGTGTTTTATCTTGCTATTATCTGGACTTATGCCTACGGGCCATATAAAAGGCTTTACACGACCGACCTGTCAAGGCGTTCTTATGTTTTGTCTAATATTTCATTCTCCATCCCCGTCCTTTTCCCATGGCTTCTGCTGTCAGGAATTGCCGACATTATCAATGCGCTTCCATTTGAACCGCCAAAGCATTTTATTTCCACTCCAGAAGGACAGGTGGTCTATTTTATAGTCTTTCTTTCCGCAGTTGTAATAATCGGCCCGGTAATGATTCAAAAGTTTTGGAGATGCAAACCACTTGAATCAGGTTATTTGAGAAGCAGAATCGAAAAACTTTGCAGGAGGGCCGGATTAGAATACGCCAATATACTTTACTGGCCCATATTCGGCGGCAGAATGATTACAGCAGGTATCATGGGCCTAATTAAAAAATCTCGATATATTCTTATTACAGAAGCCCTGCTTCAATACCTTGATCCGGAAGAAATGGATGCCGTAATTGCGCATGAAATAGGCCATATCAAAAGAAAACATCTACATTTTTATCTGGTATTTTTTATTGGATACATATTTCTTTCGTATACCACCTTTGATCTTCTCATCTATTTCATTATCTATACTGATCCAATATACAGATTAATAAGCAGTTCGGGTATTAACTACGATACAATAATCTCGGCCATTTTCAGCCTGATTATAATCATTATGTTTTTTATCTACTTCCGCTATGTCTTCGGATATTTTATGCGCAACTTTGAACGTCAGGCAGACACATATGTATATGCTCTCTTCCCCAGCGCAAAACCGCTGATATCTACATTCAAAAAGATAGTAGCAACGACCGGACAGTCACCGGACATGCCGAACTGGCATCATTTCAGCATTAAAGAACGAATTGAATATCTCAATTTATGTGAAGAAGACAAAACCCATATAACCAGACAGGACCGAAAAATAAAAAAAAGTATTGCCGCATATCTTGCAGCAATAGTTATAATAGGAGGTATTGGATATAACTTAAATTATGGTGAAACCGGAAGGAGGTTGAGCAATCATTTCATCGAAAAAATACTATTAAGAGAGATTAACAAGACACCGGATAATCCGTACCTTTACAGCAATCTGGGAGATCTTTATTACAATCTCAATAATTATACGGAAACAATCAAAGCATACGAAAAATCAATAGGTCTTAAACCGGACAACCAGCATGTTTTAAACAATCTTGCATGGCTTTATGCTGCATGTGATGATAAAAGCCTGCGCAACCCTGAACGCGCCTTGCATCTTGCCTTGAATGCTGCGGATCTTGAAAAATCTCCACACATATTGGACACTCTTGCTGAATGTTACTATATAAACGGCCTGCTGGAAGAAGCCGTATCTGCTGAATTATATGCGCTTAGAATAGCTAAAAAAGAACGTTCATATTACGAAAATCAACTGAAAAAATTTAGAGTTGCCGCTAACAGTGGGCAGTAGTCAGGGGTTAGCTGGAAAAGATCACCTGTTTTGTAAATTTTCAATTATGACAACAATTATGGCTTTACCTTTTTATAATTAAAATGTTATGATAAATACATCATAATATTACAATTTTACCTCTGGCCAAAACATGCTCGGGAATTAAACCTAAATTGAGCGATTTGGGAATTAGATGGAACATGGCTAACAAAACTGTCTACATATACAAGTTCGACTTTGAAGTCGGTTATTTAATAAAAAGCCCGTGTAAAGAGTGTAACAGAAGGAAAAGTTTCCCTGAATGCGCTGACGATTGCAGTGCCCTGGATAAGATACAAACAATTTTATCTGAAGCAAGGTCTTGCTCAAGAAGCATTTGAATGGCGTCGTAAAAAGTCCCATCTACTGCGTTGTAGTATTTTTTCAGACCCTCGACATACTATATGTATGCCTTCGGCCCTGAAAAACTCCTACGCCTTGTATATGAACCTTTTTACTTAGCCATCTAAAGTTAAATCCGTGACTTTTTAGGAGTTTGTCAATATTAAAGATATGATGAAATCAGAGCAATTATCATCCCGCTTTTATGAAATTTCTGAAAAAGAAAAAGGAAAAATTTCAATCCTCTTAAAAGGTAAAATTGATATTAAAAACTCGGCCCACATTCTTAAAAAACTTACTCCTGCCATAAAGGGCAATTCCCTTTCTTCACTGGTAATAGACCTTGGCGAAGTTGATTATCTTGATGATTTTGGAGCGCTTGTTCTTCTTGAGATAAAACACCTCGTGGCCGAACAAAAGGCAAAGTTTAATGTTGTTAATGTCAAAGACAATATAAAAGAAATTCTTTCATTAGTTAATTTTGAATCTCATGAATATTTTGTACCTCTGAAAAAATATAAGCCCCCCAATATTCTTGTAGATCTTGGTGAAACAGCCATACAACATACTGACAATATAAGGTTTTTCATTTCCTTTCTGGGCTCTGTTATTCTGTCTTTTATCCATGTCTGTATTCATCCTAAAGACCTGCGTATAAATGACACTATAACATATATGAAAAAAACCGGTGTGGATGCCCTGCCTATAGTTGCACTCATCAGCTTTCTGCTCGGACTTGTCATGGCATTCATGTCATCCCTTCAACTGCAGCAATTCGGCGCAAACATATATGTTGCCTCGCTGGTATCTATTGCTATGGTATCGGAACTTGGACCGATTATGACAGCAATTGTCGTGGCTGGAAGATCCGGCTCTGCTTTTGCTGCAGAAATTGGTTCCATGAAGATTTCAGAAGAAATTGATGCTCTTTTTACTATGGGATTTAACCCAACAATATTTCTGGCCGTTCCCAGAATCATAGCCTGCATTATTGTTGTTCCGCTATTAACTCTTTTTTCAGATGTATTCGCAATTTCAGGAGGACTCCTGGTGGGAGTATTTATGCTTGATCTGAGCACAACATCCTATATAAATCAAACAATAAAAACACTTACGCTGTTTGAAGTAATGTGGGGCATGGGTAAAAGCTTCGTATTTGCAGCAATTGTAGCATGGATAGGATGTTTGAGAGGTTTTCAGACAAGAGGTGGCGCTGATTCTGTCGGCAACGCCGCGACATCGGCTGTTGTCAGCAGTATTTTTCTGATAATACTTTTTGATTCAATTTTTGCCGTGCTTCGCAGTTTCTGGTAATAATTCTCAGCCAATGAAAAAACAAGCCATCATAAATGTAAAAAATCTTGTTGCCCGGTACGGAGATGATTTAATCCTTAAGGATATAAGCTTTGATGTCTTTGAAGGAGAAATACTGGTAGTCCTTGGCAGCAGTGGATGTGGCAAATCAACCCTGCTAAGACATATGATCGGACTCGATAGGCCTTTCTCGGGAAATATAATGATAGAGGGCGAAGATATTACATCAAGTGATGATTCACACTTTAACGCGCTAAAAAAAATAGGGGTTTTGTTTCAAAGCAGCGCTCTGTTCGGATCAATGACCGTAGCTGAAAATATAGCTCTTCCTATTCAGGAATATTCTGGTCTTTCAAAAAGTTCTATAGCAAATTTAGTCAGGATGAAACTTTGTATGGTTAATCTTGACGGGTATGAAAATTACCTGCCCTCAGAAATTAGTGGAGGAATGAAAAAAAGGGCTGGATTAGCAAGGGCTCTGGCGCTTAATCCAAAAATTCTTTTTCTCGATGAACCAACAGCCGGCCTTGATCCTGTCAGCTCTGCAGAAATCGATGAATTGATTTTATTAATCAATAAAAGCATCGGAGCTACAATTGTTATTGTTACTCATGCACTTGACAGCATATTAAACATTGCGCAACGCATAATTATGCTTGATAAAAAAACAAAAAGTATAATTGCTGAAGGAGATCCCAGATATTTGAAAGATAATAGTCAAAATGTATCCGTCAGGCAGTTCTTCAATCGCAAAGCAAAAAGCAGGATATAAAAATGGCTTCTATTAAAACCAAATTTACTGTAGGTCTTTTTGTAATGATAGGATTTGTCATAGCCATGGTTACAATAATGTGGCTTGGGAAATTCCATTATCTTGAAGAAAGTCAGTATTATATCGTTTATTTTGATGAATCTGTCCAAGGGCTTGACAAGGATTCCCCTGTTAAATACAGGGGTGTATCCATAGGGAGAGTTGAGAATATAGTCGTCGCGCCTGACGCAGCTTTGATTAAGGTAATATTAAAAATTGAATCCAGCTTAAAGCTGGAAGATCATCTTGAAGACATGGTTGCCGAGTTAAAGTCAGTAGGTATTACCGGTATAATGTTTATTGAGCTTGAACGAAAAAAGGATGACGAGCCTGACCTTTCACCTGAAACAACTTTTCCTTCAGAATATCCTGTTATTGCCACAAAACCATCTAACATAAGTCAGATTATAAAAGGTATAGATAATGTGCTGAATCAAATCAATGCACTGGACTTGCAAGGAATAACTGCTGAGTTTAAAAACACGCTCGACACGATAAACAAAACTGTCGCGGATGCACAAATCGAAAAAATATCATCTGATATCAAAGCATCTCTTGATAAGGTGGAATTAATGCTGGACGTAAAAAAATGGAATAACGTAATGGAATCCTTTATTCATGCCAGCTCATCATTTAATAATTTTTCAGTGAACGCTGATAAAACAGTCGGCAAGATTGATAGTATTGTTGAATAAAACAAAAAAGAATTTACAGAAGCTATCTCCAATTTTAAACATACCATGAAAGATGCAGATATTTTAATGGGGAATGGTTCGGAACTTATTAAAAATGCAGATGTAAAATTTTCAATTCTGCAGCGCCAGCTTTTTATAACTCTGCAAAATTTAGAAAAGGCAAGTTATAATATGAACAGGCTCTTAGATCTTATATCTGATCAGCCTTCGCAAATTATCTTCGGAGAGCCGCTCGCTGAAAAAAACGTGGAACCAATTAAATAAAATGAATTATTCAAAAAAAATTATTTATTTGATTATCCTTTCAGCCCTGCTTGTATGTGGTTGTCTGAATTTAACACAGAAACCAAACAAAAAAATTAATTACTACACATTGGAATATGATCCTCCTAAAGCCGCAAGTCTAAAATCCCTTCCATTTGTTATTTATATTGAACGCTTTAATGTAGCTCCTTTATACGACTCAACCAGGATAATATACAGTCAAAAAAAGTTTATAAGAGATGCTTATATTTATCATAAGTGGATGGCAAACCCAGGCGATTTTGTCACTTATTATCTGACAAGGGATATAAAGTGCTCTTCACTCTTCAGAACGGCATTCAGTTCAAACAGCAGTTGTTCATCAACATATATAATTAACGGAACAGTTGATGAGTTTTTTGAACAAGACGACAATGATATTTGGAAAGCAGTTCTTTCCATAAACATCACGCTTATGTCAAAAAATGAACCGGATATCAGCAAAAGCGTGCTCATGCAAAAACAATACAGCGCCATAGAACCTTGCAGCAGTAAAAATCCACAGTCTCTTGCAGAAGCTATGAGCAAAGCAATGGCAAATATCTCCGGCAGAATTATAAGGGATGTATATAAATGCATAGAAGATAAAAAGTAACCGTTCAGAGGTTCAGCGGTTCAGATGTTCAGGGTTGATTGAAGGTTAACGAAAGAAAAGTAACTCTGAACCATGAACCTGAGTGGTTGACTACTCGACCACTTGACTACTCGACTACTCGACTATTTAAAGGCTTACATTATGACACCTCAAAATCTAAGCACCATTCCCGCATGGAACAGCCTGAAGAAACATGCTGAAAACTTCAGCCGCCCCGAGAAGCACTTAAAATATCTCATCAAAGAAAATGACCGGCTCGAAAAATTCTCCTTAAAACACAAGCATATCTTCTATGATTTTTCCCGTCAGAGAGTAGATGAAAAGGCCATGTCTCTACTTTTTAAACTGGCAGAAGCAAGAAAACTAAAAGAGCGGTTTATTGCAATGATGAATGGTGAAAAAATAAATGTTTCTGAAAACAGAGCTGCTCTTCATACTGCTTCAAGAAATTTCTCAGGCAATTCTATTTTTATAGATGAAAAAGATGTAATGCCCGAGATAATCAAAACAAGAGAGAATATCCGGGAATTTGCTTCAGAAGTTCATAATGGGAAGATAGCCGGATCAAGCGGCAGACCTTTTAAACATGTTGTTGTAATAGGAATCGGGGGATCTTATCTGGGCACAGAGTTTGTTTCACGTGCCTTGGAAGCCTTTGCGAATAAAGATATTAAAATACATTTTTTGTCGAATGTAGATATCCATAATTTTGGGAACTTAGTACCCACCATAGATCCTGAAACTACCTTGTGGATAGTTATTTCAAAAAGCTATACAACAGCCGAAACTACAGCTAATACAAATCTTGCTGTTTCATTTATGAAAGAAAAAGGACTTGATCCTTCTAAGCACCTTGTAACCGTTACCAGCAAAGGAAGCCCCGGAGACGATCCTGCAAATCCTGTTCTGGCTTCATTTCACATGTTCGATTTTATAGGAGGCAGATACAGTGTAACCTCTGCGGTTGGCGGTGTACCTCTTAGTCTGTATCTGGGATATGATAAGTTTGAGCGTTTTTTAAAAGGCGCAGAAGAAATGGATATTCACGCAAAAAATGCTCCATTTGAAAAAAATATCCCTCTGGTCGCTGCTCTTATTTCAATATGGAACAATAATTTTCTGGGATATCAAACTCAGGCAATAATTCCCTATGCATCTCCGCTGCAAAAGCTGGCGCCCCATATTCAGCAGCTCAGCATGGAAAGTAACGGCAAATCAGTAACGCAGGAAGGCCATTCCCTGGATGAACCCGCAGGCGCTGTTGTTTTTGGAGAGCCGGGCACAAATGCGCAGCATTCTTTTTTTCAACTGGCGCATCAGGGACGTCCCTTTCCCATTGAGTTTATAGGAGTGATCAAACCTCAGTATAATCAGTATAATTACAAATCAAAGGGCGTTACAAATCATCAGGAATTGTGGGCAAATCTGATCTCACAGCCGGCAGCACTTGCTTTGGGAAAAGAAGATAAGAATAAAGCAAAATACTTTCCGGGCAACAGGCCCTCTTCCACCATACTTATAAACGATCTTTCGCCTGAAAGTGTTGGCCATCTCTTGTCATTTTATGAGGCAAAAACTGTTTTTGAGGCTTTTATATGGGGAATAAATCCCTTTGACCAGTTTGGTGTGGAGCTGGGAAAAAAATTAGCATCTGATATTAGAAATGAGCTGGCATTAAAAAATGAACAAAAAGATCACAGATTTGAAAACATGGATAACATAACAAAATTCTATCTTGATACATTGTTTTCAGGCAAGTTATAATAAATTTAAATTTTGGAAAAGATAGGGTGTCGAACAACAGAAAATATCATGAGTATAATTAAAGTAGTAAATAAATATAAGATTGATGAACAACCTAATGATTTTTCTTTCTGGC
>Ga0180012_1000110_pt1 | contig 37195 bp, 34 predicted proteins | sample KR11_S2_MetaG_FD_122243 | JGI IMG/M metagenome (GOLD analysis project Ga0180012, IMG submission 122243) | Groundwater microbial communities from the Olkiluoto Island deep subsurface site, Finland - KR11_S2_MetaG | ecosystem: Environmental > Aquatic > Deep subsurface > Groundwater | place...
CTTGAAAGGCTGATGGGCGGAACGCGTGAGATCGATGATGTCGCCAAGCTTTATTTCGGAAAGCGTCAAGCGTCGTATGGGCGTGCTAGCTTCCGAGAACTTGCTGACTTCGCAGCGCACCCGGATCTGCGCAATCGTGGCCCGGTCACTGATAGAATTCGTGACATGCGGACAACGTTCAAGCCATTGTTCGATCGCGCGATGACAGATGTGGTAAACTTGGCCGATGTCTTTGCACGAGCTGAGTCAAATTTTAGGATGGCGACCGATGAGCAAGTCGCAAGCCTCTCAGGCGGCAGAAGACGAAAAGAAGTTCAGTTGGTGTTGACCGCTGCACTCGAAAAAATGCGAAACCCAGCGGCGCTGCCTTTGACGGAAGGCGAAAAAGGGATTGTTATCAGTTTTGGTGACCGGCTGATCTGGAACCCTGCGCTTTTGGGGCAGCAGGTATTTGACGACTTCAAATTCGTTATGGTGAAGAACGGACTTCTCAAAGCTGCTGAAAGCGAACGACTGAATCCACTCAGGTCACTTGTTATTCTCCATGCCATTTCGGTTATGCATGGGGTGGCATTCGACCTCGGCGATGGAATGAAGGGTGAGTTGCAGGCTGGATTTGACAATCGTCTGGGTTGTTTGGAGGTGACGGCAAACCTCAGCCTCTCAGGATACCCCAAAGCCGTCACGATGAAGGTTGGATTACTTTGGACCGATCTTCATGGGCGAGACCATGTTAGCATGGACCTCGTCGACCATCCCGGCCCATGGGAGTTCGCCATTGAGGTAAAGGGTGAGCTATTTGCTCCGATCGGATCAATTGTCCCTAAGGTGAACCGTGACGATGGCACCGCCGTTATCAGCATTGGCGGGGATGTTCGTTCGCGAAGTTCCTGAGTGGCCCTTCCATAGCGTACCCTGCTGCGCAAGATTGGCGCGAAGGCTTGGTTCGAGCGGCGGGATGCCCACAGGTTCGAAGTCCACGAGCAGACCATGCGAACCGGTCCGGATGAAACGCTCACACTTGTGGGAAGATCAAGATTATCGAGGCCGCGGCGGATGTCTAGGTGTATGGCTAGCAAATTCACCGCGGCAACTTACAACACGCACGTCGGCAAGCGAGACAAGAACAGCTTGCACGTCAACGGGGAAGCGTCAGCTATGTCGAAGACTATTAAGCTCTTCATGTGGGGCTATCAGCCTCATTTTCGACTGGCGGTCGAACTTCGAGCTAAACGAGTTTTTGAGCTTCTAGGCGCCGAGATCGAGCCGAAGGTGTTTCTGGTCGGATTACGTCTACCAGATCTCGCGCCAGGTCATCCCGTCTGCATTGAGCCGGAGGATGGCGAATGGCCGCTTGCAATCTTCGATGACCTCGGTGAGCAGGTCGAGCGCGCAATTCCTAACCATCCACAACAGCAGATGTTCTACACCCACGAGCCGACGATGCGCGAAAAACCCGAGCGCATTCGCCGGATGACGATCACTGAAGAAATCAAGCGGAGGCTTGATCCGGAAGACCAAAAGCTTGGTCGTAAAAGCTTCTGCAGCACCGCCTATCCGGTGGGAGACTACTATGTAGTCTCTGTACTTCAACTACCTTTACGCTTGTTTCGTCAGTACCCACCGGTCGAAGTGACATGGCAGCGTGAGGTATATGAAACCAGCTTAGTCCATGCCTGTATTCATCAGTTGCTGGATGAGGCCTACCGTGGCCTTGCGTTGCCAGATCCGGGGCGTGTGATGAGCGACGAGGGAATGCGTTCGGCTGGGGAGATAGTTCGCCGAGCGGCGTCCTCGTTTATGCGCAGTTCTTTCATCGCGGGCAAATACGCTACGTCCGATCTGTTTGAAGATGTAAACCGCCTGTCACAGCTCCGTTATGAGGGGAAGACGGGTATTGGGCGACTAGTTCTCGCCGCTGCGGACGACCCCAATGTTGAATATGTGGTTAGGCTGGCAAGCCCGGTTCTGTTATCCGAGACTCGATGGGCGCGTAAGCTCCTCCAAATGGCAACCGCGGAGACGGCGCTAATTGTCGAATACGGCTCGATCTCGGGATTGGGAAGGGTGTCCGACGTGAGCGCGCCACCGTTCTGTGTTGAGTTCCTCGACCATCATCAATGGGACTTTCAATGCGGCGAGCAGGTTCTGCTCCGCTCACGGTTCGGCGAGGTTCGGCTGCCGCAGGAGCCGATTGGCAAGGAACGCTTTATCGACAATATGCGCCGAGTATTTCAAGGTATCGATGAGCCCGCCATCGCGCGCTTTCGCACAGTACTCGATCTCCTAGCTCAGCTCCGGCATGGTAGCTCATTGGTGATTGCAACCGATGCAGCAGAGGAAACACAGCGACTAGTAAGGCAGGGGACGGCTATCGTTCCAACCCCGCTTACCAAGGAGCTAATTGGGCGCGCCACAGCGATAGACGGAACAATCCTGGCTGATCCACAAGGCGTCTGCCACGCCATCGGCGTGATCTTGGACGGCCAGGCCAGTGATGAGAGCACGCCGTCGCGTGGTGCGCGTTACAACTCTGCCGTCCGCTATGTGTCAGCTGGCTCCGCTCCACGGATGGCCTTCGTAATCTCAGAAGATCGGACGCTGGACGTGGTGCCACTCTTGCGCCCGCGCTTAGAGCGCAATCGTATCGCTGCGGCGGTTTTTGAAATTAAGAAAGCAACCCTCGACAACTACCATAAGGCGTGCTCGTTTCTTTCGGAGCACCGTTTCTATCTAAATGCTGAACAATGCCAAGTCGTCAACGAAGCACTCGATCGGATTGAAAGTGAGCCGCGGGAGGTTGGTCAAATATTGTTGGTGACCCAACGCTTCGAGCCGCACCCGGCGATGAATGAAGGTTACCTAAGGGATGACCCGACGTAATTGTTACTTTTGAGATCTGCCGGTGACAGTGAGATTTCTTTGCGTGAGGGTCGAACCGAAGCGCCACTGGTCACTCACCTCCCACGCCATTACGAATGCTTGTCAACTTTGATCAGAAAGACCAACAATTGATGCTGGATCATTAGGAAGTATCTATCTGTCTATGGCCTCGACTTGCATCGATCCACGTTGAAATACAGCGATATTCCCCTTCGACAAAAGGCAGCAAATATCTACTTCGGGCGATAGTGATAGCGAAAGCGCGCTATTGTGTGCTGAGCCGAGATTCGGGACCGCGTTCTGCAGCTCAGTCTTACTGACTATCCTCATGGACCAGCTGGCGAGACGATATTCATCATGGACACTTCCTCTAGAGAAAATGACAGCACCATCGTGGACGCTTGGATTAAGCCGCACAGCTTCTCTAAGCAGACTTGGAAGTTCTTTGGAAAAAACAGCGCCAATCGGTGGCATCGGGGCTCTCGGCATAGGCACACACTCGTTGCTGGATACTTTACCCGTGGAAAACACCAATATCAGAGGGTGAAAAGGTATCGGCTCGCCCCTACTCTCCCGTAACGTCGCTAGTATTCTCTCTTTCAGATCCGGTGTCATTTTGCTCACACGTACATCGATATCCGTCCTGCTTATCACCGCGGTCATAACCTGGGGAGGATTTCTTTGGATACTAGGAATCGATCTAACTTGGGAACATGCCAAACCGTATTCGCTGACGTTATTTGTTTTGACTGCGGGATGGGCTTTGTTCGACAAAGTTCTGTGGCGGCTTTGGCCTCTTAATCGCTTTGTTCAAACTCCGGATCTCAATGGGACGTGGCTGGCGGAAATGCAGTCCTCGTACGAGGATCCGATTACAAAGGAGAAAAAGGGTCGATTTTACGGATATGTAGCCGTCAAACAGACTTTCTCAAAACTTTCTGTTCGTCTGATGACAGCTGAAACGGAGTCATTCCTTTTAGCCAGCCGATTTGATATCAAAGACGACGGAACGACTTATGTCTATGGCGTTTATCAGAGTGATCCGAATATTCACCTGCGAGGCAAAGTCAGCGAGATTCACTATGGGAGCTTCAAGTACAAGATTGTGGGATCCCCGATCGTGAATTTGATAGGACACTATTGGACGGATCGAAACACTACCGGGTCGATTATTCTCCGCGATAAGGTCTCATCCTACTTCAGCAGCTATGATTCTGCCGACCTCGGCTACAAAGGCACGCAAATCACTAAGGCGTAGCATTTGATCAGCCGCATTCGATTATTAGGCTGCGTCGCCACACGCGCCGAAACACTAAGTGGAAGGTGAGGATGCATTGGAAATCCGTAACGCCGCGCAGCTCGGCGAGCCAGGCGGACCGAAGAAAGCCTCGCCACATTCTCTTACGGTTTGTTCGCGGACCTACCGGTGGGCCGCTTGATAACGAATGACTTCCGCCAGTTAGCAAAATCTTGAAGGTGAAACGACGGTGGCCGTCGGTTCAGATCGTTCAAGAGTTGCCGTCTGTCGACAAGGGTCTCTGTCACGAGACTAGACCAGAATATCTGTTTCTGCTGCAACCCTCGTCTCAATGCGAGACTTAGCGGCGATCACGCCACTATAAAGATCAACCTCGACGCCTGGAGCTTTCAACGTCACGATCAACGAATAGCGTGTCTTGCGATTGACGATGTCCTTGGCAGCTCGATTGCGCCACCAGCCTACAACTGGCTTCACACACAGCAGCTCACGGCTCAACAGCTCGATTGCGGGCCCTGACCAGACGTCACAATGCAGGGAGCCTGCCGAAATGCTGCCCGGACCAAACATCCATCTGGCGTCGTCGGCATGACTTGGTGCCCGCACGCCATCTTCGCGCTCTGCGGCATTGACCCGCTGCTTGAAGCGTTCGGCAAGCTCGCCTCGGCGCTGTAGGTCGAAGCGCAGCCCGAACGATTGGTAGCGCTGTGGATCGACATTGGCCGAGAATCCCGGATTGGGATCCACGAAGTACGACAGCGTGACCTTCAGCTCGACCACGGTGTTCTGCAGATCCTCCAAGATCGCAGCCGGAAGCGGGAGTTGGGAATAGTGGCACTCGTTAAATTCTCGCTGTCCTTTCAGACGAAACGGCTGGATAGCGGCCTGAGCGACCAGCGCCAGATGGTCCTGCGCCGAAGCTGACGCCCGGTCGAAATCAGGTACTCCATAGCCGAACCGCCTCATCAGCGGGTATCGGTCCTTCTTTCCCGCAGGACTGTTCAGCTGCCCAAGCATTGGGTCGGTCCATTCGGCGCTATGAATGACAAGCGCCCTGATGGTTTCCGGCCAATAGTTTGGGTGCTCGGCGGTGAGCCTTGCGACCATGCGCGCGGCTTGTGCGGTCGCAGCGCTAGTCGCCTGAAACGCGGTAAGGGCGTTTGCGCCGGATGTCGGCGATGTGGTTAGAAGTGATAGCGAATCTAGGCTGAGAACCTCTCGGCGGGCCGGGCTGAGTGCGCGATTACCGGCCTCCAGGACGACTTCCGGCTTAATTGGCGCGCGGGCGTGAGCCCAATTGACGCTCGTGCGGCTGTAAGGGCTGAGTTCTCCGGGGCCGGCAAGGCACGACCAATCTTCGTAGCCCACGTCGGAGATCTGATTGAGATCGGTGTATCCGCCGACGGTGATGGCGTTCCAAGCCTGACTAGGATCTTCGGCCGGGTAATCGTCCTGCCGGGAAATCCGAGCGTATTCAATCTCGGCTGGGACATTGCCGGCAGAAATGACGAATAACCGTTTCGGAGCGTCGTCGTCGTCTCCATTCATCGTGCCGGCCGCGGCTTGATCGATCGCAGCGCTCCAAGTTGATGGCCGGGCACCGGAAACATTGTCGTTGGTCACCGCCATACAGAATATTCGGCTTCTCTCGGGTGCAGCGATTTCCGCCAGCGATACCGCGGTCTGGGTGATCACGCCGTAGGAGTGCGGATCGTTCGAGTCCATATCCTGCGGCGGCAAGAGCTTCACCGATTCCAGCCGATGGTCCAGCCGTCGCTCGGACCGATCCGATAGTGCGGCCGTCAAATCCCCGTGCAGGGCCAAGCCTGCCATAGCCGTGCCATGGCTATGATGGTCATCGACACCCCAGTCACGGTCGATTGCGTGCTGGTCGGCTGCAGCCAGTGCCGGCTCGATCAGCGAGTGGCCGCGATTGACTCCCGTATCCAGGACGCATACGGCAGGAACCTCGTTTCCAGGCCAAACGATACGTCCGGCGAGATCGTCGACCCATTCGTTTTGGCTTTCCTGAGCGTCTTCAAGGAAGAACACCGGATTGTCGCTCGCGCGTCGAAGCTCGCTGACAACGCCGGTCGCGAAGGTCATCAACTCGATCGCGGCGCGGCGCGCGAGCACAGGAATGACGACTGTCTCCGGGAAATAAAGTCGGCGATCGGCGGAGGCGGCACGCAAAGAGAGCCTGCGGCAGACGTCCTCAACGGCCGCTTCGTTATCGCGATGCGCCCAGATCGCCCACCACATCAGATGCTGAGGGTTGTCGGGCAGGGCACTAGGGTCGTCGGTCCAGAAGAGTTCAAGGCGTGCCCGTCTGATCTCCTCAATTTTCTCCACGCGACTGGCGTTAGGAGGATTTCCCTTCGGGGAGACGGGGCCTGACAGATAATCAGCGAGGATCTGCTGGATGGCTTCTCGCGCATTATCCGGAACATAGAGCGCCACCGTGCGCACGTTGTCGAGGTCCTTAGTCGCCCCTGGGCGTATGCCCTGCTTCTTCCATTCTAAAACGTCGGCACTGGTGCCGGGCCGCAACTCGACTTCGATGTATCCGCCTGCGGCAGGTTCCAGCCTGGGATCTGCACCCCTGAGTTCAGTGATTGCGGCGAGCGCGACATCCAGCTCGTGGCTGAGTTTGCGTCCATGCTCCGCACGGATGCGCGGCACACTCGAACCACCGCTTCCTGTGCCGGTATAGGGGCTTGCGGTATGGAGCGCCGAAACATCAATGTGCGGAAGCGTGAATCGGCCTGCCATTGGTCAGTGTACACGCTTCTCATCGAGGAAAGCGTCGCGCATCTCCCGACGCTGGTTAAGACGTTGCACGACGTCCTCAGTTGCAATCGTCCTCCGATCGTCAAGGATCGCGGTTTTGACTGCATCATCGGCCGCGCGGACGATTTCGGATTGGCTGAGACCGTCGGCTGCTTTGACGATTTTCGTCCAGCCAAGCCTGGCCGATGACATCGGCCTTAGGTTGTTGACGAGAATTTGCTTGATCTGGTCGGCCGTCGGCGCTTCAAACTCGAGGACGAGATCGTATCGACGCAACAGCGCTCGATCGAGAAGCGAGGGGTGATTGGTCGAACAAACAATGAGGCTGTCCGTCGAATTGCCCTCTTCCATGAACTGCAGGAATGAGTTGAGGACTCGGCGCATCTCGGCGACATCGTTCGTCGACGTTCGATGTGCGCCAACCGCGTCGAATTCGTCAAAGAGGTAGACGCCGCGGCGCTTTGCGGTTTCGTCGAAAACTAGTCTGAGCTTTGCTGCGGTCTCGCCCATATAGCGTGTGATAAGCCCTTCCAGCCGGATCACGTAATATGGCAGGTTGAGCTCGCCAGCCAGCGCTTCCGAGGACATCGTCTTGCCTGAACCAGGCGGCCCGACGAACAAAACCCGACGATTAGGAGTGCGGCCATGTTCCCGCAGCCAGTCACGCTTCCTCTGCTGCCGGATCATATCTTGGAGATTGTCGAGCAATCCCGGCGCCAAAACCATGTCCTTCAGCTTGAAGCGTGGCTCGCGAAGCTCGAGAAGTCCTTCAAGGTCGCCTCGAGGAGCTCCGAGAGGAATGGCAACACTTGCTCCGCGGGATTTGCGGGCCCGGGCCTTGTCAACCTCGGCTCGCATTTCATCAGCTGTAGTCCTGTGTCCCTGACGGGCTTCGGATGCGGCAATCTGGAGAGCAATCGAGAAAAACAGGTCGTCGTCGCCCTCAGCGCGACTTCGCAACATGGCAAGGATTTGCTTGGCGTTCGACACGGTCATTCTCTCTTCGTTGAGCCATCCTAATACAAAACCGGGCGGCAATATAAGGCGGTGGCGGAGGCCATCCACATTGGGATCGTGCTTTGAAAGCTACAATACTTCCTTACTAGGTACGGCGCAGCTTCGTTCGTAGCGCGGGTGGCCCTCCATCCAATTCGAGCTGCCCAACAAGGTTTCCGACAACCAAAGTCAGAACATATTAGGAACAGTGACCATGTTGCAAGCAAAGCTTTTTATCGTTTGTAATCAGGCCTTCATGCAAACGGATGCACGGGTCGAAGGTTCGTATCCGTTCAGGCGAACATACGCACGAGGCGGCGTATCAGGTACGTGCGAATTCCATCAGTGGCGCTATATCATGATTGTCTGCTGCGCGCAGGGTTGCGACGTATCGAGCGCGCAGCTCGCCAACGTCGCCCAGACTGCCGCCGCCCCAACTGAAACGCTCGCCACCAAGACGTTCGATCAGAAGGTCGGCCGCCAGGCGAGCGTGACGGCCATTTCCGTTCGGAAACGGGTGGATCGCGACCAGGCGATGGTGGAATGAACCGCACCGGCTTTGCTGGAGACCCCAACTCGTGAGAAGTAGGGTCTATGACAAGCAAAACGACGAACAAGTTTCCCCTGAGGTCCGTGCCCGCGCCGTCCTAATGGTGGCGGAGCATGAAGCCGAACATCCTTCTCGATGGGCGGCAGTATCTTCCATAGCCGCCAAGATTGGCTGCTCGGCGCACACACTGAATGAGTGGGTGAAGAAGGCCGAAGTCGACAGCGGTAAACGAGCAGGCCTACCGAGCGACGTCGCCGAGAGGATGAAGGTTCTGGAGCGGGAGAACCGCGAGCTTCGTCAGGCCAACGAGATTTTGCGTAAGGCGTCTGCGTATTTTGCCCAGGCGGAGCTCGACCGCCCACTGAAGCGATGATCTCTTTCATCGACGAACACCGATCTGTGCTCGGGGTCGAGCCGATCTGCAGGCTGCTGCCGATTGCCCCGTCCACCTACTACGAGGTCATTGCCAAGCGCACGGACGTGAACCGCCTGTCGGCCCGCGCCCGGCGCGATATCGCTATGAAGGTTGAGATACGCCGGGTATTCAACGAGAACTTCCAGGTCTATGGGGTGCGGAAAGTCTGGCGGCAGTTGCAGCGAGGAGGTTACGGCATCGCGCGCTGCGCCGTGGCTCGGCATATGAGAATAGTGGGGCTTCAAGGCGTCATTCGCGGCAAGCCGATCCGCACGACGATAAGCGACAAGACCGCGCCGTGCCCGCTCGACAGGGTGAACCGGCTGTTCTTTGCTCCAGGGCCAAACATGCTGTGGCTTTCGGATTTCACATACGTGGCCACCTGGCAGGGCTTCGTCTATGTGGCCTTCGTCATCGTGCCTTCGCCCGCCGTATAGTCGGCTGGCGGGCAAGCCGGACCGCCCATGCGGGCTTTGTGCTCGATGCCCTCGATCAGGCGCTTCATGATCGGCGGCCCGTTCATCGCGGCGGGCTGGTTCATCATTCCGACCGCGGCTCGCAAGGCGGATTCAACCGGTCGTCGCAACACTCCAATCATGGAGGTGTTTATGGGACGACCTGCGGGATGGATGCAGGAGTTGACGGGGCGAGGAGCAATGCGCTTGCCAGGTGCACCTTCGCTTCGTCGTGAGATCGAACGACAGTTCTGGGAAAAGATCGCGACCGGGATCACCAGTGAGAAGGCCGCGGAAGCGGTCGGGGTGTCGCAAGTTGTCGGCACCCGCTGGTTCCGTCATCGTGGCGGGATGCCATTGTTCATGTCGAGACCCATATCCGGGAGATACTTGTCGTTCACCGAGCGAGAGGAGATCGGACTTCTGTGGGCCCAACGCGTCGGGGTGCGAGAGATCGCCCGTCGTATCGGGCGTAGCCCGTCCTCGGTCTCGCGAGAGCTGAGACGAAACGCTGCAACGCGTGGCGGGAAGCTCGAATATCGAGCTTCGGTCGCACAATGGAAGGCGGAACTGGTGGCCAGAAGACCAAAGCCGGCGAAGCTGGTGACGAACCCACGTTTGCAACACTACGTCCAGGACCGTTTGGCTGGTAAGATCCAAGCCCCTGACGGGCGTGAGATTGCAGGCCCTCAGCAGGCACCGTTCAAGGGGCGCAACAAGCCACATCGCGGTGACAGGCAATGGGTTAATGGGTGGTCGCCCGAACAGATTGCCAATCGGCTGCAGATCGACTTCCCGGAGGACAAATCGATGCGCATCTCACACGAAACCATCTATCAGGCCCTCTACATCCAAAATCGCGGTGCACTCGAACGCAAGTTCGTCGGCTGCCTGCGCCGCGGCCGGGCGTTGCGCATCCCACGGGCCAGAGCTCAGGCCAAGGCATGGGCACACGTCAGCGACGCGGTGATGATCACCAAACGCCCCGCGGAAGTAGAAGACCGTGGGGTGCCAGGACATTGGGAGGGTGACCTGATCATCGGTTTGAACCGGTCCGCAATCGGAACCCTGGTCGAGCGTTCGACGCGCTTTACCAGCTTGGTCCATCTGCCTCGCCAGAAGGGTTACGGTCTGGTTCAACGCACGAAGAACGGCCCGGCGCTGGCTGGCTATGGGGCCATCGCCATGGCCAATGCGCTCAAGGACATCATGAAGCCTCTGCCTGCCCGACTGCGGCGGTCATTGACCTGGGACCGTGGGAAGGAGCTATCCGACCATGCTCGGTTCACGAGCGAGACCGGGGTGAAGGTCTTCTTCGCAGCTCCCCGCAGTCCGTGGCAGCGCGGTACGAACGAGAACACCAACGGCCTTTTGCGGCAATACTTCCCGAAGGGCACCGACCTGTCGCGCTGGACTGCCCAAGAGATTCAAGCCGTAGCACACACTCTGAACAACAGGCCCCGAAAAACACTTGCCTGGAAGACACCAACTGAAGCCTTGAACGAATATCTGAAATCTGGACAATAACCCAGTGTTGCGACGACCGGTTGAATCCGCCCAATACGTGTCCATTCGCTATTCCGAACGACTGGCGGAGGCGGGCATCGAGCCGTCTTCGGGAGCGTCGGCGATTCCTATTACAACGCTCTCGCCGAAACAATCAACGGTCTTTACAAGGCCGAAGTCATCCATCGACGGGGACCGTGGCGCAACTTCGAAGCCGTGGAGTTCGCCACCCTCGAATGGGTCGATTGGTTCAACAACCGCCGCCTTCTGGAGCCCATCGGAAACATTCCGCCCGCCGAGGCCGAACAACGATACTATGCCATGCTGGACGCACCGGCCATGGCCGCATAACTTAAACCAAACGGTCTCCGGCAAAGCCGGTGCGGTTCAAACCTCTTCCTGCATTATGCATTCGACGTGTGGATGGGCAGACAGTTCCCTGACCTGCCATGGTGTCGTTACGCGGATGATGGACTGGTGCATTGCCGGAGCGAGAGTGAAGCGCGGATCGTCAGAGAAGCGCTCTCAGCTCGTCTTTTGGAATGCCGCTTGGAAATGCATCCCGCGAAAACGAAAATTGTCTACTGCAAAGATGATCGACGGAGGGGTAGGCACGAGACCGTCAAATTTGACTTTCTCGGGTATTGCTTTCGTCCGCGATCTGTCCAGGGTCCAGTTACGCAGAAAACGTTTTGCGGATTTACCCCGGCCGTCAGCACATCAGCGCTGAACTCGATGCGGGAGAGGATTCGAAGCCTGAAACTCCGTAGACGAACGGAGGTGACGTTGGATGACATTGCCCGCGAGATAAACCGATCGTTCGGGGATGGATCGCATACTATGGGCAATACTCGCGCTCGGCACTTTATCCGATGGCGCGATACATCAACGAAACCCTCTTTGTTTGGTTCAAACGGAAATATAAGCGCTTCCGCAAACGCCTGGGGCAAGCGCGCCTCTTTGTTGCAAAGATTGCGCGTGAAAACCGGAAACTGTTCGTACACTGGCAACTTGGTAATGGCACGGAGCTCGCTTGATGGGAGCCGGGTGAGGTGAGAGCCTCACGCCCGGTTCTGAGAGAGGCTGGAGGTGGAATTCCTCCGGCCTACTCGCCCCGCTATATTCCGGGAGGGCAGGCGACAGTGCGTTGCGGACACGCGACCACGCGCCATCCGCGCCAATCACGATGTCTGCCTCGATCCGGTTCCTTCCTTGTCTCTGTTCAGAAACGCTCCAGTGCCACGGCGATGCCCTGGCCGACGCCGATGCACATGGTCGACAGCGAATAGCGGCCGCCGCCGAGCGCCAGTTCGAGCGCCGCCGTGCCGGCGATGCGGGCGCCAGACATACCGAGCGGGTGGCCAAGGGCAATCGCCCCGCCATTCCTGTTGACGCGCGGGTCGTCGTCGGCAATGCCGAGCAGGCGCAGCGTCGCGAGACCCTGGGAGGCGAAGGCCTCGTTGAGTTCGATGACGTCGAACTGTTCCTGGCGCAGGCCCAGCCGGGCCATCAGCTTCTGCGAGGCCGGCGCCGGGCCGATGCCCATGATCCGCGGCGGAACGCCGGCGGCAGCGCCGCCCAAAACACGGGCGATCGGGGTCAGGCCGTGCTTGCGGGCTGCGGCTTCCGAGGCAATGATCAGCGCGGCAGCGCCGTCATTGACGCCGGAGGCATTACCGGCCGTCACCGTGCCGCCTTCCCGCTTGAATGGGGTGCCGAGCTTGGCGAGCGTCTCGATCGTCGTCGCGCGCGGATGCTCGTCGCGATCGACGACCACCGCATCGCCCTTGCGTTGGGGGATGGTCACCGGGGTGATCTCCTTTGCCAACCGCCCATTCTGCTGGGCGGCCGAGGCCTTGGCCTGCGAGCGGACGGCGAAGGCGTCCTGGTCCTCGCGGCTGACATGATAATCTTCCGCAACGTTCTCGCCGGTTTCGGGCATCGAGTCGACACCATACTGCTTTTTCATCAGCGGATTGATGAAGCGCCAGCCGATGGTCGTGTCGTGGATCTCGGCATGGCGGGAAAAGGCGGTCTCGGCCTTGGGCATGACGAAGGGCGCGCGCGACATGCTTTCGACGCCGCCGGCGATCATCAGGTCCGCCTCGCCCGCCTTGATGGCGCGGGCGGCGGCGATCACCGCGTCCATGCCCGAGCCGCACAAGCGGTTGATCGTGGTTCCGCCGAGGCTCACCGGCAGCCCGGCGAGCAGCAGCGACATGCGAGCAACGTTGCGATTGTCCTCGCCCGCCTGGTTGGCGCAGCCGAAGATGACGTCGTCGACGGCCTCGAAATCGAGGCTCGCGTGCCTGGCCATCAGGGCTTTCAGCGGCACGGCACCGAGGTCGTCGGCGCGAACGGACGCCAGCGCGCCGCCGAACCGGCCGATCGGAGTGCGGAGATAATCGCAAATGAAGGCTTCGGTCATGTGATTCTCCTCAATATCTCCGACGGGTCCATGGTCGGCGATGGCATGCTTGGGCGAGCCAGGAACAATCCAAAAGAGCGCATCTGCGGCTGCGAATGCGTAGGCAATGTCCATGCCCATGCCTGAGAGGGGCCTACACCTCATACTGCCCCATGCCCGCCCGGTATGACCGGACGGGGAAGAGAAGATTCGACGTCAATTTGCGGTGTAGCCACCGTCAACCACTATCTCGGCCCCATGGACGAAGGAGGATTCGTCGGAGGCAAGAAACAGCACCGCATTCGAGACTTCCTCGGGTCTGCTGGGACGCTTCAGCAGCGTCGGCCCCAACACAGCAGCACGGGTTGCTTCATCGGTGTACAGGAGCCCCTTGGTCATCGGGGTGTCGATGACACCGGGGTGAATGGAGTTCACCCGGATGCCGAAGTCGGCCAGATCGACAGCGCAGGATTTCGTCAGCATCCGCACCGCGCCCTTGGAGGCGATGTAGGCTCCGGCCGAGGCCGCCCCGACGATGCCGTAGATCGATGAGATATTGATGATCGAGGCACCGCCCCACGCCTTCATCAGTGGCACGGCGGAGCGAATTCCCAGATAGACGCCCTTGACATTGACGTTGTAGGTCAGGTCGAATTCTTCGGGCGGTGTTTCGTGCAGAGGCTTCAGAATCAGGATGCCCGCATTGTTTACCAGCACATCCAGTCGCCCCGTCTTCTGTCGAACGGTCGCGATGGCATTGTCCCAGTCGGCTTCGCTGGTCACGTCGTGCTTAATGAAGTCGGCCTTGCCACCCGTGGCGGCGATGCCCTTGACCACCGCTTCGCCCGCCACCACGTCGCGGTCGGTTACGAAGACATGCGCACCCTCGCGCGCCAGAAGCTCGCAATGAGACTTTCCCATTCCCATTGCGCCACCCGTTACCAGAGCGACCTTGCCAGATACTCGTTCCATAGGTTCTCTCCCTAAATTCTACGGATTTCAATCAAACAACTTGCGCCCGGCAGGCGTTGAGCCTGCCGGGCCGATGATCAGGCCATCGCCGTTTTGCGGTCGAAGATCATGGTTTGGTAGCCACCATCCTTCACCGAGTTGATCGCGTTGCGATAGTTGCCGAGGCCAGCCATGTAGAACATCACGGCGTTCTTCTTGCCGGGGATGTTCGCACCGAAGATCCACGACTCGGCTTTCGGAAACAGGGTCATGTCGGCGATTTCACGGCAAGTGCGGACCCACTCGTCGCGTGCGGCCTCGGCCGGTTCGATGCAGCTCAGCCCCTTGTCTTCCATCATTGAGATCGTGTCCGAGATCCACTCGACCTGAGTCTCAATGCTGGGGGGCAGGTTGGTGAACGGGCCATTCGGGCCGAGGATCATGAAGAAGTTCGGGAAATCCGTCTCCATCATTCCCAAATAGCCAAGCGGGCCTTCCTTCCACTTATCGCGCATGGTGACGCCGCCCCGGCCGCGCATATCGATCCGGGTATAGTTGCCGTCCACGGCGTCGAAACCGGTGGCGAAGATCACTACATCCAGCTCGTGTTCCGCACCGCTTTCCAGGCGGATGCCGTTGGGTGTGAATTCTGCGATCGGATCAGTCTTCACATCTGCAAGGGTCACATTTTCGCGGTTGTAGACCTCGTAGTAGTTCTGCCCGCAAAGCGGTCGTTTGGCGTAGATGTCCTTGGGCATCAGCTTGCGTGCTGTTTCGGGGTCTTTCACGATCTGCGCGATCTTCTTCTTGATGAAATTCGCCGCCGCATCATTGGCCACCTGGCTGGTTGCGATGTCGCAGAAGGTTCCGAACATGAAGTAGAACCCGCCGCCACGGTTCCACGCGGCCTCGAAGATGCGGTCACGTTCCTCTTGCGATGCTGTTTCCGCCGGTATAGTGCTTTCTTCAAAGCCGAATGCCACGACAGAGGATTTCACCTGTTTCCAGATGTCGTCATAATTGGCCTTCTGCTGTGCGATCACCGCTTCGGATTGCGGCGTGTTTCCGATCGGCACGACATACTGTGCCGACCGCTGGAAGACAGTCAGGTGCTTTGCCACCGGTGCGGTGGCCAGGATAATCTGAACCCCCGTCGATGCGGTGCCGATCACACCGACGCGCTTGCCTGTCAGGTCGATTCCCTCGGTCCAGGCGCCAGTGTGCATCACCTTGCCTTTGAAGCTGTCGACACCCTTGAACTTCGGGGTGTTTGTTGCCGACAGCAGGCCAAGGCCAGTGATCAGGTATTTGGCCGTGACGGTCTGCCCCTTGTCGGTGGTCACATGCCACAGACCGGTCACATCGTTGAAATGGGTCGAGGTGACTTTGGTGCTGAACTGAAAACTGCGTCGCAGGTCGTAGTGATCAGCGACTTCGTTCATGTAGTCCAGAATTTCGGGCTGGGTCAGATAGCGGCTCTTCCAGCGACCCTTCTGCAGCAACTCGCCGCTGAAGGAGTAGCGGTAGACATAGCTTTCTGTGTCCGAGACTGCGCCGGGATAGCGATTCCAATACCAGGTGCCGCCCACGTTGCCCGCACTATCATAGCCCATAACGTTCATGCCCTGCTCGTTACGTAGCTTGTAAACGGAATAGAGGCCGCCGAACCCCGCGCCGATGACAACCGCGTCGAAATCGGCGCCTTTGGTCTTCGTGTTTTCGAAATTTTTCGTCATGTCACTCCTCCTAGAGCATAGCACGGCCGCCCCGCGGCCTGCGGGTAAGGTGCTGATTTGACTGTCTTTGCTTTCAGGATAGCCCCGCGCCGCACGGCGACGCAGGGCAGTCGGATCAGAGTGCGCGATACCAGGCGGCGATGCGCGCGACTTCCTGATCAGCCTCCGGTGCGCGTCCCGAAAGGGCCGGGAAGACGTGCTGCATCCCCGGCACAACCGACAAGGTGGTCTTCACACCCTGCGCCTTTGCCTTGGCGTGAAGCGACTCGGAGTCGCTTTGCAGGGTCTCGGCACCGCCTACCGCAATGTAAAGCGGCGGGAATCCTGTGAAATCGTTTTCAAGCGGATTAGCGAGCGGGTTAAGCGGGTCGGTCTCGCCACCTAGGAACATACCCGCCATGGCCTCGAGGATCGGCTTGCCAACCAGAGCATCCGTCGCGGCATTGGATGTCAGCGTTGCACCCCGCAGAGCCATGTCGAGCCAGGGAGAATAGGCAATCACGGCACCCGGCAGGGCCAGACCCAGATCGCGGAACTTCAACACGCTGGCAATGGCGAGGTTGCCTCCGGCGCTGTCACCCGCCATCGCGATCTTCTTAGCGTCATAGCCCTTGGCCAACAGCGCTTTGTAGGCCGCAACAGCATCCTCGATCTGCGCTGGAAACGGATGCTCGGGTGCGCGGCGATAGTGCAGGATCACGGCCGTCACGCCAAGCGCTTTGGCCAAGTGGCCAGCCATTTTACGATGACTGTCTGCCGAACCAACCGCGAAACCGCCGCCATGGGTATAGACGATGACGCGCGAGGTATCCGCGCCGACGGGCAAGGCCCAGATGGCCTCGACACCACCGACATGATCGCTCTTGTAGCAGACATTTTCCGGTTCCAGCGCGGGCTGGCCCCATTCGTCGAACATGCTGCGCAGATTGGCGATCGTCAGGTTCGGGTTTGCGACCATCTGGTCGGTCCAGCTCTGATAGAGCGCGCGTAACGTGTCGGCTTCCTTGCTAATTGCCATTTCATCCTCCAAATGTGGCGTCCGGCTGCCGTCGGTCCCCGCTGCGCCAAGTCCTCCTTCGACGCACGGGTCGCGGCCCCGATCATCTGATCGTTACTGGCATCAACAGTGCCCGTATTGAATGTGCTTGCTTCATTCGTAGCATGATCTTGCGGTCGGGCGATCGGAAGCAAAAGGCATGAAGACGCCCCGGCAGTGACGGCCGGGGTAAGAGCCTGGTGCTGCGGCACGGCTTTCAGCCGCTGCTCTTTGCCGCGTTCAGACCGTCAAGATCAATCCCCTCAGCCACCAAGCGCGACAGAAGGGGTGGCACGGCCCAGCTCAGTGGGTCGGCTTCGGCCAGTGCCGCATAGCGCGCCACAAGATCATTCAAGCCACAACTGTCCGCATAGTGCATCAAGCCGCCGCGCCAGCGCGGAAAGCCATAGCCATGGACCAGCACAAGGTCGATGTCCCGTGGCGTTTCGGCGATGCCCTCATCGAGAATGGCGCAGGCTTCGGCAATTATGGCCAGTGTGATGCGCGCGACGATTTCGTCGGCCTGAAACGTGCGTCGCGTTAGCTTCATCTCTGCAGACGCTCTGAGGACTTCACCTGCGACTAGATCCGACGCAACGGGCCTGCCATCTGCGCCATAGTCGTACCATCCCGCATCGGTCTTGCGACCCAGGCGCTTGTGGTCCCCGACCAAGCGCTCGACGAGCGGTACATGACGGGCATTGCTGTCCGCACTGGGGTTCTGCCGCTTGATGTTGGCATAGGCGATGTCCAAACCGGACATGTCCTGTGCCTCATACGGCCCCATTGCCATGCCGAACCCCTGCATGGCGGCGTCGATCTCGCCCGGCAACGCCCCTTCGGCCAGCAGCAAATTGGCGGCCTGTCGATAGCGCGTCAGGATGCGGTTGCCGATGAAGCCATCGCAAACGCCAGACAGGACCGGGATCTTGGCCAACCGTCGGGCCAGCGCCATGGCAGCGCCGAGGGTTTCGGCCGAGGTGCGGTCGCCTTTGACGATCTCCAGCAGCTTCATGATGTGAGCAGGGCTGAAGAAGTGCAGTCCGACGAACCGCGATGGGTCCTTGATACGATCTGCCAACAAGTTCACATCCAGATAAGAGGTGTTCGTGGCCAGGATGGTTTCAGGCGGCAGGGCTGCCTCAAGTTTGGCGAAGATCGCGCGTTTTACGTCGAAATCCTCGAAGGCCGCCTCGATGGCCAGATCGGCGTGCGGAAGGTCGCCATACCCGACCACAGCCGCCATGCGGCGCTGGATTGCCTCGCCCGCGGCAATGGAAAGCGTGCCGCGACTGACGCCCTGTTCTACCAGCTTGTACAGGCTTTCCCCGGCGCGGGCAGCCGCGACCGGGTCGCGCTCGACAACCGTGACGGCGATGCCTGCGGTCGCGAGTGCATAGGCGATCCCCGTCCCCATGTTGCCGCCGCCAACCACGATGGCTGAAGCGATGTCGTACGTCGGTTTGGGATAGTCGCGCCCCTTGTTGCCTGCTGCCCGCTCGGCAAAGAATACATGCCGAAGCGCCCGTGCCTGGGGCGAGGCGCGCAGCTCCAGAAACGCCGCGCGTTCCCTTGCCAGTGCCTCACTCAACGGCACGGCCGCACTGGCGGCGACCAGATCCACTGCGACCGGCGGGGCGGCCTGGCCCGGCATCCGGCGTTTGGCGTGGGCATGCATGGCCGCTACGGCGGCCTCGTCTTGCGCCGGGGAGGGACGCAAGTCCGGCACCTGCGCCGCATCGAGCTCGGAATCTGCGACTGCCAGTGCGGCGGCCAGCGGATCCTCGGCCACCTGGTCGACCAGACCTGACGTCTTTGCCTGTGAGCCGGCAACAGGCTTGCTGTTCACGATCATGTCCAGCGCCGCATTAATTCCGACCAGCCGAGGTAGCCTTTGCGTGCCGCCGGCGCCGGGGACGAGCCCCAAGGTCACTTCTGGCAGGCCAAGCTGGGCGACGGGGGCGGCGATGCGATAGCGGCAGGCCATCGCGATCTCCAGTCCACCGCCCAAGGCGGCGCCGTTGATTGCAGCGATTGTCGGAATTGGAAGCTGCGCAAGGTGCAGCAGCACATCGTTCAGATGCGGCGCAATCGGGGGGAGGCCGAACTCTTTCGCATCGGCACCGGCGACAAAGGCCTTGCCCGCTCCCGTCACGATCAGTCGTCTGGCTCCTTCTGCAACGGCCTCGTCCATGCCGCGTTGCAGACCGGTGCGAACCTCGGCGCTGATCAGGTTCAGCGGCGGGTTGTCGATGGTCAGGATGGCGGATCCGTCCTGAAGTTTCAGATGCACAACCATGGTCGACCTCACCGCGCCGGCGCAGAATTGCGCGAGATGAACTTGGTGGACAGGTAGCCGTCGAAGGTTTCCGTGCCGCCTTCGCTGCCGTAACCGCTGTCGCGCACGCCGCCGAAGGGCGTCTCTGGCAGGGCAAGACCGAAGTGGTTGATGCTGACCATCCCCGCCTGCAATCCCGCGGCGGCCCGATCCGCCCGCTCCAGCGAGTTGGTGAAGATGTAGGAGGCAAGGCCGAACGGCAGCCCGTTGGCGCGGATCAGACCATCTTCAATGTCGCGGAAGGGCGAGACGACGGCGACCGGACCGAAGGGCTCGTCGCGCATCAGGGCGATGTTGTCATCGGGGGTGTCCACGATCGTCGGCGCATAGAAGCTGCCGATGTTGCCGATCCGCTTGCCGCCCGTAAGCACCGCTGCGCCGTTCTGGCGGGCGTCCTCGACCAGGTTCTCCATCGCTGTCACCCGTCCGGCATGGCACAGCGGCCCCATCTGGGTGCCGTCGGCCAGACCATCCCCAACCGTCACCTTTTCAAAGGCTTCGACCAGTTCAGACAGGAACCGGTCGTGGATACCCTGCTGCACGAAGAACCGCGTGGGCGATATGCACACCTGGCCTGCATTGCGCAGCTTGTTGGCTGCGAGTGCACGGGCCGCAGCCCCGGCATCGGCGTCGTCGAACACCAGCACCGGCGCGTGGCCGCCCAGTTCCATCGTCGCCCGCTTCATGTGACGGCCGGCCAGTTCGGCAAGGTGCTTGCCCACCTCGACCGAGCCGGTGAAGGTGATCTTACGTACGACGGGATGGGCGATCAGCGTGCTGGAAATGAAGGCGGAGTTGCCCCAGACGAGGTTGAGGCACCCCTCGGGAAGGCCCGCCTCTTGCAGGAACCGGGCAATGGCGAGGCAACCGGCGGGGGCCTCGGCCGGACCTTTCAGGATCATCGTGCAGCCCGACGCCAAAGCGGCGGCCACCTTGCGCACCGCCTGGCTGAGCGGGAAGTTCCAGGGCGTAATGGCAAGACACACGCCCACGGGTTCGCGCACCACCAGCTGCTGCACCGTCGCGTTGCGCGACGGCACGATGCGGCCATAGATGCGCCGGCATTCCTCGGCGTGCCAATCGACATGATCAGCCGAGGCGCGCACTTCGGCTAATGATTCCGCCAGCGGCTTGCCTTCGTCTAGCGTGATCCAGCGGGCGATCAACGCATCGTTGTGTCGCAGAAGATCAGCGAAACGCCGCAGGATTGCGCCGCGATCGGTAGGCGATCTTTGCTTCCACTGCGCGAAAGCGGATTCGGCGCTGCGCACGGCATCCTCCAGATCTTCAGCGGCCGCCTGGGGGATTCGGCCGATTTCCTGCCCGTTTGCCGGGTTAATGACGGCGCGATCGCCGTCGGTCGGAGAAGCAACCCAGTCCTGACCGACGAGGTGCCGGATGTGCGGGTAATTCACGTCTTCCATAGTGTTCGTGTCCTCGATTGGCAGCGCCGCCCGCTTTCCTCCGATGAAAGCGCAATAGAGTGGGCAGCACTCTTATTCCGCTATGCGGAAAATAATTCCGCACTATTGACGTGGACCATAGCTTTGGATTACAGATGTTTCAAGTCGCAGCATCTTGTCCGGGGGAGGGGCGCCGTGAGGCCAAGGAAGGAAAGACCCGAGAATGAAGAGCAGGACCGCGATTTCGTCGTGGCGCTTGCGCGCGGGTTGGAACTTTTGCGAGCCTTCCGCCGCGAAGGCGAGGCACTTGGCAACCGCGACCTTGCTGAACGCACCGGGTTGAGCAAATCCACCGTTTCGCGGCTAACCTACACGCTGCACAGACTGGATTACCTGAGCTATAACCCTGATACCGCGCGCTATCAGCTTGCGCCACCGGTCCTGTCGCTCGGCTTTTCCTGCCTTGCCGGAATGCCCCTGCGGCAAATTTCCAAGCCCTACATGCAGGAAATGGCGGATTCCACAGGCATGCCTGTTGCCATGGCCAGCCGGGATCGTCTGTCGATGGTCTATCTGGAACGCTGCAAGGGGACGAATGCAGTCACCCTGGCGATCGAGGTCGGCGCGCATATCAAGCTAGCGACGACCGCCGTCGGGCGCGCCTGCATCGCGGCTCATGGCGATGAGGAGCGTGCCCGCATCATCGAGGCCATCCGGGAGCACGAAGGTGACAACTGGCCGAATGTCCAACCCGGCATAGAATCCGCGATCGAAGACTATCAGTCGCGCGGCTATTGCACGTCCTTCACCGAATGGAAACGCGATGTGAACGCGGTGGCCGTGCCCTTCGTGCCGCGTGACGGTTCGCCTATCGTGGCCTTCAACTGCGGAGGCCCTTCGGGAACCCTGACGCGCGAGTGGATCGAAAGTGACGTCGCGCCCCGCCTGATCGACCTTGTCCGCCGCGTCGCGGCGGTTGCCCCCTGACCCCAGAGAACACCATGGCTCTTGATGCAGATACCCTCTCCCAGTTCCTCGATGCGCTTGATCGCTTTGTGAAAGAACGCCTGATCCCCAACGAAGCGCAGGTCGCGGACGAGGATGCGATTCCGCCCGCGCTGGTTCAGGAAATTCGCGAAATGGGCCTGTTCGGCATGTCCATCCCCGAGGAATACGGCGGGCTCGGCCTTTCGATGGCCGAAGAGGTGCAGGCTGCCTTCGTTCTGGGCCAGACCTCGCCGGTGTTCCGGTCGCTTGTCGGCACGAACAACGGCATCGGCTCGCAAGGCATCATAATCGACGGCACGGCTGAACAGAAGGCGAAATACCTTCCGGCGCTGGCCTCGGGCGACATGATTGCCTCCTTCGCCTTGACCGAACCCGATGCGGGGTCGGATGCGGGCAGTTTGCGCACGACGGCCCGTCGCGATGGCGACCACTTCGTGCTGAACGGCACCAAGCGCTACATCACCAACGCGCCCCGCGCCGACGTGTTTACCGTGTTTGCCCGCACCAACGCCGAGACGAAGGGATCGTCCGGGGTCAGCGCTTTCATCGTCGAGGCCGGAACACCTGGCCTTTCCCTTGGGGTGCCCGACAAGAAGATGGGCCAGAAGGGGTCGCACACCTGCGACGTCATCCTGGATGACGTGCGCGTTCCTACCGCCAACATCATCGGCGGTCCCGCCCGCGAAAACCAGGGGTTCAAGACGGCGATGAAGGTGCTGGATCGCGGCCGTCTGCATATTTCGGCGGTCTGCGTGGGGGCCGCTGAACGGCTGATTCGCGACAGTCTGGCCTTTGCGATGGAGCGCAAGCAGTTCGGCGAACCCATAGCAGAAAAGCAGTTGATCCAGGCCATGCTGGCAGACAGCCGCACCGAAGCCTTCGCGGCTCGCTGCATGATAGAGGAGACCGCTCGGCGCAAGGATGCCGGCGTGAACGTGTCCACCGACGCCGCCTGCTGCAAGATGTATGCCTCTGAGATGGTCGGCCGTGTGGCCGACCGGGCCGTGCAGATCCACGGCGGCGCGGGCTACATGTCCGAATATGCCGTCGAACGCTTTTACCGCGATGTCCGGCTGTTCCGCATCTACGAAGGCACGACCCAAATCCAGCAGGTGCTGATCGCGCGGAACATGATCCGCGACGCCGCCTGAACGCTCGGGAGACCATGATGAACTTCAGTTTTTTTTCCACCCCCCGGATCGTCTGTCAAAGCGGCGGTCTCGTCCAGCTTGGCGCTCTGGCGCAGGACCTGTCGGTTACCCGCGCGCTCGTCATTTCCGACCCCGGCATCGCCGCCTGCGGCTTTGCCGCCGAGGCGGTGGCGGCGCTGACCGCCTCCGGCATTGCCGCCGAAATCTTTGACCAGGTTCAGGCTGATCCACCGATCGTGGTCGTCGAGGCTGCCGTCGAGGCTGCCCGGGCCTTCGGCGCCGATGGCGTTATCGGCCTGGGCGGCGGCAGTTCGCTCGACACGGCCAAGGTCGTGGCCGCCGCCGCCGCCAACGGCCAGCCTGTCGCAGAGATGATCGGGATCGATCGTGTTACCGGCAAGCGCCTGCCCCTGATTCAGGTGCCGACCACCGCTGGCACAGGTTCCGAAGTCACATGGGTTTCCGTGCTCACCTCGGAAAGCTATGAGAAGAAGGCGCTCTACGCGCCGCAGCTTCTGCCCGACATCGCGCTCTTGGACGCAAAGCTGACTCTGGGGATGCCGCGCTCCATTACCGCTGCAACGGCGTTGGACGCGATGGTGCATGCGATCGAGGCCGCGACCAGCCGCACCCGCAAGAACCCGATCTCGGACGGCCTTGCCGACAAGGCGCTGGTGCTCCTAGGCCAGAACCTGCCTATCGTGATGGACAGCCCAACCGACCTTGCCGCGCGCGAGGCGATGCTTCTGGGGGCGACCCTTGCCGGGATGGCCTTCATCAACGCCAGTGTCGGCGCGATCCATGCACTGTCCTATCCGCTGGGCACAGGGTTCCACGTTCCGCACGGCCATGCCAACGCCTTGGTCGCGGGCCCGGTCCTGCGATTCAACATGCCGGTTGCGGAAGCCGAATATGCCCGTCTGTCGCGCCTTCTGTTGCCTGGACGCGGCTTCCGATCGGGCTCGACTGCGGCTCTTGGCTTGATCGAGGAGATGGAGCGGATGCTCAAGGCCAGCGGCCTAAAAACCCGCCTGTCCGAGGTTGGCGTGACCGAATCAGCCATTTCCGCAATGGCGCAAGAGGTCGTCACAGGGATTAGTCGCCTTCTGGCCACGAACCCGCGGGACATGACCGCTGACGATGTGGCGCGCCTTTACCGCGAGGTGCTGTGATGGCGGGTGCACTCGACGGTATCCGCGTTCTTGACCTTAGCCGCGTGCTGGGCGGACCCTATTGCACGCAGACGTTGGCCGACTATGGGGCAGAGGTCATCAAGGTCGAACCGCCACAGGGTGACGAAACCCGCGGCTGGGGGCCCCCCTTCAACGACGGGCTGAGCGCCTATTTCTCGGGTGCAAACCGGAACAAGCGGTCGATTGCCGTTGATATCGGCAAGCCCGCCGGGCGGGATGTGATCCTTCACCTGCTCGAAACCGCTGATGTGCTGGTCCACAATTTCAAACCCGGCGCCCTTAAGAAATGGGGGCTGGATTACGATGTGGTACTCAAGAACCGTTTCCCCAAGCTGATCTTGTGTCACGTCACCGGATTTGGTGCTGATGGGCCTTTGGGCGGCTTTCCGGGCTACGATGCCGTGGTGCAGGCGATGACCGGCCTGATGAGCATCAACGGCAATCCAGCCAACGGCCCCACGCGCATGGGGACCCCCATCGTGGACCTCGGCACCGGGCTGATCGCTTGCAATGCCATTCTGGCAGCGCTGATCGAACGGTTCCGGTCGGGTCTGGGTCAGGCCATCGAGGTGCCGCTCTTTGATTGCGCAATCAGTATGATGCATCCGCAAGCCGCCAATTCGCTGATGTCAGGCAACGTTCCGCAGGCCACCGGCAACGGGCACCCGAACATCGTGCCCTACGACATGTTTGAAACCCGGACGGGCAAGCTTTATCTCGCTGTCGGCAATAACGGCCAGTTTGCGAAGCTGTGCGAGGTTCTTGATCTTGTCGATGTTCCACGCGATCCGCGATTTGCCGACAACGCGGCCCGGCTGGCTCATCGCGCCGAGATCACGCAGATTTTGGCAGAGCGATTGGCCGATTCTGATGCACATGAGTTGGAGCCGGTGCTCCTGCAGGCAGGTGTGCCCGCCGGGGTCGTGCGAAACGTAAACGAAGCGCTCAAACACCCTCACACGCAGCATCGCGGCATGATCGTTTCTGTCGGAAGCTACAAGGGAACAGGGATTCCCGCTCGCTTTTCACGAACACCAGGCGAGGTACGGATGCCCCCGCCACGCTTTGCTCAGCATAGCCGTTTACTGCTTGGGGAAGCTGGATTTTCGGACGCCCAGATCAACGACTTGACGGCAGAAGGCATCGTTCTGGAACAATCAGAGGCGCGGGTGCGAACTTAACAGGAGTGATCCAACTGGAGGACAGACGGATCGAGGCAAGGGAGGGCCGAATGGATACAACGCTCGTTTCACCTGATAGAATACCCGAGTGGATTCCTGGCATTATGACGATGGACAGTTCCCGCGGCGATTGGAAGGGCATTACCCTCAAGGGTTATCATTATGATAGTCAGGAGGTTGCCATACCTCCCATGCGCGACTACATGCTCGTCGCCTACAGGGGCGCGTCGACAACAATGCGCCGATCCAATGGTGGGTCATGGCAAAGCGCCAAAGTCGGCAAGGGCAACATTTCGCTGCTTACGCGGAACGAGCAATCCCATTGGGGTTGGGCGGATCCCATTCAAGTAATGCATATTTATGTCAGCCAAGAAGACATTCAGTCCACCGCGTTGAAGGTGTTTGATCGTGACCCCAAGTCTGTCGAAATCGATGATCAGATTGCCGCGGTAGATCCCCTCATTCTAAGTTGCTTCGAGGCGCTAGCGAACGAATTAAGATGCGGTGAAGTTGGTCAGCGGCTAATGATTGATGCCTTGCGCAGCCAAATTGCAGTCCATCTGCTGCGACATTATGCTAGGATTCAGTTGAGTAGCGAGTCAGGTTCTGCTTTCAGTGAAAGACAGCGAAGAAAGATCATCGACCTCATTGAGGACCGTCTCGGCGAAAACCTGAGCCTTAATGATTTGGCAGAATCCGTAGGGCTGAGCCCGTTTCACTTTTCCCGCCAGTTTAAATCTGAATTCGGCGTCGCACCCTATGCTTACGTGATCCGCAAACGCGTGGCCAAGGCACAAGAAATCTTGCTCCAAGGCAAGACCGCCCTCAAAGTCGTGGCATTGGAGTGTGGGTTCTCAGATCAGAGCCACCTTTGCCGAACGTTCCGAAAAGTAGTCGGTGTGACTCCGCTAGAATATCAAAATAATGCGTGAACAGGAGAGGGGTTCCGATCGTGTGCTCCGCCTCCAGGGCGGTCTAGCAGGCTGCTGACAACGTCCTGCGGTGCGGCAACAATGGGCCTGCGTATATTTACACAGGCAATTGTCGGTGAAATTGCATGGATTTGTAGTGTTAGCTGAATTGTTTGCCCCTCCAACTCGCAAATTGAATCGAGACGGCACGGTTCACATCCCTTCAAGGAGGCTGTTTACCTTGTTCACCGTCACACTTTGGCGACATGTGAGGGCCTAAAGCGCTTGCACTGAGTTGGCATTACAGACGGAAAATATCGTCGCAGAGTTCCATGCCTTTCTCTTCATCGATGATAAGGTTCTTACCAAAAGGAGCGGGTTCGTTCGTCGTCGCCCAACAATATGCGCCGATGCCGGGAAAGAGAGCAGATCGCCAGATGCTATTCCTCGACCGGATTACACTAGAGCACGTCCGTTGAACGCGGAATCGGGTTGAGGATTCCCTTGCCTGTTGAATTCTAACTCCATCGGTCCGACTGGTGATTTGGTCGGAGGCGATATGACCCTAGCTTTCAGCGATGATCTGCGTAGCCGCGTGCTGGCTGCGTCATGGGATGGCATGTCGGCACGCTCAGCGGCGGCCCGATTTGGGATTGGCATTTCAACAGCGATCGCTTGGATTGCCAGTGCGCGAGAGGGTCGGTTGACCTCGGCGAAACAGGGACGGCACAGCGGCTCGCGCCTCGATGCCCACGAGGGTTACATCGTTGGCATGATCGAAGAAGCAAAGGACATCACGCTCAACGAGATGGTTCTGCGACTGGCCGCAGAAAGGGCTGTATCCATTGGCGGCAGCGGGCTTGATGTCTGGCTGCGAAAGCGCGACTGGACATTCAAAAAAAGACCGCACATGCACTGGAGCAGGAGCGTCCCGACCTTCTGAAGCGTCGCCGCGACTGGTTCGACGGCCAGCTCGATCTCGATCCGGCGCGCCTCGTCTTCATCGATGAAACCGGCCTGAGCACGAAAATGTCTCGGCTTCGCGGACGGGCCCCTGCGGATATCGATGCCGTTCACCGATCCCACACGGCCATTGGAAGACGACGACATTCACCGGAGCGCTCAGGCTATCCGGCATGACCGCACCCATGGTCCTCGACGGTGCGATACGGGGCCGCGTTCCAGGCTTATGTTCAGCAGGTTCTCATCGCAGCCTTGGCACCGGGCGACATTGTCGTCATGGACAATCTACCAGCACACAAGGCGGAAGGCGTACGGGATGCAATCGAAGGTGCGGGATGTCGTCTGCTCTACCTTCCTCCCTACAGTCCCGACTTCAATCCCATCGAGAAGGCCTTTGCAAAGCTCAAGGCTGTCTTGCGCGCACCCCAGTGCGGCTTGTCCTTCTTCGATGCGGTGATCATTGCCTCGATCTGCGCCGGCAGCTGATTGGCATAGCGCACCGGACGGCGCGACCGGTCCGTCAGCGCCTCCAGACCCTCCTGCCTGTAGCGATTGAAGATCTTGTAGCCAGTCTTGCGCGATATGCCGAAGTCCCGGCACACCTCGCTCATCCCTTCGCCCTCCAGAAGCCGGGCGACAAAACGAAGACGTTCCTCCATGACCGAAGTCTCTCTCCACGGCATCAACACCTCCCGCCAAAAGCGAAAAGTGTTACCCATGTCTCCGGTACAAAACGTCACCTATCTCTCAGGTCGGGCACCCCTCATAGGCGGGGTGCATATGGCGCGGGGAAGTCATTCAGTCGGCATACCGAGGCCGCCCTTTCTCCCTTCTTCGACCAGCACCTCGACGACATGCCGCACTCGAGGCAGCAGATGCCGGCTGGTTGGCCATACCGCATAGATGCCAACCTTGACGTCCGTTGCGTCCTCCAGCAGGGGAATCAACCGTCCACTCGCGATGTGCTCAGCCACGATCGAAATCGGCATTTGAGCAACACCAAGGCCCGCGACAGCCGCATCGACGATCGCAGCACCGTCCCCTATCTCATGAGTGACGCGTGGAAGAATGCGTTTCATCGTCCCGTCTGGCGCCGTCACGCGCCAAGTCGCAGGGATATCTCGCCGGAATCCTACAATCCCGTCATGATGCTGCAAATCCTCGATCGTCTTCGGATACCCCCTGACAGCCAGGTAGTCTGGTGAAGCAAAGATACATGCTCGTTGCTCGGTGAGCTTGCGCATAACGAGATTGCTTGTGTCCTTGCTTTCTCCGAACCGGATGGCGAGATCCACGCCTTCTTCTGCCGGATCGATAATGCGGTCCGCGAGCGATAATGACAGAGTGAGGCCCGGATGCTTCTTGGCAATCCCGGTCAAGATGGGAAGAAGGAACTGGCGGCCCCACGCAACCGGGGCGTCAATCCGCAATCGTCCTGAAAGCTCTTGGCTTGTGGCCGCCAGAGCAGCCTCCGCCGCCCCGATTTCCTCCAGCGCGTTCCTGCAGCTCGCATAATAGGCCTCGCCGTCGGGCGTCAGGGTGAGACGCCGGGTCGTCCGGTGGAGAAGCTTGACGCCGAGACGGGCCTCCAGCCGCGCAACGCTTTTTCCGACGGCGGACTTGGTGATGCCGAGCCTGTCCGCCGCCGCCGTGAAACTCGAAAGGCTCACGGCTTCGACGAAAGCGATCACCCCGTCCAGTTGCTCAACTGGCGCCATTGTATCCTCTATGTCTACACCTGGTATCCCAACTAGGCATTTATCCTCTTCAAGATCTACAGTATCTCCTGCGGCATATCAATTCAACCAAGAGTCGTACGGCAATAGCCGGACGGTCGGAAGGAGATTGAATGCGTTTTCTATCGAGCATCGCGCTCGCCGCAGCGGCGCTGGTCGTTTCCTCCTCGCTGGTCCTGGCCGCTCCGGCGCTCGAGGTGCTGGGAAAGGATTTCGCCTTCCCCAGCAAAATCGAGGGGATGCCGGGCAGACTGTCGGACTTCCAGGGTCTGCAGATCAACACCTTCGAGACGAGCGACGGCGTTACCCTGTCCTACTGGGAAGCGGGAAAGGGCGAGCCTTTGATCTTTGTGCCCGGGTGGTCCGCGAACGGCGCCGAATACATCAACGTGATGTATCTGCTCGCGAAGAAGCACCGGGTGATCGTGCTAGATCCCCGCAACCAGGGTCTCTCGGAGAAGGTCGAGTACGGGTCGCGCATTTCCCGCTTCGGAGCTGACCTCAAGGAACTGGTCGATCACCTCGGCATCGAGAAGGCGGACTTCTGCGGATGGTCGATGGGCGCGTCCGTAATCTGGAGCTACATCGACCTCTTCGGTACGAAGACTATCCGGAAGGCGGTGTTCGTCGACGAGCCGATCTCGATCTACTCACATTCCGACTGGTCGGAGCAGGAGCGCCTCGATGCGGGCGGTACGACGACGAGTGCCGAGCAGATGGTCGCTGGTTATACGGCAGGCGCACCGCTTAACAGCCTCGTCACCGACTTGAAGGCGCTTCAACGCTCCATGCTCAAGGACTCCCCATACTTCGTGAACTCCGGAGCGTTTGCCAGCGTGTTCGTCAAGACGGACCCGGAAGCGACCAGGCGGGTCCTGTTCGACCACGTCACGAACGACTGGCGCGACGTACTCACCCACAAGATCAACGTGCCCGTTGCGATCTTCTCGGGCGAGGAAAGCAGTAACCTGCCAAGTCAACGGTGGGCCGCCTCCACGATTCCGGACGCCACCCTCTACAGCTACACATCGGCCGAGCAGGGGGATCACTTCCTCATGTTCAAGAACCCGATCAAGTTCACGAACGACCTCACCTCGTTCCTGGAACGCTGACCGCGAAGGCCAGCGTCGACCTCCACAGCCACCAAGATGAATGTTCCCGGCCCCCGCCGGTCTAACGAAGGAGAAAAAGTATGCCTGTTGTACGAGTAAGCTGGTTTGACGGTAAGGACGCCAAGGCGAAGAAGGCTGTCGCAGCCGAAATCACCGAAAGCATCGTCAAGAACACCGGAACAGACCCGAACTACATCTACGTCCTGTTCGAAGACATCGCCCCCTCGGACTGGGCCGGCGCCGGCAAGCTCTACGGCGAGGAAGCCGAGAAGGCTTGACCGTGCGACAGGAGGGCCATGGAAGCCTGGCCCTTTTCCATCCCCCGACGGACGGAAAGGTCGATGAAACACATCACCTGTGTCTTCCACCTTGCGGTGGAGCCCGATCATCTGGGCGAACTTAGAACCTTGATCAACGAAATCGTCGAGGACGTCCGGCAGGAAACCAGCACCCTAGTCTATGGATACTCGGCAAACGCAACGCATGAGAGCGAAGTTCACATCGTCGAACTCTATCAGACCGATGCCGTGCTGCCTCACATCAACGAGACCTTCTCTCCCTATACGGAGCGGTTTCTGGGGTTGGCACAGATCAAGAAGCTGTATGCCTATGGCGAAACGACCGCTGACATCCGCAACAAGCTCGATGACTTTGGGGCGGTGTATCTCGCTCCGCTCGTCGGCATCTCGAAGTATGTAACGAATGGATTGTCGTCTCGGAGGATACACTCGGTAGCCTCCAGGGTAGTTTATCCTGCGACATTTCGGCGCTAGCACATTCGGCATACCACCCGTCGCTGCCCATAAGCCATCGCCGTTTCTGCCGGACGACAGCCCGCTGCCGCAGAAGGCAAGCACGTCTCGACTACCCGCCTTGGAAGGAACGGAGAGCCGACAACGGGCGGCTCAAATGGTCGATCCATGGAGATATCATGTCAAACAGATCCACATTAAGCAGGCCCCCCGTCGGACCGCGGACGCGAATATATGCCTTCCTCATTGGCGTCATTTCCGCCATCGCCGGCGGCTACTTCATCTATGGTGGATTCCAGCTTCTGTCGCTGGGAGGGTCGCTCTACTACCTCCCGGCCGGAGCGGCACTCGTCGCGACCGCAATCCTGCTGTTTCGGGCCGATGCCCGAGCAGGCCACATGTACCTTGCCTTCTTCCTCGCGACTGCGGCCTGGGCGTTCTGGGAGGTCGGCTTCCAGTTCTGGCCGCTTGCCGCGCGCCTGGGAATGCTCGCGGTCCTGGGACTCCTGATCGCTCTCTGCATGCCGAAGCTCTCTGGTGCGGAAAGGATCAGGCATGTCCGTCCGATATCCTACGGGACGGCCGGCGTCATCGCCGTCTTCGTCCTGCTTGCGTTCATCAGCGCCTTCGGTTCCATCTGGCTGGTCAAGCCGAGTTATGAACCTGAAGTCGCGACGGATTACGATCCGACAAAGGAGCCCGCGAACTGGGTCGGTTTCGGCCGCACCACGACCGGCGAGCAGTTCGCGCCGGATAGCCAGATCACTCGTGACAATGTCAGTCAGCTCGAAGTCGCCTGGACCTTCCGCACCGGTGACCCAGGCGGCAACGGTCGGGAGAACCAGAACACCCCGCTCCAGATCGGAAACACGCTCTATCCATGTACGGCTACCAACCAGGTATTCGCCGTGCGAGGCGATACCGGCGAGCAGCTCTGGCACTTCGATCCCGGCGTCAACCCCGGCGATACTGCGGGCTGGATGCGTTGCCGTTCTCTTGCCTATTTCGAAGTGCCTGGAATGGCGGACGACGTCCCGGGGAAACGTCGTCTCTACGTCACCACTGGCGACATGAGGTTGATCGCGCTCGACGCCGCGACCGGCTCCCCGGTTCCATCCTTCGGCGAAAACGGGACCGTGTTTCTCGCAAGCGGCATGGGCGCCGTGATCCCCGGCTTCTACAACCCGACATCCGGACCCCTTCTTGCTGGCGAGAACCTGATCGTGGGCGGCTGGGTCATGGACAACCAGTCGGCCGACGAACCATCAGGCGTCGTCCGTGCCTTCAACGCGGTGACGGGCAAATTCGCATGGGCGTGGGACGTCGGTCGTCCAGACCAGCCGAATCCGCCTGCGGAAGGTGAGAGTTACACCCGCAGCACGCCTAACATGTGGGCCAGTCCGACCTACGATCCCGAACTGAACATGGTCTATCTGCCGACCGGTGGCGGAACGCCGGACCTGTTCGGCGGGCAGCGCTCGGAACCGACCGACCGGGTCGGCGCTTCCGTGGTCGCGGTCGATGCAACCACAGGCGAGGAGCGCTGGGCGTTCCAACTGGTCCATCATGACGTATGGGACTTCGATCTACCCTCCAAGTCAGTGCTCTACGACATGCCCGACGGGAAGGGTGGACGCACGCCGGCGCTCATCCAGGCCGGCAAGAACGGGGAGATCTTCGTCCTCGACCGCCGCACCGGCAAGCCGATAACTGCGGTCGAGGAGCGACCGGTTCCGACGCAAGGTGTTCCTGGCGAGCGGCTTTCACCGACCCAGCCATACTCGGTCGGCATGCCTTCGATGCGAGACGCTGTTCTCACCGAGGCGAATATGTGGGGGATCACGCCGCTCGACCAGCTCTACTGCCGCATCCAGTTCAAGAGCCTTTACTATCTGGGGGACTACACGCCGCCTCAGTTGCAATGGTATCTCCAGAATCCTTCTTGGTATGGAACCACCAACTGGGGTGGGCAGGCTATCGACAAGCGTCATGACGTCATGATCGTCAATGATATGCGGATCGCCATGAAGGGCCGCCTCCTGTCCCGCGAGGACGAGATCAGGCGCACGAAGGAAACTGGCAAGGGCTCCCACAGCACCGGTGGCGTCGTTCCCATGAGCGAAACGCCTTATGGAGCGGAGCGAGGCATGGTCGAGTCCTTCCTCGGCGTCCCCTGCACGACGCCACCATTCGGCACCATGGCTGCGATCGACATGAGAACGCAGAAGATGCTATGGCACCGTTCACTCGGCACACCGGAGCAGTTCGGTCCGCTCGGCCTCAAGACGCGCATGCCGATCGAGCTGGGCATGCCGACCCTCGGCGGCGCGGTTCCGACGGCGTCGGGTCTCGTCTTCTTCTCTGCCTCGTCGGACTACTACCTGAGAGCAATCGATGTGCTGACTGGCGAAGAAGTCTGGAAAAGCCCTCTTCCAGTTGGCGGCGGCTCGACACCTCTGGTGTTCACCTCGCCGCAGGACGGCCGCCAGTACGTCGTGGTCACTGCGCACGGCTCGCGGTCGGCCCCGGACTACGGAGACTACATCATCGCCTTTGCTCTGCCGAAGAAGCAGTAGATACGAGCTGCCGCAGGTCGTTATCCGCGTCCAGCGGCTTCCCTCTCACGGATAAGCAGGTTCTCAATGGCTCAGGTTACCCGTATCATCCACCGTCGCGCCAATCCCGGTCAGGAGCGTCAGTACGAACAGCTTGTAAGGGGCATGCTTGCAGCCTGCTCCAGAACGCCGGGCTACCTGTTCTCGACCTTGATTCCGCCGCGGGTAGCCGGCGAAGAGTTTCACATCGTCCAGTGCTTCACCACACAGGCCGCTCTGGACGCTTGGCGGCAGTCCAAGGAATCCGCCGAGTGGCACGACCTCCTGACGGAGGTGTCCGACCACGACCCGGAATACAGGGTCTTTAATACATCCGACCTATGGTTTTCGGCGACGGGTCTGGAAGGAGAGAAGCAGCCCGCCAGATGGCGCATGGCTGTTCTCACATGGATGGGAATATTCCCGCTGGCCTCCCTGGCCGTCGCGTTCCTGTTCCCGCTTCTCACCGACGTGCCCTACATCCCGAGAATGATGATCCTCACTGCCTTGATCGTTCTTGCCATGTATTGGATTGTCATGCCCCGCCTGCTGCGGTGGCTCGGATGGTGGGTGAAACGGTGAGGGGTATCGTGTAGTCGGGACGGTGGTGCTCGCCCATAGTGAATGCGATCAAACCCTGATCGGCAACCTTTGCCGCTTCGACGATTTCCAGCAGGCGACGCCTGGATGCTCCCGGTCCGCGGGTCCTGACAGGCAGGTCGCCGAATGTGTAGAGACCAATTTCTATGCTGGCGGCGGTTTTATTTCAGAAATGCTTCGGCCAGAAAACTGCCGGCGCGGGCGGCACCCTCGGCGGCAATTGTGTGGGGCACACCCGCTAGTGTGATCGTTTCGACCTTGAGGCCAATTGTCTGGAGAGCGGCTGCGGCCTCGCTGGTTTCGGTCGCCGGGATGACCGGATCGGCACTTCCATGCACCAGCAGGATGGACGTTTCCAGAGCTGGTTGAAGCGGAAGCGGCGAGGCGAGACGGCCCGAGAAGCCGACTACGGCGCCCACCGGCCAACGGCCGGATGCGACAGCATCCAGGGCCATGATCGTGCCTTGCGAGAACCCGACGAGCGCGACACGGTCGAGCTTATCGGCAAATCCATTCTCCGCGATGATCCATGAAATCACCCGGTCGAAGGAGGGCCGCGCAGCGACAATCCGCGCGCTGCGGTTTTCTTCGGTGACCCCTGCGACGCTGAACCACTGGTACCCCGAACCGAAGCTAGAAGGGGCGGGGGCATTGGTGGAAACAAAGACGGCGTTCGGTAAGGTGGCCTTCCAGGTATGGCCAAGCGGCGCGAGATCGTTGCCGCTGGAGCCGACGCCATGGAGCATGATGACCAGAATATTCGTTGCGGTCGTCGACATTGATTAATCCTTTATGCCTGCTCGAACGGCAGTTGCGGACCCACCGGCACAATGCTGTTCGGATTGAGCGCCTTGATCGAATAATAGCCGCGCTTGATATGGTCGATATTGACCGTGGCGCGAATGCCGGGGATTGCGAGAATGGTCTCCATGTACCGGCTGAGGCGGGCGTAGTCTGCAAGCCGGCGCAAATTGCACTTGAACAGGCCGTTATAGGCTGCATCGAAGCGGACAAGGGTGACGAACAACCGGACGTCCGTTTCCGTCAAGCGATCGCCGAACAGGTATGGGCCGTGGTTGTCCAGCCGCGTTTCCAGCTCGTCGAGCATGGAAAATACATCTGCAAACGCTTCTTCATAAGCAAGCTGCGTGATCGCAAAGCCTGCGCGATAGACGCCGTTGTTGAGGTTCGGGTAGATCCGCTCGTTCAATGCATCGATCTGATCACGCAGATCTTCCGGGTAGAGATTGATGCTTTCATCGGCGAGCGCACCGAAGCCGGAATTCAGCATGCGCAGGATGTCGGCAGACTCGTTGTTGACGATCGTGCCCCGTGCCTTGTCCCACAAGACAGGCACTGTCGCCCGCCCAGTGTAGACCGGATCAGCCCGCGTGTAGATCTCGTGCAGGTAACTTGCGCCATTTAGCGTGTCGAGATTGGCGCCGGGGTAGTCGGCGAAGCGCCAGCCCTGGTCCGAAAGTGCAGGCTCGACGACGGAAACGGAGATGGCGCCTTCCAGTTTCTTCAAGGCGCGGCCCATGAGGGTGCGCGACGCCCAGGGGCAGATCAGCGCGACATACAGGTGGTATCGGCCGGCTTCCGCCTTGAAGCCGCCTTCACCGGTTGGTCCGGCACTACCATCAGGCGTGATCCAGTTGCGGAAGCCGGACATTTGCCGGACAAAGCCGCCCTTGGCGTCGCTTGCCTGCACGGGGTGCCAATCGGCGGTCCATTTTCCTTCTACAAGCATTGTCTACTCCTGGATGTTCTTTTGAGCCGAAGAAACGATACTGATCTCGGTGCCCCATGGGTCGCTCAAGGTCAGACCCAGTGGCAGATCGGCTGATGCAATTCCGGCGTCGGCTGATTTCGCGCTGGCGGATGCCAGAAAATCTGGATTTGCGACGATCTCGATATCGGCGAGACCCGTGCTCGGATAACTGCGTTCACCGGCGCCGCGGCTATTCCAGATATTGGTTGCAAGATGATGGTGATAGCCGTCGGCGGCGTAAAAGGTTCCGCCCGGGTAGCGTGAGGTGACGGCAAAACCGAGAAGGTCGGCATAGAATGCTTCTGCGGCGGAAATAGCGCCGACCTGCAGATGCACATGGCCAACCTTCGAGCCCTCGGGAAAGCCCTTCCAATCGCCGCCGCCGCTTGCTGCGACCAGCGCGTCGAGATCAAGTGGGTCGCTGGGCATATGGACCAGGCCGTCCTTCCATTGCCACGACAGAACCGGCCGGTCCGCGTAGATCTCGATGCCGTTGCCTTCGGGATCGGACAGGTAGAGCGCCTCGCTGACGGCGTGATCGGACGCGCCCAGCACGGGTGGCCGCGTCTTCATCGCGTGCTTGACCCAGTGGCCCAGATCGGCGCGTGAGGGAAGCATAAAGGCGGTGTGAAACAACCCTGCCTCGCGGGGCGAACGCCGGCGTGCCGCGGGATCACGCCGCAACTCGAGAAGCGTCTTTCCCTCGACGCCGAGCTCCGCGGTGGCAGCGTCGCTGCGAAGGAGGTGGAGACCCACGGCCTCCTGGTAGAAGCCACTGACCCGATCGAGGTCATTGACCGTCAGGGTTACTTTGCCGATGCCGGTCTTCGAGTTTGGTGTCGTGCTCATGGCTTCCTCCGTTCGCAGTCGTTGCTGAGCTGTTACTTGCGAACCGGTGTGGGGCGCAGTGCCTTCGCGCCATCGCCGGTCAATGCCAGGACGATCAGGCCCACGATCCAGAAAGCCGGGAATTCCCAGCCGCCGTTGGCATTGCTGAAGAAGAAGCCGGCTGTGCCGAGGACGGTGATGATTGCACCGAGCAGAACGGGGATCATTGCGATGGCAGCAAGGCGCGGCCAGATGCCGAGAATGAGAGCAACGGCACCCGCCAGCTCCCAAAAGATGGTCACGTAGGCGAGCCAGCCGGGAAGACCGAGGGACGCGAAGAAGCCGGCTGTGCCAGCCGGGGTGAACACGAAAATCTTTAGACCGGCATGGGCGAGGAAAAGCAGGCCGAGTGCGATGCGCAGGATGAGCGTTGCATAGGGAGCAGTGCGGATATCGATCATGATCGTCGTCCTTCTCTTGGGGTGAATTCCTGAAACAGAATATGGCCCAATTCCAGATCGATGATTATTCTGTCACAGAGAGGGACATTGTTTCCAAAATGGAAGTAATTATGTCCATCCGTCATCCCATGTCGGCCGGCCGCGAAAAGCGTCCGCCAGAAAGTCGACCAGGACACGCACTTTCAACGCTAGGTGACGCGCCGGCGGATA
>Ga0180012_1000111_pt1 | contig 36969 bp, 26 predicted proteins | sample KR11_S2_MetaG_FD_122243 | JGI IMG/M metagenome (GOLD analysis project Ga0180012, IMG submission 122243) | Groundwater microbial communities from the Olkiluoto Island deep subsurface site, Finland - KR11_S2_MetaG | ecosystem: Environmental > Aquatic > Deep subsurface > Groundwater | place...
CGCGCTTGCCTTCGGTCTGGCCTTCGGCAGGCGCACGGTTCGGACCACGATGGCCGGCACGCTGGCGATCACCCGCCGGACGCGCGCCACGCTGGTTGTCGGCACGGCCACCCGGACGCCACAACAGCACCGGCTTCGGCTCGGCGGCTGCCGCGTCTTCCGCTGCGGGCTCGCCGGAAACGGCAGCACCCTCGGCCGGAGCAACGTTCTCTTCCGCCGCGGCAGTGGCCTCTTCGGCAACGGCCTGCGGAGCGACCGGCGCCTCGTCGGCGCTGTTTTCCGTCGAAACGGGCTCTTCGAGCGCTGCATCGGCATCGCCGTGCTCGCCCGAGACCTGCTCGGCCTCGGCCGGCTTCTCAGCAGCGGATGCCGACGGTGCCGTCTGGGCAGCGAGGAACGCCTCGGCTTCCTCGGCGGTCACGCTGTCGGCGCGATAGCCGAGACCCTTGAGGATCTCTTCCATGTCATCCGGCGTCGCGCCGAGGATCGACAACATCGCCGTCGTCGTGGTGAACCGGCGACCGTCATAGGCGCCGTCCGGACGCTGGGTCGAGCCCGGCTTCCACTGAAGCAGCGGACGGATCAGGTCGGCCAGGCGCTCGAGAATGTCGATGCGTACAGCGCGCTTCCCGAGGAAGCGGAAACCGGCCAGCTTGTAGAACATGCGCTCGAAGCCCGGATCCGTGACGACCGAGGTGCGGCCGGCTGCGAGCACGGGGATGAGATCGCCGTAGCCCGGCTTGTCCAGGCCATCGTTCTTCAGCGCCCACAGCAGCGTGATCAGCTCGGCCGGGGCGGGCTTGAGCAGCGCCGGCATGAAGATGTGATAGGCGCCGAAACGCACGCCGTAGCGGCGCATCGAGGCACGGGCATCCTGGTCGAGCGACTTGACGTCGTCCGAGACGTCGCGGCGGAACAGCACGCCAAGGTTTTCAACGAGCTGGTAGGCCAGGCCCTTGGCCAGACCCTGCAGGTCCTCGGCGCGCGACAGGTCGTCGAGCGGCTTGAGGATCGTCGAGATGTGATGATTGACGAAGCGTTCGAGGCGAGCGACGACGTGATCCCGGGCATTGCCGGTCAGCTGTTCGTCGGCCAGCAGGATGACGCGCGGATGCAGCATGTGGTCGCTGCCGGTGAGACGCGCCACCGGATCGCCGAGCCAGCGCACCAGACCGTCGGCGCTGATCGCCAGATCGCTGTTGCCGGCGGCATGGAGACGCGCGGCGCGGGCCTCGAACTCGAGCCCGAGCGCCTTGTGCGCAGCCGACTCGACGGCCTTGGCGTCAGGCCCTTCGGTCCCCGATATGGGCGTGAACCGGAAACCGGCGAGTTGTCCCACATGATGTCCTTCCACGAAGACATCGCCGTTTACACTGATTTCAGCTTCCAACATCGCATTCTCTCTCAAGCGCTTCATGAGCACAGATGTCCTGCGATCAACAAAGCGTTTCGTCAACCGTTCATGTAGCGCATCGGACAATCGGTCTTCGATTTCCCGTGTCTTTTCTTGCCAGTGTGTCGGATCGGCAAGCCAACCCGGCCGGTTCGATACATAAGTCCATGTTCGGATCTGGGCAATCCTGGCGGACAAGGTATCGATTTCGCCGTCGGTTCGGTCCGCCCGGCGCACCTGTTCGCCCATGAAATCCTCGTTGACCGTACCATGGCGCACAAGGTCGAAGAACAGGCTCTGGATCAGATCGGCATGCTGGGCAGGCGTGATGCGGCGATAATCCGGCAGCGCGCAGGCTTCCCACAGCGTTTCGACGCGCGCCGGCGTATCGGCAAGGTCTCTCACCTCCGGATAACGCGCCAGAAACTCCAGCGCCTGCTGGTCGATCGCCGGCAAAGCCCTGGTCAGCCCTTCGACGCGGGGCGCTGCCTCGAGGCTGCGCTGCAGCGCGCCGATCGAGGAAAAATCGAACTTCGCGGTGCGCCATTGCAGCACCTTGACGCTGTCGAATTCATGCGCCTCGAGCCGTTCGACCAGCTCTTCCTCGAACGGATCCACCCGTCCGGTCACGCCGAAGGTACCGTCCTTGAGATGGCGTCCGGCCCGGCCGGCGATCTGGCCGAGCTCGCCCGAATTCAGATTGCGGAACTGGTAGCCGTCGAACTTGCGGTCCTGGGCGAAGGCCACGTGGTCGACATCGAGATTGAGGCCCATGCCGATCGCATCGGTGGCGACGAGATATTCGACGTCGCCTTCCTGGTAGAGACCGACCTGCGCATTGCGGGTCCGGGGGCTGAGCGCGCCCAGCACCACCGCAGCCCCGCCGCGCTGGCGGCGGATCAGCTCGGCGATCGCATAGACCTCGTCCGCAGAGAAGGCGACGATGGCCGTGCGCTGCGGCAGGCGGGTGATCTTCTTCTGGCCGGCATAGAAAAGCTGGGAGAGCCGCGGCCGCTCGATGACGGTAATGCCCGGCAGAAGCTGGAACAGGATCGGCTTCATCGTGGCCGAGCCCAGAAGCAGCGTCTCGTCACGGCCGCGCAGATGCAGAAGACGGTCGGTGAAGATATGGCCACGTTCCAGGTCGCCGGCCAGCTGAATCTCGTCGATCGCCACGAAGGAGGCCTTTGTCTCGCGCGGCATGGCCTCGACCGTGCAGACGGAGAAGCGGGCGCCCGGCGGCGCGATCTTTTCCTCGCCGGTCACCAGAGCCACCTGCGAGGCACCGACGCGCTCGACCAGCCGCCCATAGACCTCGCGCGCCAGAAGGCGCAGCGGCAGGCCGATAATGCCCGAGCCATGTGCCACCATGCGGTCGATGGCGTAATGGGTCTTGCCGGTATTGGTCGGCCCCAGCACAGCCGTGACGCCGCGGCCGCTCAGGATCATGGGTTGCGAATTCAATGATGGCTCCGCGCTGCAAGGGGTCATCGACCGCGTCGGAAGGCGGTCGGCGAGCTTGCCCCACACATGGCGACGATTGCCGACAAAGGCAAGCCATCCGTGGCAGGAGGCCGCGATTCCGGCTTCACGCCGGCCGAAAACGGTCGAAAAACGGGCTCAATCCGCCTGCCGTTAACGCCTGGAACAGGCTGGGAACGAATCGGCGACGAATCGCTGACTCCAGGCGATTCAGGATTTGTTCACGGCTAGATCTCGGCGGCCGTCGAAGAATCGGCACAAAATGCTGAATCGGATCAATGGCTTGCCAAGGCGATTCCGGACCGCCGGTTAACCATGACCGCATGGAACCGTTGCGCACACAGACGCGTTTTGGGCGTTGAGGTTCACCAACATGAAAATTCCACCACCCCCCGCCGAATGGATCAGCGACAGGCCCGGACGGAACTTTGTTCTGCTGCATGGCATGGTCATGGCGCCGGCCTTCTGGAGCGTTTTTGCCCCTGAGGTCACGCTGGACGGGCGCACGGTTGCCTATCCGCTGCCCGGCCATCACCCCTGGTCGCTCCCTGTTCCCGGCGCATCACTGAGCGTCGACCAGGTTGTCGACGCCATGGCGGCCGCAATCCTTAGGGACTTCTCCGGCGAACCGGTCAATCTGATCGGCCATTCCACCGGAGGCTTCCTGTCCCTGCTGCTCGCCGTGCGCCGACCGGATCTGGTGAGCTCGGTCGTCCTGCTCGGCGGCTTTGCCTGTGGACGCTTCGAGGGTAAGGAGCGCTTTGCCGCACGCATGCTGCGCGTGCCCCGGGTCGGCCCCTATGTCTTCCGCCATTTCTTCAAGCGCTGGATCTCCACCCGGGAGCAGTTCCGCTGGGGTTCGATCGAATGCGTCTACGACAAATCCTGCCCCTGGGAGGACGATCGGGCAGCGAGCGCGATGGAGATGGTTCGCACCGACCTGCTGCGCACCCGTCCGGAGGACATTGCCGCCTGCGTGCAATTCATGTCGAGCACCTCGATCCTCTCGGACCTTCCCGCCGTGACAATCCCCGTACTGAACCTGATCGGCGTGCATGACGCGATCGTTCCGCCGTCGCACCAGCTCAGACTGTCAAAGCTTCTGCCCCGCGCGCAGACCGTGCTGTTCGGCGACTGCGGCCATCTGGTGATGGTCGAACAGAAGCGACAGATGGACAAGGTGATATCAGGCTTCCTCGATCCGAAGTCCTCCGTCGCCGCTGCCCTTGGCCGCCAGCGCGCCAATCCCTTCGCGCCGCTGATCGATGGCTTAGATCCCGACTTTTCGCCTGCCCTTCTGGCTCGCTTGGAACAATTCTCATCCGGCGACGTTGAAGCGACACGAATACCAAGTTTTGCATTCCCGAATGGAGAGGGTCCCCATGTTGAGCACAATTCTCATCGTCATCGTCATCTTGCTGCTGATCGGCGCGCTGCCCAATTGGGGCTACAGCCGTAACTGGGGCTATGCACCCTCCGGTGGCCTGGGCCTCGTAGTTCTCATTCTTGTCATCCTGCTGCTCATGGGCCGGATCTAACGCCCGTCAACACCGAAGAGGAAAACCGACGATGAAAAAAGTCCTTCTTGCCCTTGCTCTGATTGCCCCCCTGGCCTCCTGCACGGCGACCGAACGCGGTGCCGGCATCGGCGCCGCATCCGGTGCCGTCATCGGTGGCGTGGCCACCAATTCGGTCGGCGGCGCTGCCGTCGGTGCAGTGGTCGGCGGCGCTGCCGGCGCCCTGATCGGCCAGTCCCAGGAACGTTCGGGCTATTGCGTCTATCGCGATCGCTACGGCCGCACCTACGAAGCGCGCTGCCGCTAAGTCGCAAACAGCGCCTCGACAGAAAGCCGCCGGTTCCCCCACCGGCGGTTTTTTGCTGTTTGAGCGCCTCGCGTTAACAGATCGACCAAAGCCGGAACGAATCGGCGACGAATCGGTGACGCGCCTGTTTTCCCGATTTGTTCACCGCAATATCTTGTTGAATAACAAACTGTTAACCATAGGAAACGGTGGATATTAGGATCTGCGACCGTAGGCTCCGGGGCGGCTGTTGACTTTTGGCACAGGACAAAAAAGCCGGCCCGAGGGCCGGCCTAAACTGATCCGTAATCTCAACTCAGACGAAGAACTGGCCGCCATTGGCCGAGATCGTCGAACCGGTGATGAAGCCCGCATCGTCGGATGCGAGGAAGACCACGATGCGGGCGATTTCCTCCGGCTCGCCGAGACGTCCGACCGGGATCTGCGGAATGATCCGTTCGTTCAGCACCTTTTCCGGGATGGCGCGCACCATTTCCGTACCGATATAGCCGGGGCAGATGGCGTTCACGGTGATCCCCTTGGCCGCCCCCTCCTGGGCGAGCGCCTTGGTGATGCCGAGATCGCCGGCCTTGGACGCCGAATAATTGGCCTGACCCATCTGCCCCTTCTGCCCGTTGATCGAGGAGATGGTGATGATGCGGCCGAAATTGCGGTCGCGCATGCCGGACCACACCGGGTGGGTCATGTTGAACACGCCGTTGAGGTTGGTGTTGATCACCTCGTTCCACTGTTCCGGCGTCATCTTGTGGAACATGGCGTCGCGCGTGATGCCGGCATTGTTGACCAGGATCTCGACGGGCCCGAGTTCGGCCTCGACCTTGGCGATCCCCTCGGCGCAGGCCTGGTAGTTGGAGACGTCCCACTTGAAGGCGTGGATGCCCGTCTCCGCCTCGAAGGCCTTGGCCTTCTCGTCATTGCCGGCATAGTTCGCCGCCACCCGATAGCCCGCGGCCTTGAGCGCGATCGAAATCGCCGCCCCGATACCACGGGTTCCCCCCGTCACCAATGCAACTCTGCTCATGTGCTGATCTCCCCTCAGTTTACAGTTCAGCGTCCACCGACTCTTCTTTCTGACGGAGCCGTTGTTAGGACAGGTTTATGACAAGCAGATCGGCCCAGGTCGTGACGGCCCCGCCGTCACGCGCCCTTGGACCGCGTTTTCAGTTCACATCGCCTCAAGGCACATGGCGATGCCCATGCCGCCGCCGATGCACAGCGTGGCGAGGCCCTTCTTGGCGCCGCGGCGCTTCATTTCGAAGACCAGCGTGTTGAGAATGCGAGCGCCGGACGCGCCGATCGGGTGGCCGATGGCGATCGCGCCGCCATTGACGTTGACGATCGAGGTATCCCAGCCGAGGTCCTTGTTGACCGCGCAGGCCTGGGCGGCGAAGGCTTCGTTGGCCTCGACGAGGTCGAGATCGGAAATCTTCCAGCCGGCCTTTTGCAGCGCCTTGCGCGAGGCCGGGATCGGGCCGGTGCCCATGATCTGCGGGTCGACGCCGGCGGTCGCCCAGGAGGCGATGCGGACAAGCGGGACGAGGCCGCGGCGGGAGGCTTCCGCCTCGCTCATCAGCACGGCTGCGGCAGCGCCGTCATTGATGCCGGACGCGTTGCCGGCAGTGACCGTGCCCTCCTTGTCGAAGGCCGGACGAAGCTTGGTCATGCTGTCGAGCGTGGCGCCGGCACGGATATATTCGTCGGCATCGACGGTGACGTCACCCTTGCGGCCCGCGACCACGAAGGGAACGATCTCGTCCTTGAAGCGGCCGGCCACCTGGGCCGCCTCGGCCTTGTTCTGCGAGGCGACGGCGAAGGCGTCCTGCTCGTCACGCGTCAGCTGGAACTGGCGCGCGACATTCTCGGCGGTCGTGCCCATGTGGTAGCCGTAGAAGGCGTCGGTCAGGCCGTCCTTGATCATGGTATCGACCATCTTCAGGTCGCCCATCTTGGTGCCGGCCCTCAGATGCGCGCAATGCGGCGCCATCGACATCGATTCCTGACCACCGGCGACGATGATCGAGGCGTCGCCGGTCGCAATCTGCTGCATCCCGAGCGCCACGGCGCGAAGGCCCGAGCCGCAGAGCTGGTTCATGCCCCAGGCGGTGGCTTCCTGCGGAATGCCGGCCTTCATCGCCGCCTGGCGAGCGGGGTTCTGTCCCTGGCCGGCCGTGAGCACCTGGCCAAGGATGACCTCGTCGACTTCCTTGGCGTCGACGCCGGCGCGCTCCAGCACCGCCTTGATGACGGCAGCGCCCAGGTCGTGGGCCGGGACATTGGCGAAGGCGCCGTTGAACGAGCCGACCGGCGTGCGCGCTGCGCTCGCAATGACGATGGATGAACTGCTCATGGACGCCTCCTCAGGAGTTTGTTTCTTTGAGCTTGAAACTGGCAAAGCTTTAGGTCGAAGTCAAACAGGAAGAACGTCAGCCGTTTCGTTCCTTAGTTGTGACAGCTTGACATTCGTCAACCACGGGTGCCGCATCGCACAAAGAGATTGTCACCACCCTCGATTTGCGCTTACACTTGTTGCGGGAAGAGCAAAAATCCACAAAAACAACGGGGTTAGGAGACGAATATGGCCAAAACGGACGGCGAGATCGTCATAAAGAAGTATGCCAATCGACGCCTCTACAACACGGGGACCAGCACCTATGTAACGCTGGAGGACTTGGCCAAGATGGTCAAGAAGGGGGAGGAGTTTACTGTCCAGGACGCCAAGTCCGGGGAAGATATCACCCATTCGGTCCTGACCCAGATCATCTTCGAGCAGGAGTCGAAGACCGGCAATACATTGCTGCCGATCTCCTTTCTGCGCCAGCTGATCGGCTATTACGGCGACCAGATGCAGATGGTGGTGCCGAGTTTCCTCGAGCACTCGATGAAGGCTTTCACCGAACAGCAGGTGCAGATGCGCGAGCAGATGACCAAGGCCTTCGGCGAGACGCCGCTCACCAAGAACCTGCAAATGCCGATCCAGCTGATGGAAGAGCAGGTGAAGCGCAACACCGAGATGTTCCACCAGGCCATGCAGATGTTCTCGCCCTTCCTCGGCGCCCAGCCACCGAAAGAGCCCAAGAAGGCGGAAGCCAAGGACATCGATGAACTGAAGGAGCAGCTGCGCACGCTGCAGAGCAAGCTCGACAATCTCTGAACCGCCATCGACGAAACCGTCGGGCGATCATTCAGGGCCGGGGCAGACTCCGGCCCTTTTTCTATGGGATCGGGACGCCGGAAGCCTCAGAGGCCGATGGAGACGTCGCGACCGGCCGAGCGGATCGACACGGCAAAGCCACCGACGACGTCGATGAAGGCGATCGTCATCAGGATGAAGAAGGTCTGCGTCGCAGCACCTCTCACCAGCAGGAACTCGACCAGGAAGGCGACGAAGACGAGCATCGACAGCATGTGGTTGATCAGCGAACCGGAGCCGTTGAGCGTCGCCTTGAGGATCTCGAAGAACAGCACGGCCAGCGCAACCAGGATCAGCACGTCGCTGATCGACAGGGTCCAGATAGCGCCCGACAGCATGGAAAGCGAAAGCAGCTGGCTGTCCAGCACCTGGACGCCCCCGCCGAAAAGGCCGAGCATGGCGAGATTGTAGAGCGCCAGCGGCAGGATCATCAGCGGAATAGCGGCAAACATGGGCAGGCCTCGGATCGTTGAATGCGATCGCCGCCGGGTGGCGGGCGATCGAAAGGTAGATTGAACGACCACACGCCCAAAAAATAAAGGCCGGCACAAGGCCGACCTTAAAAAAGTCATCCGAATATTCGGATGTTATGCGCTTTCCTTGGGCGTCAGCACCTGACGGCCACGGTACATACCGGTCTTCAGATCGATATGGTGCGGACGGCGCAGTTCGCCGGAGTTCTTGTCTTCGACGTAGGACGAAGCCTTCAGCGCGTCTGCAGAGCGGCGCATACCGCGCTTGGACGGGCTTGTTTTTCTTTTCGGTACAGCCATTTTACTTACTCCACATGACGGGCAAAACAGGATCCCGCGGCCGGATGAGGCCGAACAGCACCTGTCTCGATCTCGGAATTTGGCGCGCTTATACATGCCCCGCAGGGCTTTGACCAGTCCCCGGCTCAATTTTTTCAGGCGGGCCGGGCGAAGAGCAGGCTCAAGCCTCGTCTTCCGCGACAATCCATGTTTCCGCCAGTGCCGCATCGCGCCAGGCGACCCATGCCGGGCGGCTTTCCATCGCCTGCATATAGTCGAGCGTATCGGCGTCCCTGACCAGGTCATAGACCTTGAAGCGGTTGACCACGGGGGCATACATCGCATCGGCGGCGGAGAAGGCGCCGAACAGGAAAGGGCCGCCCGAACGCCGACGCATGTCGCGCCAGATCGTCTCGATGCGCGCCACATCGTCCGCCACCCCTTCGGGCAGATCGATCGCCCGGACCTCGCGGCGTATGTTCATCGGGCAGGCACCGCGCAGCGCTCTGAAGCCCGAAAGCATTTCCATCGAGATCGACCGCGCCATGGCCCGGTCGCCACTGTCGGTCGGCCAGAGGCCAGCATCGGGGAAGAGCTCCGCCGCATATTCGATGATCGAAAGCGATTCCCAGACCCTCAGGCTGCCATGGTGCAGCACCGGCACGCGGCCGGTCGGCGAGATGTCCTTGAACTTCGGATTGCCGGCCTCGAAATCAAACGGGATGAGCCGTTCCTCGAAGGGAATGCCGCAGCCGGTCAGCGCGATCCACGGACGGAACGACCAGGAGGAATAGTTCTTGTTGCCGATATAGAGAATGAAAGGGTCCATCGCCGCGCTCCCGAATGGCATCTTGTCTCTTGAGAGTAGGACGGGTTCGCGGCCCGTACCAACCAAAGTTTTGCAACTCAGTCATAAAGACATGTGATGTAAGCGCCGGAGCGCTTGGCGCGCCGGTCGACCACGGCCGCAAGACGCTTCATGCCCTTGCCCGGCTTGCCGGCCACCCGCTCGATCGGGTTGGGCAGGGAGACGGCCAGCAGCGCCGCCTGGCTCGGCGTGAGCTTCGAGGCCGAGGTCTTGAAATGATGGCGGGCCGCAGCCTCGATGCCGTAGATGCCCGGTCCCCATTCGGCGATGTTGAGATAGATCTCCATCGTCCGTGTCTTCGGCCAGATGAAGTCGGCGAAGATCGCCAGCGGCAGTTCGAGGCCCTTGCGCAGCATCGACCGGCCGTTCCACAGATAGAGGTTCTTCACTGTCTGCATGGGGATCGTGCTGGCGCCGCGGGTCGCCTCGCCCGACAGCGCATCGTCGACCACGCCCTTCATCTGTTCCCAGTCGACGCCCCTGTGCGCGCAAAACTGTCCGTCCTCGGACATCATGACGGCACGCACCAGATGCGGGGAGATCGTCTCGAAGTCGACCCAGCGCCGGTCATAGCCCTGGAAGGTGACGAGATCGGCGAGCATCAGCGTCGAGACGGGGTGAATGAAGTCGACCCGGTAGAGCAGGACAAGCGCATAGGGCAGGAGCAGAAGGGCGATCACGATGCGCAGAATCCGGCGCACGAGGTCGATGGACCTGCGCGGCGCTGGCGCCTCGCCCTCGTCTTCATCCCCGATATCGCTGTTTTCCGCCAAGAAGGATCTGCCTGGTGTCTGCGAGTGATCGTTTCTCTTAGCGAGCCTGTCGGCCGATAGCCAGACCGCTTGCGACGGCGGGCGGCTTTTCCCGGCCAGATTCCCGTTGCCAGCCCCGCAACCCCATGCCAAATAGCCGCGACGGAGGCCCCGATGACCCCATTCGATGCAAAGCTAGACGCCACAGCCAAGCGGACCGAGAGGCTCCTGGACCAGCTTCTTTCGGCCGAAGTGCAGCCGCAGGAGACGACCCGGCCGGCCCGGCTGCTTCAGGCCATGCACTACGGCGCGCTGAACGGCGGCAAGCGGCTTCGCCCGTTCCTGGTGGTCGAGAGCGCAGCGCTGTTCGGCGGCGACGAGACGGCGGCGCTCCGGGTCGGGGCGGCACTCGAATGCCTGCACAGCTATTCGCTGGTCCACGACGATTTGCCGGCCATGGACGACGACGATCTGCGGCGCGGCAAGCCGACCGTGCATATCGCCTTCGACGAGGCGACCGCCATCCTCGCCGGCGACGCGCTCCTGACCTATGCCTTCGACATCATCGCCGCACCGGAAACGGATTTGCCCGACCGTGCCAGGATCGAACTGGTACTGGCCCTCTCGCGTGCGGCGGGCCTGGGCGGCATGGCCGGCGGCCAGGCGCTGGACCTCGCGGCCGAAAAAGAGACGCCGGACGAGCCGGGTATCGTCACCCTGCAGGCGATGAAGACCGGCGCGCTCATCCGGTTTGCCTGCGAGGCGGGCGCTATCATCGGCGGAGCCCCGGCGGAAGACCGCGACCGCATGCGCCGCTTCGGCGAGATCATCGGCCGCGCCTTCCAGCTCGCCGACGACCTGCTGGATCTCACTTCGGACGCCGCGACGCTTGGCAAGGCCGCCGGCAAGGATGCCGCGCGCGGCAAGGGAACGCTGGTGGCACTGAAGGGGCAGCCCTGGGCCGAGGCCGAACTGGATCGTCTCGTCGGCGAGGCAACGGATCTGATCGCCGCTTACGGCGATCGGGCCAGGACGCTCGTCGAAGCTGCCCGCTTCGTCGCCAACCGCAAGAACTGAACAATCCCGCCGTTCATTGCCCTCACTCATCAATTTCCGGATGGGCCCGCATCAAATCAACTGACGTGTGCTGGCACGTGGGAGGCGTTATGCTGCCGTTTCAGATCCAGGAGAAGGGGGACCCATGAACGACATCGCCCAGCACCTGCCGCATATTGCGGCGGCCTATCTCGTCTACCTCGCCGCGCTGTTGAGCCCTGGCCCCGCCGTCATGGCGATCGTCTCGACATCGATCGGCGAAGGCCGCCGTTCCGGGCTTGCCATGGCGGCCGGCGTCTTTGCCGGTTCCTTCACCTGGGCGATGGCCGCCTCGATCGGACTTGCCGCCCTTCTCACGCACTATGCGGGCGTGCTGCAGGTGGTGAAGATCGCCGGCGGTCTCTACCTGCTCTATCTCGCCTACAAAGCGCTGCGCTCGGCAAGCCGCCCCGACGCTGCCCTGCAGCTTGCAACCACGGATGCCGTTCCGGTGAGAAGCCTCAAGCGGACCTTCCTGCTCGGCTACGCCATCCACCTGACCAATCCCAAGGCGATCTTTGCCTGGGTGGCGATCATCTCGCTCGGGCTGCCGCAGGGCGCCTCGCCCGCCGCCGTGGCGCTCATCGTCGGCGGCTGCCTGCTGACGGGCCTCACCGTCTTCACCAGCTATGCCCTGCTGTTTTCCACCGGCCCGGCTTACCGCGCCTATCGCTCCGCCCGCCGCGGCATAGACGCGACGATGGGTGTGCTGTTTGCCGCCGCCGGCATCAAGCTGCTCACCACCCGCATATGAAAAAGGCGCCGCTGGATGGCGGCGCCTCGAACTCCTGCCGGTCTTAGACGGATCAGCCGGCCTTGATCGGCGCGATCTGGATCTCGACGCGCCGGTTCTGCGCGCGGCCCTCCGCCGTGGCGTTCGACGCGACCGGCTGGCTGGGGCCAAAGCCGAGGGCCGAGACGCGCCGCGGGTCGACGCCCTGCGAGTTGAGGTAGCTTGCCACCGACATGGCGCGGCGCTCGGACAGCGCCTCGTTGTGGGCGACGCTGCCCGTCGAATCGGTATGGCCGTTGACGTCGATCAGCGTCTTGTCGAACTTGCGCAGCACGATCGCCACCGAATTCAGCGTCGGATAGAACTGCGGCATGACCTGGTCCTGGTCGGTCGCAAAGGTGATGTTGGACGGCATGTTGAGGATGATGCGGTCACCCATGCGGGTGACCGAAATGCCGGTGCCCTGCAACTGGGCCCGGAGCTCGGCTTCCTGGTTGTCCATGTAGTTGCCGATCGCGCCGCCGGCCAAGGCACCGATGCCGGCGCCGATCAGCGCGCCATTGCGGCTGTCGCGACCGCCGCCGCCGATGACAGCGCCGCCGACCGCGCCGAGTGCGGCCCCCAGCACGGCGCCGCCGGCCAGGTTCGACGTCTTCTGCTGGCCGGTATAGGGATCGGTCGTCGTGCAGGCGGTCAGATAGATCGCGGCACACGCGAGGATCGACATTTTCTTGATCATCGTCGGAATCACTCCAGGAAAAACTCTAATTTCCGTCAACAAGCCAATTGCGGCAATATGAAGTTGCAACCGGCCGCCGCCTACTCGGCAGCGCTTTTGCGGCCATAACGCTTGTCGATATAGTCGATCACCAGCGCCTCGAAATCGGCGGCGATGTTCGTGCCGCGCAGCGTCATCGCCTTCTGGCCGTCGATGAAGACCGGGGCGGCCGGCGTCTCGCCGGTGCCCGGCAGCGAAATGCCGATATCCGCATGCTTGCTCTCACCCGGCCCGTTGACGATGCAGCCCATGACCGCGACGTTGAGCGCCTCGACGCCCGGATATTTTTCGCGCCAGACCGGCATGTTCTTGCGCAGGTCCTGCTCGATCTTCTGGGCGAGCTCCTGGAACACGGTCGAGGTGGTGCGCCCGCAGCCGGGGCAGGCCGCGACGACCGGCACGAACTGGCGGAAGCCCATGACCTGCAGGATTTCCTGCGCCACCTGCACTTCGCGGGTGCGGTCGCCGTTCGGCTCTGGCGTCAGCGAGACGCGGATCGTGTCGCCGATGCCGTGCTGAAGCACATATCCCATGGCGGCCGAGGAGGCGACGATACCCTTGGAACCCATGCCGGCCTCGGTCAGTCCGAGATGCAGCGCGTGGTCGGAGCGTTCCGCCAGCATGGAATAGACGGCGATCAGGTCCTGGACCTGGGACACCTTGGCCGACAGGATGATCTTCGATCGCGGCAGGCCGATCTCCTCGGCGAGTTCGGCCGACAGAAGCGCCGACTGCACGATCGCCTCGCGCGTCACCTGGCGCGCCGAGAGGGGAAAGCCCTCGGCCTGGTTCTTGTCCATCAGCCGGGTCAGCAATTCCTGGTCGAGCGAACCCCAGTTGACGCCGATGCGCACCGGCTTGCCGTAGCGGATCGCCATCTCGACGATGTCGGCGAACTGCTTGTCCTTCTTGTCCTTGAAACCGACATTGCCGGGATTGATGCGGTACTTGGCCAGCGCCTCGGCGCAGGCCGGATGGTCGGCCAGCAGCTTGTGGCCGATATAATGGAAGTCGCCGACGAGCGGCACGTCCAGACCGAGGCGCAGCAGACGGTCGCGGATCCTCGGCACGGCGGCCGCACTTTCGTCGCGATCGACGGTGATGCGCACGATCTCGGAGCCGGCCTTGAACAGGCTCGCCACCTGCGCGACGGTCGCGTCGATATCGGCAGTGTCGGTATTCGTCATCGACTGCACGACGACGGGAGCACCGCCGCCGACAATCACGCCGCCGACATCGACGGCAACGGTCTTGCGGCGCGGCTTGGGATCGAATTCGTCTGCGAATGTCATGGAATGACCTTGAACGGCGCGGAAAACATCAAAATCAGGTGGATCAAACATGCGCGCTTGTCAACCATGCGCTAAAGCACGGCGAACACGCGAACGGTCCGATCCTCAGCCGCACCCTATACCTGGGATCTTGGCCGAAACTTGGTCCATGTCCGCCATTCACATTATCGGGAACGCGGCCGTCACTGCAGGCGTCCGCAGTCCCGTCCCTGCCCGCGCCGGCGAGCGGGAGGCGAACCTCCCCCGCCTCCCTAGCTGTGCGCCTCGCCGACCCGGTCGGCATGACGCGCCAGGCCCGACAGTGCCAGCACGACGAGATTGAGCAGCGACACGGCGGTATAGACGACCGAGAGCGTGGTATATTCGGCGATGAAGCCGATGATCGACGGGGCAAACAGGATGCCCGAATAGCCGAGCGTGGTGACGACCGAAAGACCGATCCCGGGCGCAAGGCCGGGTATGTTGCCGCCCGCCGAAAAGGCGATCGGCACCATGTTGGAAATGCCGATGCCGGCAATGCCGAAGCCGATCAGCGCGAGCGTGACGTTCGGCGCCTGGCCGGCGATGACAAGGCCGACGAACGAAGCCACCGTGCAGAGCCTGAGCGTCCTCACCGCTCCCAGCCGGTCGCGCACCAGGTCGCCGGCAAAGCGCATCGCCGCCATGGCCAGCGAAAACGCGGCAAAGGCAAAGCCCGACAGCGCCGTCGAGGCGTTTAGCTCGTTGCCGAGATAGAGCGCACCCCAGTCGAGGATCGCGCCTTCCGGAATCATGGAAAACAGCGCGACGAGACCGATTAGCCAGGGCAAGGGCGAAAGCGGCAGCTTGGCCCGGTCGCGCCGCTCGGAGGGATGCGGCCGGTCGACGAGGATCATGGTCCGGGCGAGCGCCAGCAGAGACAGCGCGACGGCGGCCACCAGGAAGGCGTGGCCAAGGGCGCCGAGCGCTGCGATCAGCAGGCCGCCGGTTGCGGCCCCCACCAGGCCGCCGAGGCTCCAGAAGGCGTGGCACGACGACATGATCGAGCGCCGCATCGAACGCTCGACCTCCACCGCATTGGCATTCATCGCCACGTCCATGGCGCCGCCGAGGCCGCCAAACAGGAAGATCGCGACAGCCCCGGCCCAGACGGAATCGACTAGGGTAATGCCGATGATGGTCGGAAGGAACAGAAGCGCGGCGACCTGTACCACGCGGCTCGACCCGAAACGGGCGATCTGCATGCCGGCGATCGGCATGAGCAGCAGGGAACCGATGCCGAAGACGAACAGCATCATGCCGAGATGCGCTTCGCTGAGCGACAGGGCCTTGGCGAAAACCGGGATCTTCGGCGCCCAGGCACCCATCATCAGGCCGTTGATGAAGAACAGCATCGACACGGCTGCTCGCGTCCGGGTGAAATAGGCGCCGCGCATCTGCACGCCCGCATCATTGGTCGTTTCCGCCATCGTCCTCTCCTCGGAATTTTGCGGCACTCTATTTAAATCGATTGAAACGGCAACGGCAAAAGCACCGCGGGAATTTCACATTTTGTTTCCCGCCGAAATGGCAGGCGCTGCCCAGCGAAAGTGCAAAAGGATGCAATTGACAGCAAGTGGCGAAAGGGAAACATGGCATCCGTCCCTTCATCCGGTGCTTCGATCCGCGCTGCCGGCCCGTTCAATGATCCTGCCTCCATGGTGCATGCGTGAAAACAACCGTCGGCTTAGGCATTCTGCTGACCAGCCTGTCCTATTTCCTCTTCACGCTGCATGACGGCATCATCAAGCTGCTGGTCGAGACGACCGCAGTCTGGCAGATCCTGTTCTTCCGCAGCGTCGTCATCCTGGCCGGGTGCCTGATCTTTGGCGGTCCGTCCCTGGTCGAAGAAGCGGTCCGCTCGCCGGTGGTCAAGCCGATGATGATCCGCAGCCTGCTGCTGCTCGGCGCCTGGCTGTGCTATTACAATGCGGCCCGCGAGATGCAGCTGGCCGAGCTGACGACCCTTTATTACGCGGCGCCGGTGGTAGCGACGCTGCTGGCGGTGCCGATCCTCAAGGAGCGCGTGACGCTGCCGCGCTGGAGCGCGGTCGTCGTCGGCTTCGTCGGCGTGCTGATCGCCACCAATCCGATGGGCATGACCTTGCGGCCCCCGGTCTTTCTCGCCCTGCTCGCCGCCTTTCTCTGGGCCTTCTCGACCGTGCTGCTGCGCCGCACCGCCATGGGCGCCCGCACCCTGGTGCAGATGAGCGTCACCAACACGTTCTTCCTCGTTCTGACGGGCACGATGCTGTTTCAGGTCTGGCATACGCCGAGCCTGCCGGAACTTGGCCTGTCGCTCGCGACGGGCATCATCGGTGGCGTGGCCCAGGTCGCCTTCTTCGAGGGCATGCGCAGGGCGCCGATCTCGGTGCTGGCGCCGTTCGAATATACCTCGCTCATCTGGGCCTTTGCGCTCGGCTATGCGATCTGGCGCGATATCCCCACGCTCAACGTGTTTTTCGGCGCGGCGCTGATCTGCAGCGCTGGACTGATCATCATCTTCAGCGAACGCATGCTGTCGCGCCGTCAATCGGGCTGACGCCGCGCGTCATCCCCGACGACCCGACACCTCCTGGCAGGCGCAAATAGTCCTTGCGACTGCGCCAACCATCGTATATACGAATATATGTAGATATATATCCATGGAGGTTTCTATGTCTCTCGATCGTGCCGTGCTGGCCTTTGCCGGCGTGATGGTGCTGGTTTCCGTCCTCCTGACGGCCTTCGTCCATCCCAATTTCGTCTGGTTCACCGTCTTCATCGGCGTTAACATGCTGCAGTCTGCCTTTACCGGTTTCTGCCCCGCCGCGATGATCTTCAAGAAGCTCGGCTTCCGTCCCGGCTGCGCATTCTGAGCATCCCTGTTCGAAGGAAATTCCCATGAAAGCCAAGGCGTTCGTGCGTTCCGCCATTCTCGGCCTGTCGCTGATGTCGACGGCCTCGTTTGCTGCCGAGACGCTCCGTCTCGATCCGGTCAAGGTGCCCGAATGGAAGGCCGTCTACGGCCGCGTCGAGGCGCGCGACAGCGTTTCTGCGCGCGCGCGCATCGGCGGCACCGTGGTCGACCTCAAGGTGACGGAAGGCGACGACGTCAAGGCCGGCGACGTCATCGCCGTGGTCAAGGATGACAAGATCGACTTCCAGATCGCCGCGATCGAGGCACAGCTGCTCGGCCTGCGCGCCTCGCTGGAGAACGCCCAGTCGGAGCTGACGCGCGGCGAGGAACTGATCAAGCGCGGCGTCACGACCGCCCAGCGGCTGGATGCGCTGCGCACGCAGGTCGACGTGGTCCGCAACCAGATTGCGGCATCCGAAGCCCAGCGCTCGGTCGTCGTCGAACAGGGCAAGGAAGGCGCGGTCCTGGCGCCGGCGGATGGCAAGGTCCTGACCGTGCCCGTCACCAAGGACGCGGTCATCATGGCCGGCGAGCCTGTCGCGACGATCGGCGGCGGCGGCTTCTTCCTGCGCCTGGCGATCCCCGAGCGCCATGCCGACCTGCTCAAGCAGGGTGCATCCATCGAGATCGACAGTGGCAACGGCACCGGGCACCAGAGTTCTGGGCGCCTCGCCAAGATCTATCCGGAAATCGACAATGGCCGCGTGATCGCCGATGTCGAGGTCGAAAACCTGCCGACCGCCTTCGTCAACAAGCGTCTGCTGGTCCGCGTGCCCGTCGGCGAGCGCGATGCGCTGCTACTGCCGGTCAGCGCCCTCACCAACCGCTTCGGCGTCGACTATGTCACGGTCAAGTCCGGCGAAGGCACGGCCGAACGGGCCGTCGTCACCGCCAAGCCCATCTTGCTTGACGGCAAGGAAATGACCGAAATCCTGACCGGCCTTGCCGCCGGCGAAGAGGTCCTGCTGCCATGAAGCTGCCCAGTCTCGGAATTGCAGGCGGCCTGACCAAGAGCTTCATCACCTCGCCGCTCACGCCGCTGTTCCTCATCACCGCCTTCGCGCTCGGCCTCCTCGCCCTTCTGACGCTGCCACGCGAGGAAGAGCCGCAGATTTCCGTGCCGATGGTCGACATCATCGTGCGTGCCGACGGCCTGAAGGCCGAGGATGCGGTCAAGCTCGTCACCGAGCCGCTGGAAACCATCATCAAGGGCATCAACGACGTCGAGCACGTCTATTCGCAGACCTCCGACGATCAGGTCATGGTCACGGCCCGATTCATCGTCGGCACCTCAGGCGATTCGGCGGTCCTGCGCGTCCACGACAAGATCCGCGCCAATATGGGCTCGATCCCCGTCGGCATTCCCGAACCGCTTGTGGTCGGCCGCACGATCGACGACGTGGCCATCGTTTCCCTGACGCTTACCCCGTCCCCCGAAAAGGGTGCAGGTGTCGATGCCACGGCGCTGACCCGTGTTGCCCGCGAGCTGCGGGTCGAGATGGCAAAGATCGACGACGTTGGTTTGAGCTATCTGGTCGGCGAGAACGGCGACGCGATCCGCATCGCTCCCCAGTCGGAAAAGCTCGCCCTCTACGGCATGACCCTGCAGCAGCTCTCCGCCAAGGTGACGGCTGCCAATCGCTCCTTCTCAACGGGACTGGTGCGCAACGACGGCAAGCAGATCGAGCTCGTCGCCGGCGAAACGCTGTCGACGCCGACCGAGATCGGCAACCTGCTGCTGACCACCCGCGACAACCGGCCGGTCTATGTCCGCGACGTCGCCGATGTCTCCTTCGTCACCGACACGGTCGAGGCCCGCGCCTCGACGGTTACCCGCGGCGAAAACGGCGAACTAAACCGCGTGCCTGCCGTCACCCTCGCACTGGCCAAGCGCGCCGGCGCCAATGCCGTTCTCGTCTCCGAGGAAATCCTGGCCCGCGTCGAGGAACTGAAGGGCAACCTCATTCCCGACAGCATGGACGTCGAGGTGACGCGCAATTATGGCGAGACCGCCAACGAGAAGGCGAACGAACTGCTCTTCCACCTCGGCCTGGCCACGCTGTCGATCATCGCCCTCGTTTGGGTCGCCATCGGCCGCCGCGAGGCTCTGGTTGTCGCGATCGTCATTCCGATGACCATCCTGCTGACACTGTTTGCCGCCAACCTCATGGGCTACACGCTGAACCGCGTCTCGCTGTTCGCGCTGATCTTCTCCATCGGCATTCTCGTCGACGACGCCATCGTCGTCATCGAGAACATCGCCCGCCACTGGGGTTTCAACGACGGCAAGGACCGCCGCGAGGCGGCGATCGACGCGGTTGCCGAAGTCGGCAACCCGACCATCGTCGCGACCTTGACTGTCGTCGCGGCTCTGCTGCCGATGATGTTCGTCTCCGGCATGATGGGCCCCTATATGAGCCCGATCCCGGCCAATGCTTCGGCCGCGATGATCTTCTCCTTCTTCGTCGCCGTGGTCGTGACACCCTGGCTGATGCTGAAGATCGCCGGCAAGGCCACGCTTCATCATGACGATGCCCATGCGTCCGGCGGCATTCTCGGCGCTGGTTACGCGCGCGTCGCCGGCCCCATCCTGGCCACCAAGAAGAACAGCTGGATATTCCTGCTGCTGGTCGGCGCCGCAACGCTCGGCTCGCTGGCGCTGTTCTACACCAAGGACGTCACCGTCAAGCTGCTGCCGTTCGACAACAAGTCGGAACTGCAGGTGACGATCGACCTTCCCGAAGGCTCGTCCGTCGAGGCAACCGATGCGGTTGCACAGGCGGTTGCCAAGGTGACCCTCGACACGCCGGAAGTGCTGAGCGTCCAGACTCATGCGGCAACCGCGGCCCCGTTCAACTTCAACGGCCTGGTGCGCCACGCCTACATGCGCTCGAAACCCGACATGGGCGACGTTCAGATCAACCTGACGTCGAAGTCCGAGCGTGACCGCTCGAGCCACGAGATCGCGCTCGATCTGCGCCAAAGACTGCTCGCCGAGGTGAAGGTTCCGGAAGGCACGTCGCTGAAGGTCGTCGAACCGCCGCCGGGTCCGCCGGTCATGGCGACGCTGCTCGCCGAAATCTACGGCCCGGACGCCGCCACCCGTCGCGCCACCGCGGAAAAGGTCAAGGCCGCCTTCAAGTCGGTCCCCTTCATCGTTGATGTCGACGACAGCTACGGCCAGCCGGCCAGCCGTCTTCGCGCCACCATCTCCGGCGACGATCTCGACTTCTTCGGCGTCTCCGAGAGCGATGTGTTCGACACCCTGTCGATCCTCAATGACTCCACCACGCTTGGCTATTCACACCGCGGTGACGGCCGCGCACCGATCCCTATCGTCATCAGCCGGCCCAAGGGCGCCAAGGTCTTCGACGAGACGTTCCTGTCGACGCCGATCCCCGCCAACCTGCTCCCGGGCTCGCGCTCGGTGGTCGAGCTGGGCGACGTCATCCGCGTCAGGGAAGAACAGGCCTCGTTCCCGATCTTCCGCCACAACGGCCGCTATGCCGAAATGGTGACGGCCGAGCTTGCCGGCGATTACGAGGCTCCCCTCTACGGCATGCTCGCCGTGCAGGACGCGCTCGACAGCCAGGACTGGACCGGACTGACGAAGCCGGAAATCGCCCTGCACGGCCAGCCGATGGACCAGAACAAGTCCGTGCTTCTGTGGGACGGCGAATGGGAAGTGACCTGGGTCACCTTCCGCGACATGGGCGCCGCCTTCATGGTCGCCCTGCTCGGGATCTATATCCTGGTCGTCGCGCAGTTCGGTTCGTTCAAGGTGCCGCTCGTCATCCTGACGCCGATCCCGCTGACCTTCATCGGCATCCTCGGCGGCCACTGGCTGTTCGATGCGCCGTTCACCGCAACCTCGATGATCGGCTTCATCGCCCTGGCGGGCATCATTGTTCGCAACTCGATCCTGCTGGTGGACTTTATCCGCCACGCGAAAACGCCGGATCGCGATCTGACCGACGTGCTGATCGAGGCTGGTTCGATCCGCTTTAAGCCGATCCTGCTCACCGCGCTGGCCGCGATGATCGGCGCGGCGGTAATTCTCACCGACCCGATCTTCCAGGGTCTGGCGATCTCGCTGCTGTTCGGGCTTGCCTCGTCCACCCTGCTGACCGTCCTCGTCATCCCGGCGATCTACCGGGTGCTGAGGACCTGAAGGAACGGCACCAGACTATAACGACGAAGGCCCGGGAACCTACGTTCCCGGGCCTTCGTCGTTAGGCTGTCTTGCGGATCGGTGCGATTACGCCCGGTCGCGGATGTTGTAATAGATGAGAGTCCCCATGCCCCAGACGAACAGACCGCCGAGCAGGACGAGGAAGGCGCTGAGCAGGCGGCTCGGATACTGTGCCATCTGCGACAGCGTCGGCTGGATGAAGACCGCCAGGTAACGCTGCTTGCTGGTCGCATCCATGCGAGCCTTTTCCAGCGAGGCAAGCGCTGCCGCATAGGCGCGTTCGCCAAATTCGCGTTCCAGTTCCAGCTTCTCATAGAGCTGGAGCCGTCCGGACACATCGGAACCGGTAAGATCCTGGGTCGTGCGCGCCGTCTTGGTGCCGGCCATGCCGCTGCCGAGCCGCTGCTTTTCAGCTTCGATGCGCGATTCCAACGCGGCGATCTGTGTCTTGATGACGCGGATCCGCGGCGTGTCTTCCGCCATCTGAGAACGGGCGACCTCAAGATCGGCATTCAGCTTCGCCAGTTCCCGCTCCATGCCGGCGACGAGCTGAACAGCCAATTTTGCGCCTTCGACCGGATCGACATCCTGCGACACATCGCGGAATTCGCGCAGCGCCATGCGAGCATCGGTCAGGCGCTTTTCGGCGATGCCGATTTCCTCGCGGGCAAGCCGGAGCGTTTCGTCATGGGCCTTGTCAGACAATTCGTTGATCAGTTGTTCGGACTTCGCCAGAATGTAGTTCGCGATCTCCTGCGCCTTCTGCGGATCGAATGCCTTGACCTGAAGCTGGAGAATGCCGGAGGTATGGTCGAAATTGATCGTGACCATCTGCCTCCAGTAGTTCACCTTGTCTTCGATCGGCTCACCGGCCGCGAGACCGAAATAGTAGTCGCCGCCGCGCGGCGCGTAGACGCTGTCGAGGTCGAACTTCGCATCGACGTCCTCCAGCATCCGCTCGCTCAGCAAATAATCGATCAGGATGTAGGAATCCGCCACGGTGCTGGTTGCCGTACTCTGGCTAAACACACCCAGAATATCGGAGGCGCCGACGGAAGAGCTGATGCTTCTGACGGCAAAGGAGGACGAACTGTGATACTGGTCCTGGGCCACGAAGGCGAGATAAAGCGACGCCAGCGTGCTGGGAATGGCCACCAGTGCGATGAAGCCGGCAATCATGATCAGATGCCGGATCTTCAGAAGAGGCGACAGCTTCCTCTTCCGCACTTCTTTCGCGGTCTTCCGGCTTTCGTCGAGCAAGCCTTCCAGAATCCGAACGTTCGGATGCTGCTTCACTTTGGCGGGTGCGTCATCCAGCTTGGGCGGCGTGATCTTCGAACCCGCCGCGTTGTCGGGATTTGCCATATCGTCAGCTATCCTTCATGTTCTTGTCGTGGGCGATGATTGCGTCCTCGACATCGTCGAAATAGGTCAGTTTGCCTTTTTCCAGCACAATCCCGCTATCGCAATATTCTCTGATTGTCGACGTGCTGTGCGAAACCATGATCACGTCGGAATCGGAGAGGCGGGTCTTGAAGACCTCATGGCACTTCTTTTTGAAATTTGCATCGCCGACCGCTGTAATTTCGTCAACGAGATAGTAGTCGAAATTCACACCCATGCTCAAGCCGAAGGCCAGGCGAGCCTTCATGCCGGAGGAATAGGTTCCGACGGGGGCGCGGAAGAATGCGCCGAGTTCGGCAAAATCTGCCACGTAGTCGATCAGCTTCTCGGAATCCACGCCATACACACGGGCGACGAAGCGCACATTCTGCTCCCCCGTGAGATTCGGCTGGAAACTGCCCTGGAACCCGAGCGGCCAGGAGATGTGTCCTTCGCGCACGATACGTCCGCTGTCGAGCCTGATGGTCCCGGCAAAGAGACGCAGCAGGGTGGACTTGCCCGCGCCGTTGCGCCCGAGCAGCCCCACGCTGCGGCCACGTCTCAGCGCCAGCGACACACCATCGAGGATCGGCTTCTTGGTGCCGCGGGCATAGACGAATTTCGAAGCTTGTTCTAACCGGATCATTCGTTGCGCAGCGTCCTGGTGGAAAAGGTGAAAAGCAGCATGCCTACCATCAGCATCGTGAATACCCACCCATACAGATAGTCGATGTCCAGCACGGCGGCGCGATACTCGGGATAGAAACCCTTGCGGAACAACATCATCGCGTGGACAAGGGGATTATAAAGCAAGATGTCCCGAAACGGATGAGGAAGCGCATCCGGCAGAAAGAACACACCCGACAGCATGAAAAGAGGCCGGTTCACGATCTGGAAAATCTTCTCATAGATCGGATAGCGCAAGAACAAGACCGTATTGGACAGGCTGATGCCGAAAGCCAGCAGCCCGGCGGCGATGGCAGCTTCGATAATATCCGACCAATTCAGATTTAACGGCATGCGCAGGGTGAGACCGATCGTCCCCAGGACCATGAACGCGACGAAGGTCGTCGTGCCGATCTGGAGGAGGAAGCGTGCGACCAATGTATCGATCGGAGCCACATTTGGATAGCTCAGCAGCGTCTTGTTGGCCTTCAGCGCATCATTAACATAGCCCGACGTCGCCTGATAAAACTGAAAGCCGATGTAACCTGTTGCGAAAAACAGGGGAAAGCTGGTTCCCAGCGGCGGCAGATGGGCGATGGCCTGGAAGATGAACGTGAGCAACAGGACGTGGGCGGCCGGATCGAGCAGAGCCCAGATGTAACCGCCCGGCTTGTTGCCGAAGCGGGTCGACATTTCGCGGATCAGGAGCGCCGAGACAATGCGGGTGTGCGTTACGAAATACATAGCTCTCAGTCTGTCCTCGCCAACGCCTTTATGTTTCCTGGCCGCATGCCTGCGTCGCGCGTTATTAGCATGAATTATATTTTTATGGCAAAAAGAGGTTGTCGGCTGTCATTGCACACCCTCTTCCTCTATGTGGACAGGATCGAATTCCACCGAGGCGTCATTTCTGGGACTTGGGCATGTCCGCAAAGGAAGTGCCCCCGCAAGACGTTGCAATGCCGACTCTCGATCAGGTGGGGAATTGACGGTGCACAATCGCTTGTCTAATGCCTATCCTAGGTTTGGATCCCCATGGTGAAGCGCCGAGGTTGTCGTGCCGCAATCCAATGAAACTCTGCGATAGAAGTATATGACAGTAGAAGTAATCGGGCGTGCATGCGCCGCACCTGGGGCTAGATCGCCTGAAGCGCTGTTCGAGATGATGCGTGCGGGAATCTGCGCCGTCACTCACATTCCGAGCGAGCGCTGGGACCGTGCGCGCTTTTGGCACCCGGAAATGGGCGTAGCTGGTAAGTATTATACCGATGCCGCAGGCGTACTCGAGGACATCCATGCCTTCGATCCGGCCCTGTTCGGCATTTCCCGGCGTGAAGCGACCTTCATGGATCCGCAGCAGCGCCTTCTTCTGGAACTGACCTGGCGGGCTCTCGAAGACGCCAACCTTCCGATTGCCAGTCTGCAGGACGAGCGCGTCGCCGTCTATGTCGGCGCATCCAGCCTCGATCACGCCAATCTGTCTGTCGAGGATCCCGCCGCGCCCGGTCCCTACTTCATGACCGGCAATACGCTTTCGATCGTCTCCAACCGCATTTCCCACGTCTTCGGTCTCAAGGGTCCGAGTCTGACGGTCGACACCGCCTGTTCGTCCTCGCTGGTCGCTCTCGACCATGCCGTGCGTGCCATCAATTCTGGCCTGGTCGACACCGCGATCGTCGGCGGCGTCAACATGCTCGTCCATCCGCTGCCCTTCGTCGGCTTCGCCCAGGCCCGCATGCTGTCGCCCGACGGGCTCTGCAAGGCCTACGACAATGACGGGGTCGGCTATGTACGCGCCGAAGGCGGCGCCGTGCTCGTTCTCCGCTCCTCCGAGCGGGTCGCCCGCGAGGGCGATCGCAGCCGCGCGACGATCGTCGCATCGGGCATCAACGCCGCCGGCCGGACCAACGGCATTTCGCTGCCGTCGCGCGAGGCGCAGGCGGAACTGCTGATGTCGATCTATTCCGACGACATCGATCCCCGCGACGTCGCCTTCGTCGAAGGACACGGCACCGGAACCAAAGTCGGCGACCCGGCCGAGGTCTGGTCGCTCGGCCAGGTGATTGGCATGCGCCGGGAAGAGCCGGTGTGGATCGGCTCGATCAAGACCAATATCGGCCACACCGAACCGGCTTCGGGCCTGTTGGGCGTGATCAAGGCCATGCTCGCGCTGGAACACGACTATCTGCCGGCATCGCTGCATTTCGATACCCCGAACGAGGACATCGATTTCCAGGGCCTCAACGTTCGCGTCGCCAATGAGCCGGTGGTGCTGGCGAAAAGCGACCGGCCGCGGCTGGCCGGTATCAATTCCTTCGGCTTCGGCGGCGCCAATGCGCATGTCGTGATCGCCGATCCGCAGGCTGCCGTCGCGACCGACGCGGCGGCGCCGGCCGAGGACACATCGCCGCGACTTCTGATGGTCAGCGCGCACACCGCCGACAGCCTCAAGGGCCTTCTCACCGCCTATCGCGATCGCCTCGCTTCGGCGGAAAGCGAAGAGGAGGCCGCCGCCATCGTCGCGGCCGCGAGCGCCAACCGTTCGGCACTGCGCCATCGTTTCGTCGTCACGGCGGAACGCGCGCAGGCCATCGAAGCGATCGACGCGCATCTGGCCGGCACCGAATCTCTCGCCGAGACCGGCGAAGCGCTGTCGCGCCACCCGAAGGTCGCCCTGGTGTTTTCCGGCAACGGCGCGCAGTGGGCAGGTATGGGCCTTGAGGCGCTGCGCCACAATGCTTCCTTCCGGAACGCCTTCGAGCGGATTTCCGAACTCTTCTCGCGCCAGTCTCCCATCGATCTTAAGGCATCGCTGAGCGATCCCGAACTGGAGAGCAAGCTCAGCGACACCAAGCTCGCACAGCCGCTTCTCTTCGCCATCCAGGCCGCCTTGACGGATGCCATGGTGGAAATGGGCCTTCGCCCGACCGCGAGCTTCGGCCATTCGGTCGGTGAAGTGGCCGCCGCCTATGCGGCCGGCGCGCTGTCGCTCGAGGATGCGGTGACCGTCATCGCCAAGCGCTCGCTGCACCAGGACGTGCTGGCCGGTGAGGGAACCATGGCCGCCGTCAAGCTCGGCGAGCAGGCCGCAGTGGAGCTGATCCGTTCGCTAGGCCTAGAAGACCTCGAAGTCGCGGCGATCAACGCGCCCAATTCGGTGACGATCTCCGGCTCCTACGAGAACATCAAGCTGCTCCGCGAGCGCGCCCGCAAGCGCAAGGTCGCGGTCCAGCCGCTCGACATCAACTATCCCTTCCATCACCCGCTGATCGACCGCTCGCGGGATGCCTTCCTCGCCGACATGCCGCCGATCGCGCCGCGTCGCGGCGACACGGCGTTCATCTCGACCGTCACCGGCACCGCGATCACCGGCGAGGCCCTGACGCCGGAATACTGGTGGCGCAATGTCCGCCAGCCGGTGAAGTTCCAGCAGGCCGCCGAAGAGGCGATGGCGCTGGGCTGCAACGTCTTCATCGAGGTGACGCCGCGCGCCATCCTCGGCGGCTACCTTTCCGACATCGCCAAGCAGCGTTCGGCTTCGATCAATTTCGTCGGCACGCTGTCGCGCGACGACGGCCATCTGGACAGCGACCCGATCCTCCAGGCCATGGCACGCGCCATCGCCTGCGGCGCGGCCGTCGACCGGGCCAAGGTGTTCGGCAAGCGCAATGCTTTCGTTTCCCTGCCGGAACTGCCCTTCGAGAGGATCGACCTGCAGCCGGATCGCACCAGCGACCGCGCCGACATCTACGGCCGTGACAGCGAAGTCGGCTACACGCTCGTCGGCTGGCGCATCGACCCCAACGGCGCCACCTGGAAAAACCATATCGACGCCCATCTCTTCCCGGATCTCGCCGAGCACGTTGTCGACGGTCGCTCGATCCTGCCGGGCAGCGGCTTCATCGAGATCGCTGTCTCGGCGGCCAGCCAACTGTACGGCCAGCCACGCGTCGAGATCACCAATCTCGAAATCGTTCGCCCCCTCGAGCTCAGCGAAAACCGCCTGATCGAGCTTTCCACCCTGATCTCCACCGAGACCGGCGATCTCGAGATCCGTTCGCGCGAGCGGCTGAGCGATGACGACTGGACGATCCATGCGGTCGCCCGGGTTCGCAAGCTCACGGCTTCCGAAGTCCGCCCGGTTCCCGCCTTGCCGCAGATCGACGTGACCGCGGAGATCGATGCGAAAAAGGCCTATGGCATCGCCGCCAATTTCGGGCTCGACTACGGACCGCATTTCCAGCTGATGGAACAGACCATCTGCCGCGGCGACCGGCTGATCGAAGTCGTGCTGGGCGAGCCCGCCTCCCCGGCGCATCCCATGCTGGGCTATAATCTCAACCCGGTTTCGGTCGATGCCGTGTTCCACGGCCTGGTCGCCCTGTTCGACCGGTTCAGCGGCGACCATCGCGGCGCGCCCTATATCCCGGTGCGTTTCGGCCAGATCCGCATCGACCGGACCGGCGCGACGATCCGCCGGGCGGTGATCGAAATCGACCGGTTGAGCCCGACCTCGATCAAGGCGAAGTTCCATCTGTTCGACGCGGACGGCGAGCGGGTTGCGTCCTTCGAGGACTGCCGCTTCCGGCGCACCTATCTGAAACAGCGCAAGACGCTCAATGCGCTCTCCTTCCACTACGAGGCCCTGTCTTCGTCGGTGGCAGGCCGCGCCTTGCCGGCTCCTGCCGCTGCCTCTCCTGCTTCCTGCTTTGCGCATCTGCCGGAAAGCGGGCTCGACAACGAGACTCTGCTGTTCAACGCGGCGATCATGCGGGCCCTGCACGACATGGCCAGCACGCTGGCAGACGGCAAGACGAAGATCACCGCTGCCGATCTTCCCCGCGATCCGGTGCTGCGTCCGTTCCTGTTCAACGGCCTGCACCTTCTGGTCGATGCCGGTTTCATCGAACAGCAGGACGGCGAGTGGACTATCGATCCCGAATGTCCCCTGCCGCCGGTCGCCGAAATCCTCGGCGAACTTTACAAGGAATGTTCGGATCGTGCCGTCGAAGCGGTGCTGATCAACGACGTCTATCGCGAGGTGCTCGATCGCCTGGCCGACCACAAGGCCGGCACAGAGACAGCCGATGAAGTCGCGCCGAAGCGCGACCATTTCCTCAGCGAAGCGACCGTCGAACACCAGGAAATCCACTCCGTCGCCGCCCGCTCGCGCATGGCCATCCTGCTCGACGGCCTGCGGGCCTGGTTTGCCGCGCGGCCGTCACAGGCAAGCCTGCAGATCCTCGAACTCGGCAGCACCTCGGTGGGCCTGAGCCGCGGGCTCGCGGAAATTGCCGCCGACCATGGTGCGCGGCTGGTGATCTACGAGCCGGATGGCGCGCTTCGCCACCGCCTGGAACTCGCCTTCGAAGACCAGCCGCATGTCAGCATTGCATCGCGCGAAGGACTGCCGGCGATCGCATCGGCAGATCTCGTGATCAGCGCGAGCGGCCGGCTGCGCAACCTAATCGAGGCCGACTTCTCCTCGGAGAGGTCCGCAACGGTATTTGCCGGAACGCAGGCTCTGCTGGCCGCCGTCGAAGCACCGGCGCTGTTCCACGACTTCGTCTCCGGTCTTTCCGAAGGCTGGTTTGCCCGCAGCCAGACCGTGGAGTTCCCGATCGGCGCGCTGGCGACCGCAAACGACTGGCGTGCGATCCTGTCGAATATCGGCTTTGCCGATGCGGATATCGTCCTGCGCGAGATGACCGGCGGGCCGGTCATCACCATCGAAGCGAAGGCCGCTGCCTCTGCCGCAGCGAAACTCGGCGCCCCGGCGCTGAATGCTGTTCTGCTCGTCCACGACGGACGCATCGCAACGGATGCCCTGTCGGCCGCAGCCGAAGGTCAAGGCTTCCCCTCCGTCGAGATCTTCGCCGCGAGCGGCGATCTTGCCGCCGACAAGAAGGCCTTCATCGAACGCTTCGAACGGCATGCCGGCGGCCCGCTCGACGTGATCCATCTCTCTCCCGCCGTCGATCCGGCGGCAGACGCCTCTGCCGTGTTGCAAAACAATGTGCTGATCCTCAGCGCCTTTGCCCTGGCGCTGGCCGATTACCGTGGATCGCTGGCCAAGGAACCGGCACCCATTCGGCTTCTGGTGTCGGCACCCGGCGGCGCGCCGGTGGCCAACCGACCGGCTGCCGACATGGCCAATTCCGGCCTGTGGACCTTCCTGCGCGTCCTGCGCAACGAATTCGACTTCCTCGACGTGCAGAGCATCGACAGCGGCGCGGCCCGCCGCGATCTCGGCCAGATGCTCGCCGACGTGGCGGCCATTTGCCTGCCGGGTGTTGCCAACCGCGAATGGTGCGTCGGTCCCGATGGTACGAGCGTGCTCGAGATGCGCGCCGTTCCGGGCGCCATGCCGGAGACCAGCGCGGTCACGGCCGCTTTCGATGCCGCCGTCATCCGCCAGCAGACGCCGTCGCAGGTTTCAAGCATCCGCTGGGAAAGCTGCGATGTGCCGGCCATCGGCCCGGACGAGGTCCTCGTCCAGGTCGCAGCCACGGGTCTCAACTTCCGCGACGTCATGTGGGCCATGGGCCTGCTGCCGGAAGAAGCGCTGGAGGACGGTTTTGCCGGCGCCTCGATCGGCATGGAATTCTCCGGCCGCGTCGTTGCTCTCGGCAAGAATGTCGACGACCTGTCCATCGGCGACCCGGTGATGGCAATTGCCGCCGCCGCCTTCGCCACCCATGTGGCGGTGGACCGCGCCGGCGTGGCCAAGCTGCCGGCCGGCGTCGATCCGGTCGCCGCCGCCTCCATCCCGGTCGTCTTCCTGACCGCCTATTACGCCATCATCGAGCTTGCCCGCGCACGCCCGGGCGAGACCATCCTGATCCACGGCGCGGCCGGCGGTGTCGGTCTTGCCGCACTGCAGGTCGCCAAGCATGCCGGCCTCAAGGTCATCGCCACCGCCGGCACGCAAGAAAAGCGTCGCTTCGTCGAAATGCTCGGCGCCGACCACATCTTCGATTCCCGTTCGCTCAGCTTCGTCAACGACGTGCTGTCGGTGACCGGCGGCGAGGGTGTCGATCTCGTGCTCAATTCGCTGTTCGGCGAGGCGATGGAACAGAGCCTGTCGCTCGTCAAGCCGTTCGGCCGTTTCCTCGAGCTCGGCAAGCGCGACTATTACGCCGACAGCAAGATCGGCCTTCGTCCGTTCCGCCGCAATGTCAGCTATTTCGGCATCGACGCCGACCAGTTGCTCGTGCTCCATCCCGAGCTTTCGCGGCGGATGCTGAGCGAGATCGGGGCGCTGTTCGAGGAAGGCGTGTTCTCGCCGCTTCCCTATCGCGCCTTCGATCACGACGAGATCGGCGATGCTTTCCGCCTCATGCAGAATGCCGGCCATATCGGCAAGATCGTCGTCCTGCCGCCCAAGGCCGGCGTCGATCGTGTCGCCGCGCGGGCACAGCACAGAATGGTGGTCGACCCGAACGGAGTGCATCTCGTTGTCGGCGGCATTGGCGGCTTCGGTCTCGTGGCGGCCGGCTGGCTGGTCGAGAAGGGCGCGCGCCATGTGGCGCTCTGCTCGCGCCGCGGAGTCGCCGATGCGGAGACCGCGGCGGCAATCGAACGCTGGCGCGCGGCTGGCGTCGAGGCCCATCTGTTTGCCTGCGACGTGACGAAGGAAGCCGACGTCAAGAAGATGCTGACCGCGATCCGCAAGGTCGGTTCGCTGAAGAGCATCATTCATGCGGCCATGGTCCTCGACGATGCGCTGATCGGCAATCTCAATCGCGAGCGCAATCAGCCGGTCATCGACGTCAAGGCCAAGGGCGCGGCGATCCTCGATCGCCTGACGCGCGCCGACAAGTTGGACAACTTCATTCTGTTCTCGTCGGTGACGACGCTGGTCGGCAATCCCGGCCAGGCCAATTACGTGGCGGCGAACGGCTTCCTCGAAGGCCTGGCGCGGGCACGGCGCAGCGCGGGGCTCCCGGGTCTTGCCGTCGGTTTCGGCGCCATCGCCGATGCCGGCTATCTGGCCCGCAACACGGAGGTCGGTCAGCGGCTTGACCGCCGGCTCGGCAAGACCGCGATCGGCTCGCGCGAGGCGCTGCAATGCGTCGAGGACTATATCGCGTCCGCGCCCGACAGCGTCGAGGCGGCCGTGGTGATGGTTTCCGAGTTCGACTGGGGTGCGGCCCATCACCTGCGGGTGGTCGGCGAAGACCTGTTCGAGGTCGTCATGCGCCGGGCGTCCCACAATGCCGCCGGATCCGAGGGCGGGGACATCGACCTTGCGGCGATGATCGAGGGCAAGGCGCAGGTCGAGGCCCAGGACATCCTGTTCGACGTCGTCGCCCAGGAGATCGCCAATATCCTGCGGGTGTCACGCGAAAGCATCTCCAAGGACAGCGTTCTCAAGGAAATCGGGTTGGACAGCCTGATGGCCGTTGAACTCGGTTTGAATTTCGAACAGAATACCGGCTTCGACATGCCGCTTAGTAGCCTGGCAGACAATGCCACGGTTGGGGACATCACGCGGCGTCTCTACGAGAAGGTAAGATCGCGGAGCGATACGGACGAAGCGGCGGCCGAGGGGTCGGACGATCTGCGGATCCTCGACGAATTGAGCCGGCGCCACGGTGGAGCCGATCAGGAAGGTAACTCCGATTCGCCGGAGTGAGTGCCTTGGAGTTCTGAAATGGATGAAAGCAAGCGGCAGTTTATTCTGAACCGCATGAAGGGAATGCAGAAGGACGTCGAGGACGGCCGCCGCACCCGCACGGAACAGGCAGCCGCCCAGGCTCCGGTGCGCAAGCAGCCGCGCTTCGAGGAGCTTGCCGAATACAAGCAGGTGGTGATGCAGCAGCTCGCCGGCCGGCACCTCGGCATGGAGAACCCGTTCTATCGGGCCCATGAAGGTGCGAGCGGCGCGACCGCGCAGATCGGCGGCCGCAGCTTCGACAACTTCGCCTCCTACGACTATCTCGGCCTCAACCATCACCCCAAGGTTCTCGCCCGCGCCGCCGAAGCGCTGCAGACCTTCGGCGTTTCGGCCTCGGCAAGCCGCGTGGTTGCCGGCGAGCGCACGATCCACACCGTTCTCGAAGAGAAGATCGCCGACGTCTATGACGCCCAGGCCGCGGTCTGTTTCGTCAGCGGATACCTCACCAATGTCGCGGCGATCAGCTCGCTGGTCGGGCCGAAGGATCTGGTGATCCACGACGAGTTCATCCACAACAGCGCGCTGGCCGGCATCCGCCTCTCCGGTGCGACCCGCCGCTTCTTCAAGCACAACGACACGGCCGATCTCGATCGCGTTCTGAAGACGCTGGCCGGCGACTACGAGCGGATCCTGGTGATCGTCGAGGGCGTCTACTCGATGGACGGCGATATCGCCGATCTGCCGGCCCTGATCCGCCTGAAGGAGCAATACGGCTTCTGGCTGATGGTCGACGAAGCCCATTCGCTCGGCGTGCTCGGAGAAACGGGCCGCGGCGTGTTCGAGCATTTCGGCATCGCCGCCGGCGAAGTCGACATTTGGATGGGCACCCTGTCCAAGACCAGCTGCAGCTGCGGCGGCTATATCGCCGGAAGCGAGGCGCTGATCACCCTGCTGAAAGCCCAGGCCGGCGGCTTCGTCTATAGCGTCGGCCTTGCCCCGGCACTCGCCGCCGCGGCGATCGCCAGCCTGGAAATCCTCAAGGCCGAGCCGGAGCGCACGCATCAGCTGCGTCGCAACAGCCATCTGTTCCTGGAGCTGGCCCGCGAACGCGGCCTCGATACCGGGCTGAGCCAGGGCTATTCCGTCGTGCCCGTGCTGGTCGCCGATTCGCTGCGCGCCGTGCAGCTGTCGAACGAATTGCATGCCGACGGGATCAACGTCCTGCCGATCATCCATCCGGCGGTGCCGGAGGGCCTTGCCCGGCTGCGCTTCTTCATCACCAGCGCCCACACCGAGGAGCAGATCGCCCGCGCGGTCGATCGCACCGCCGTCATTCTCGGACGCCTGAAACAGGAGAATTTCGGTCTGGCCTCGTTCGACGCCGGCCAGCTGATGGCCCTGTTCGCCAAGTCCTGAGGCGGGACTTTCGCACGCTGGTCCCGACCCCACAAATGCGGCCCGGCGAACCCGGACCGAGGTGCCCATGGTCCACGTCGTCATCACCGGAGGTTCGAGCGGGATTGGCCGCGCCGTCGCGCGCGTCTATCTCGAGCGCGACGCTCACGTCACGCTGATCGGGCGCAGCCTGCAGCGACTGGAAGCGGCGAAGGACCTGTTGACGGTGGAAACCGGTCGGTCCGCCGATGACATCGGCATCGTCAGCCTCGATGTCTCCGACGACGATGCCGTCCAGGGCGCGATCACTGCGGTCGAGGCAAGGTCGGGTCCCTGCGATATCCTGGTGACTTCGGCAGGCATGGTGGCCCCGGCCCCGTTCGAGGCCCAGTCGGGGGCCGAATTCCGACGCCATATCGACACCAACCTGCACGGCACCGTGCATGTCATCTCCGCCGTCTATGCCGGCATGAAGGCGCGCAGGCGAGGCCAGATCATGGTCGTCTCGTCGGGCGCGGGCCTGATCGGGCTTCACGGCTACACCGCCTATTGCGCGTCGAAATCCGCGCTCGTCGGTTTCGTCGAAGCGCTGCGGCTGGAGTCCCGCCCGCACGGGATCGCCGTGTCGATCTGCTTCCCGCCCGATACCGATACGCCGCAGCTTGCCGAAGAGCTGAAACTCCGGCCGCCGGAAGCGGTGGCGATGATGGGGACTGCAGGCCTGTGGAGCGCCGAGGCCGTCGCCAGGCGCATCGTCCGGGGCCTCGATCGCGGACATCAGGAGATCTTCTTCACCCCCAGCCTCTACCTGCTGGCACGCTTCGGCGGTCTCGCCAAGCCATGGATCTATCGCTGGTTCCAGCGCGGCCTGCCGCGTTGACGCGCTCTGTTTTCATCCCGCGGTGAGTTCGTCCTCGTAGCGAAATGCAGCCGGTGCGGGCGCAAGCAAGAGATGGGGAGAGGGCGAGACGATGCGGTCCAGCATTTCCCGTGCGCCGGTTTCGATCGCCTGCCTGCCGATGAAGCCGCCGCGCACCTGGACCGTTGCGATCAGGGCGCGGGTGAGTGCGTCCGGCATGTCGGCCTCCGGCGCCTGCGGCCGCGTCCAGAAGGAGGCGAGGCTCTCCTGATGGGTGACGCCGGGCATGTCGTAGATCGAGGCGCCGAGACAGATGACCGGCTTGCCGGCGATAAATGCGGTCAGGCCGACGGTCGAGTTGACCGTGACCACGCCCTCCGCCCGGGCGATCAGCCGGTCGAGATCGCCGCCGTCGATGAGGTCCACGCGACCGGCAATCCCATGCTCTTCGGCGATCTTACCGATCCGCTGCTGCCAGCCGCTCAGCCCGTTGTCGATCGGGTGGGTCTTGAACAGCAGGCGCATGTCATCAGGCGCGTGCCGGGCGAAGGATCGGATCACCGATTCGACGAGTTTGTAGAGATCACCCAGGGGCGCGTGGATGCGGATCTGGTAGTCGCCCGGCAGCTGGAGCGGAAACAGGAAGAAGCGCGGCGCCTCCTCTCCCGCGGGCGGCAGGTAGCGGCACTGCATGGTATCAGCCTCGCGTCTTCGCCGCCGTGCGGTCAGCCCCTTGCCGATCCAGCCGGCATATTCGACGACGGGATGCACCGGGCCATGGGTGCGGTAGTACGGGTGGACGATCCAACCGAGCAGGACGTTGGGGACGTGGAAGGCCAGGTCCAGCAGGGCATAGGCGAGGAAACTCGACTTGAAGTGCCCGCTCAGATCGGCCGGCGGTGTCCCTGCCGCAATGGCGCGGACCGCACCGGGATCGCGTGGAAAGCGCGACCGTCCGGACATCCCGTCCGGCTCGATGGTCAGCCAGTCCGGCCGCAGATAACCATGCTCGAAAATATGCACGCGGATGCCGAGGCGGTGGGCCACGGCGATCGCGGCGGCGTGCTTGGGGCGTCCGTCGCCGAGCATGAGCACATCGGTGATGCCCTTGTCGCGACAGAACCGCTCCAGGAACTGCGGCCACTGCGCATCCGTGCCCCGAAACCAGCTTGCCTTGCGGGGCCACCAGTAAATCGCGTCGCCGAGGCAAAAGTTGATCTTGTGAACCGTCAGTCCGCGCTGTACGGCGAGGGAGGCGAGACTCTTCAAAAAGGGAGAGGCCGGCCCTTGGAGGATCAGCAAGGAGAAACGGTGCATGATGGTCACTTGCGGCCTTGTTCACGGGTTGGCTGCCACTTATAGTCGCCGCCGTTGCCCAGGTAAAATGTTGGTATCAGTGAAAATGGTTCGGAATGCCCCTCTCTGTCCTTAGTGGCTGGTGCGTCTGCTGATGCAACAATCCGGGAAACAACCTTCGATCCTGTTCCTGCAGGGACCGCCATCGACATTCTGGCGGGCGCTGGCTGACGCCTTCGAGGCGGTGGGCGTCGCGACTCATCACGTCAACCTGTCCCTGGGCGATCAGCTGTACTGGCGCAAGCGCGGCGCGATCAACTACCGCGGCTCGTTCAAGCGCTGGGCCCGGTTCCTCGAGAGGCTGATCCAGCGCGAAGGCATCACCGACATTCTCTACTATGCCGACCAGCTGCCCTATCACGGCGTGGCGCGCGAAATCGGCCATAGGCTGGGCGTCCGCTGCCACGCCATGGAATTCGGCTACCTGCGTCCGGACTGGATCACGCTGGAGCGAGACGGCATGGGCCGCCTGTCGCATTTCCCCAATGATCCGGCCGTCATCCGGGCCATCGGCGAACGCGTCCCCGAGCCGGACATGCAGGTGCTCTATCCCCACACCTTCGAACAGGAAGCCTTCAATGAGGTGGTCTACAATCTGACCTCCTATTTCGGCCGCCCGTTCTTCCCCTTCTACCGTGACGACAAGTACTACAGCGCGCTGGTGGACTATCTGCCATGGGTGGCCCGGGCGCTCCGCCGCAAGGCCGTAACCCCGACCGAGCTTCTGGAGAACGGGCACGTGCCGTTCTATGTCGTGGCACTGCAGCTCCAGAGCGATTATCAGATCCGCGCCAATTCGCCCTATCCGCATCTCTCCGGCATGCTGGAGGAGGTGATCGGCTCCTTCGCGGCGAATGCCCCGTCCGAGACCCATCTTGTCGTCAAGCAGCATCCGCTGGACAACGGGCTGGAGCGCTGGGATCGCTGGGTCTCGCGCATCGCCCGCAAGCACGGCGTCGAAGAGCGCGTGATCTTCATCGAGCAGGGCAATCTCGCAGCCCTGCTCAAGCAGGCCCGCGGCGCGGTGGTCGTCAATTCGACCGTCGGCCTGCACAGCCTCAGGGCGCATGTTCCGACCATTGCGCTCGGATGCGCCGTCTTCGATGTCCCGGGCCTCACCCATCAGGGCAGCCTCGACAGCTTCTGGCGCGATCCCGAACCGGTCGACGAATCGCTGCTCCTGCGGTTCAAGGCGGCGCTCGCCGCGACCATTCAGGTCAAGGGAAATTTCTATCACCAGGAAGGCCGAACGGTGGCCATCGCCGAGATCGTCCGGCGCATCCTCGCGGGGCAGGTCAACGAGCCCGGCGCGTTCATCGATCCACCCCCGCGCTGGTCCTCGCCCAAGGCATGTCCGCGGCATATTGGCAACACTGGTGGTGGATTATGATGACGGACATTGGTCAAATTTTAGCTTCCGTA
>Ga0180012_1000113_pt1 | contig 36742 bp, 33 predicted proteins | sample KR11_S2_MetaG_FD_122243 | JGI IMG/M metagenome (GOLD analysis project Ga0180012, IMG submission 122243) | Groundwater microbial communities from the Olkiluoto Island deep subsurface site, Finland - KR11_S2_MetaG | ecosystem: Environmental > Aquatic > Deep subsurface > Groundwater | place...
CAGCAGGACCGACCCGCCCTCGTCGGTCATCCGATGGCGAACCCGCGGGCCGATGACGATCGCCTGACCGCTCAAGGTGCGATGGTCTTCCAGAACCACGCGGACCGAGCCCGTACGGGCCACGGCCAGCTGTATCGCGACATGGGCGTGAGCGGCGTGCGCTTCATGCGGGCCCGCAAAGGCGGCCCATCCGTCGCCCATGGCGAAAACTGCGCTCGATGAAGGCGAAGCCATAGTGCCGCGGCGTCCGCGCCGGTCCGATCGCCGACGGCAGTTGTCATTGCGCCTTCCGGCGAAACCCGCAAGCCGCGCACCAGGAGCCCCTCGCAACGGGTGGGAGCGGACCATCGCCGCTTTGCCGGGCCCACGGCGCCGCTGGACTGAAGCCTGACGCGACGGAACGAGGGATGTACGTATCCGATGCGTATCCCAGATAGGTGGGCCGTCGTGTTCCGCCCGCCCAGGGGGCCATCGTCATGACGTCCGTACCGCCGACCCGCGACGGCTATCCGGCCGAGCTGAGGGCCCTGACCAGCCTGCGGGCCTTCCTGGCGCTGGGCGTGGTGCTGTTCCACTATCAACTCCAGTGGGACCCGGCCCTGGGCTACAGCCCGATCATCGAGCGCAGCCGGCTGGCGGTGGACGCCTTCTTCATGTTGTCGGGCTTCATCCTGGCCCACGTCTACGGGCCGGCCTTCGCCGCGGGAACCTTCAGCTACAGGCGCTTCCTCATCGCCCGCCTGGCGCGGCTCTACCCCCTTCACCTCGCGGTGCTCGCCAGCGTGCTGGTCATGGTCCTGGGCGCCACCGCGGCCGGGGTCCGGTTCGACGCCGACAGCTATCCGCCGCTGGCCTTCTTCCAGCCCCTGTTCCTCGTCCAGGCCTGGTTCCCGACGGACGCGGTCATCCACTGGAGCGGGCCGAGCTGGTCGCTGTCGGCGGAATGGTTCGCCTATCTCCTGTTCCCGGCCTTCGCATGGCTGGCCCTGCGGCTCCAGACGCGCCCGTGGGCGTTGCTGGGGATCGGGGCCGTGGCCTTCGTCGCCATCGAAGCCCTGTATGTCCAGGCGTTCGGCAAGGTCCTGCCCCGAGCCGAGGATTCACTGGGCATTCTCCGGATCGCCCCGGAATTCCTGATCGGCATGGCCCTCTACGCCTTGGGCCATCGCTGGCGCTGGAGCGGGCCCCTCGCCGCCGCCGCCACCCTGATCACCACCCCGCTCCTGCTCGGCGCCATGCAGCTGTCGCTGGATGACCGCATCGTGGTCGCCCTCGCCGCCCCCGTGATCCTGACCTGGTCCCTGCTGGCACGGGCGGACTGCGAGGGCCCCCTCGCCGCCCCGGCCCTGGTCTTCGCCGGGGAGGCCTCGTTCGCCCTCTACCTCGTGCACATGCCCGTCATCGTCGCGTGGAAGGGGGTCGTCGCCGAACTGCGCGGCGTCGACAGCGCGTTCCGGATCACGCCCGTCGAACTGGCGGGATTGTTCGTCGCCACCGCCCTGATCGCGGTCGCCCTGCATCTGCTCGTCGAGAAGCCCGGCCGGACCTGGATCCGGCGCCGGTTCGAAGACCGCCGCGCCGAGCCCGCCCCGTCTCCATCAGGCCCGCCGACGCCGCAAGGGCCCGCCGACCTCTGATCCGACCGGTCCCGTCGCCGTTCCGTCAGCGGCGCGCCGTCGGTCCGGGTGCGAGAACCCGCATCATACGTCCGCCGTCGTCAATGGGGCGCCCAGATCTTCGCTTCGGCCGGCGTCGGCGCGAACAAATCGCACCGTCTCGGTCCGAATATGCGGCTCGGCGACGAACCCGGCGTCCGTCAGGGCGAGATGCTGCGGCATCGCCGTCGCGCCCGGTTCCGGCCTCCACCAACCTTCCGCCGTCGCCGCCTTCGGAAGAATGCCGCTGACGATGCGTTCGATATCGCGAAACGTCAGCACCACTTCGGATCGCTTCTGGCGCCGGAGATACGATGCGAGGGGCGCGTATTTGGTCATGGGGTTCTCTTCCCCCGACGCAACGAAAGGTCAAGCCCGGCGACAAGCCCGGGGCTGAAGACGGCGGCTCCCGGCGCCGGTCCGACCGCCGTCGGCATCCTGGAGGCGTGCGCGACGAATGGATCGCTAGCGATGGTGCGATTGACTCGCGAGCCTGGCGGGGGCGGAGCATGGCGCACTACAGGTCATCGCTGCGCCAATCGTCCGGCGCATGATCGGGCTCGTCCCGGATCGTCATCCGAAGTCTCCCAGTATCGGCTCATGCCTGCCGGTCGGGGAGAAAATGATCTCTGCGTCGATATGGGGCGCGACACGACTAGATTGGCCAGACCCTGCGCATCTGGCTTCCCCGGTCCGGCGACATCACGCCGCTGCGGCATCCCCTGGCCCGCGCGCCCTGGGCGAGCCGGATGGCGGCCTCTTCAGCATCCACCTGATAGTCGAAACTTCCTCTCGCGATCCCGTCGGCCATGACGGTCCAGCGGTCGCCGTTCCTCAGCACAAACAGTTCGACGATCTCGCCCGTCACCACCGCCTCCTCGATACGCGCCGCCAGTGCAGCTTCCCCCTGTGATCCGAAGCATAGTCCAGAGTTCTGCCCAGACCAGCCTCCAGGCTGGCGGCCAGGTCCCGGCGGTGGCTGCGGCGGGTCTTGAGGCAGGCCGTCGCCGACTGCAGCGACGGAGTGGCGGCCCGCTGTCCGGTCATCGAAGAGTTGGGAAGCTGAGTCCAGGCGCCCGGGTCGCGCAGCCAGGCTCGGTCCTTGGCCATCGGAGCCTCTCGCGCCTTCCCTGCAGCGACGGCCACTCCGCCCAACCGCCTGTGAGAAAGCGGAGCCGCGGCGCCGATCGTCTGCAAATCGTGGCGCGCGCCTCTTGATCCTCTGGCGGCTTGAGATCGCATGCTGCTATTGAGACCCAATCTTAAGAACGGGATTCCGTCATGCCGGCGACGCTTCGCCTCCTCCTTGTCCTCGCCCTGCTGCTGGGCGTCGCGATACCCCAACACGCCGCGGCCCAGACGACGACGCCCGGGGCGGAGACCGCCTGGCGGCTGCTGGACTACATCGCCGTCGACTATCCCGGCGCCGTCTCCGGCGGCCGGGTGATCAGCGAGGCGGAATACGCCGAGATGCGCGAGTTCTCGACCTCGGTGCGCACCCGCATCGCCGCCCTGCCGGCCCATGAGGCCCAGCCCCGGCTCCTCGCCGCGTCGTCCGCCCTGATCGCGGCGATCGAGGCGCGCGAGACGCCCCAAACGGTGGCCCGACAGGCGCGGCGCCTCGCCGACGACCTTCTCGCCGCCTATCCGACGCCCCTCGCGCCGGAGGCGATCCCGGACCTGCGGCGCGGCGCGGCGCTCTACGCCGAACAGTGCGCCGTCTGCCACGGCGTCACCGGTCGCGGCGACGGCCCCGGCGCCGCCGGGCTCGAACCGCCGGCGATCGCCTTTACGGATCGGGACCGCGCCCGCGAACGCAGCCTGTTCGGTCTCTATCAGGTGATCGGCCAGGGCCTGGACGGCACCGCCATGGCGAGCTTCGCCCACCTGTCGGCCGAAGACCGCTGGGCGCTCGCCTTCTACGTCGGCGGCTTCGCCTACGCCGGGGAAGCCCCCCGTGCGGGCGAGCGCGCCTGGCGCGCCGATCCCAAGCTGCGGGCCGCCGTGCCGGACCTCGAGGCCCTGACCCAGGTCACGCCGGCGGCGCTGGCGGCCCGCCTCGGGGAGCCTCGGGCGAACGAGGTGGTCGCCTATCTGCGCAGCCATCCGGAAGCCCTCGCGGTCGGGAGCACGGACGGGCTCGACCTGGCCCGCCGCAGGCTCGCCGAGAGTCTGGCCGCCTATCGCGCCGGCGACGCGCGAAAGGCCGAGGAGTTGGCCCTCTCGGCCTATCTCGACGGCTTCGAGCCCGTGGAGCCGCTGCTGCGGGCCCGCGACGGCAAGCTGATGGCCCGGATCGAGGCCGCGATGGGCGAGCTTCGCGCCAGCCTCAACCGCCGGGCTCCGGCGGACGCGGTGGCCGGACAGGTCACGGCCCTGAGCGGGCTGTTCGATGAGGCCGGCCGGGCGCTCGCGCCCTCCGAGGCCTCTGCCCTGTCGACCTTCCTCGGGGCCTTCACCATCCTGCTGCGCGAGGGGCTGGAGGCTCTGCTGATCGTGATCGCGATGATCGCCTTCCTGCGCAAGGCCGAGCGCCAGGACGTGCTGCCCTACGTCCATGGCGGCTGGGTCGCCGCGCTCGTCGCGGGGGGCGTCACCTGGGCGGCGGCGACCTGGCTGATCTCGATCAGCGGCGCCAGCCGCGAACTGACCGAAGGCATCGGTTCGCTCGTGTCCGCCGTCGTCCTCCTGTCGGTGGGGGTGTGGATGCACGGCAAGGCCCAGGCCGGCGCGTGGCAGGCCTATATCCGCGACAAGCTGTCGGCGGCCCTGTCGAAGCGTTCGGCCTGGTTTCTGTTCCTGCTGGCCTTCATCGTAGTCTATCGCGAGGTGTTCGAGACCATCCTCTTCTATGCCGCTCTTTGGAGTCAGGGGACCCAGGGCGCCCTGCTCGGCGGCGCCGCGCTGGCGGTGGTCTGCCTGGCCCTGATCGCCTGGGGGCTGCTGATCTTCAGCAAGCGACTGCCGATCTCGCAGTTCTTCGCCTACAGCGCCCTGCTGATCGCGGCCCTGGCGGTGATCCTCGCGGGCAAGGGCGTGGCCGGGCTGCAGGAGGCGGGGGTCATGGACGTCCATCCGCTCGCCGCCCTGCCCCGCGTGGAAATCCTCGGCCTCTTCCCGACCTGGGAGGGCCTCGTGGCTCAGTTGCTCGCGCTTACCGCCATCGTCGTCGGCTTCTGGTGGGCGGACCGGAAGAGCCGGGCCGAGGCAGAGATCCAGGGCTAGGGGCCCTCCCCGGGCGAAGGACGAAATCACCGCTTGATCCTCTAGTTACTGGAGGATGCAGCATGGAGCCTGATCCTGGAGGCTTCATGACTCGTCCTGCATCCCCGGCTGACTTCACCCCGGCTCTCGGGCATCGCAGCCTGACCGGGCTGTATGACGCCACGATCGCCCTGATGACGCGGAGACCGTCTGGCGGGCGGCTCTCGTGGCGCAGATCGCGCCACGCGACGGCGAAATGATCGTCGACGTCGGCTGCGGCACCGGCACGCTCGCGACCCTGATCAAGGCCGCGGCACCCGGGTCCGACATGATCGGCATTGACCCCGATCCGGAGGTGCTGGACCCGGCGCGAGCCAAGGCCCTCGGCCGCGGCGCCGACATGGAATTCCTCCAGGGCTTCGCGGGCGACGTCTCGGACCTGATCGGCCGGGACCGGGTGGACAAGGTCGTGTCCAGCCTCGTGTTTCACCAGGTGCCGATCGCCGGCAAGCGCGCCGGGCTGGCGTCGATCCACGCCGCCCTGCGGCCAGGCGGGGAATTGCACATCGCCGACTACGGCTGGCAGCGCACGCCGTCGATGCGGCTTCTCTTCCGCCAGGTCGAGGCCCTCGACGGGGTCGAGAACACCCGGCTGAACGCCGCCGGCGGCCTGCCCGACCTGATCGCGGAGGCCGGGTTCGAGGGCGTCGAGGAGCGGGCGGTGATCGCGACCGCCACGGGTTCAATTTCCCTGTATCGAGCCGAGAAGCCGCGTGACCCCGCTTCCCGCGCAAGTTAGGAGATCGCTTATGCCCGACCAGAATCCGGCTCCCCCCCTCCCCGCCGTCCGTCAGGGCGGCGAACGATCGATCAGACTGGCGACCGTCGCCCTTGCCTTGGTCGTGGCCGGGATCGACCAGCTCACCAAGGCCTGGGCGAAGACCCTGACCGCCCCGGTCGAGATCGCGCCCTTCCTTGACCTCGACCTCAGCTTCAACCGCGGCGTCACTTTCGGCCTCCTCTCGGCCGACAGCGAAACCGGACGCTGGCTGCTGGTGGCGCTCACCGGCGTCATCGCCGCTGCGGTCCTTATCGTCGCCTGGCGCACTCGCCGCAGGCCGCTGGCCTTGGCGCTCGGCGCCGTCGCTGGCGGCGCGCTGGGCAATATCATCGACCGAGTCCGCCAGGGCGCGGTCACCGACTTCCTCGACCTGCACCTGGGCGACTGGCGCTGGCCCACGTTCAACCTGGCCGACGCGGCGATCGTCTGCGGGGTCGCGACGCTGTTATGGCTTTCCGCCAGAACAGGTAGGTCGAAGACATAACCCGCGAGAAAACCTCGATCGTGCCGTGAGCCACCGAGGCGCGGCGGGGCTCGCGGCGGGGTTCACCCGTCCGGGCCGATGAGGCCAGCCATTTTGATCAAGCCTTCGAAGCCCCTGTTCGCGTTTGCTCCGAGACCGCTTCCTCGCACCTTGTCCTCCTCAGCTGCGCTCCGGGCGAACGAGCGGGGCGCTGGCGCCTCACCGGAAGCGGCGCCGCGGCTTCTTGATCCGTGCCTTGCCCACGGCTTTGGGGCGCAGCCGACCCTCCCCGCCTTCGGCGGCGCGCTTGAGATCGCGAAGGGCGCCCGCGATGGGCACGGCCAACAAGCCAACCAGAGCCCGCCGGCCGAAGAGCGCCATGAGACCCTTGAGGTGCAACTGGAAGCGGGCTCGGGTGTCGCCTCCCTGCGGAACCAGATCAATCACCATGATCAGCAACATAAAGCCGGTGACGCCGAGCCGCCAGGAGACCTGTTCAGGTTCTCGAAAAGGGCTGAGCTTGCCCGTCAACCGCCACTGATAGGGCTTTCCCTCTTTGGTGGTAGCGGGCACGGCGAAGGCGACATAATCGCGGCCCTCTTCGTCGAGGGTCAGTTGCATGGAGCGGTTCCATCGCGGATATCCGGGGATGTCGCTGAGGATCGCCCAGACGTCCTGCACAGGCGCCTTGATATCGATAGTGCGTTCAACATCCATGAGCTGCGACCCTGTTCGGCCTCATCGGAAAGGACTCATGGGCCAGTCCCGGCGCCCATTGAACGCCGCGCTGTAACGGCATGGTGCGGCGGTCGTCGTTGATCCATTCTGTCCCCGGATCGATACGCCGCCACCCTTGCCTGCTCAAGGCTGATGACGCGCCGTGACTTGTGGCGGCCAGCGCAACGGCTGATCGAATGGCGAGACCGGTATCGGTCAGACGCCATAGCCAAGCGGAGACGCAGCGTCCATGCTGCCATCCTGCCCTGAAGAGACCCAGTATGATCCAGACCCGCTCTTTTCCGACCCGCCGCGCTCTGCTTGTCGGCCTTCCCCTCGCCGCCATGGTCGGAGCCGCCAACGCCGCCCCGGACAAACGGATGACCGCCTACAAGACGCCCTGGTGCGGCTGCTGCGGCGGCTGGATCGCCCACATGCGCCAGGCGGGCTGGACCGTCGAGGTCATCGAACGCGAGGACCTGGCGCCGATCCGCGCGCGGCATGGCGTTCCCGACCGGCTGGCTTCCTGTCACACTGCGGTCGTGGGCGCCTACGCCATAGAAGGCCATGTTCCGGCCGGCGACGTTGATCGGCTGCTGCGCGAACGCCCCGCCGCGCGCGCCCTGAGCGCCCCCGGCATGCCGGGGGGCTCGCCGGGAATGGAAGCTGCGGAGCGTGAACCCTATACGACCGTGCTGATCCTGAACGACGGCTCAACCCGGGTGTTCGGCCGTCACAACGGCGCCTGACGTCGAGGCGCTGAAACTCATCTTCGGCCGGGTGCGAAAGTCGCCAATCCCTGATGGCAACCGCTCAGCGTCCCGGCCTCCAGCGGAGCAGGCGCATCGCGTTGGCGGTGACCAACACCGTGGCTCCGGTGTCGGCCAGAATGGCTGGCCAAAGACCGGTCACGCCAATCACCGTGGTGACAAGAAACACGGCTTTCAGTCCCAGGGCGATGGTGATGTTCTGCCGGATGTTGCCCATCACACCCTGCGACAGTGCGATCATGTCCGGAATGTCCTGCACGCGTCCGTGAAGGACGGCGGCGTCGGCCGTCTCCAGAGCCACATCCGTGCCCCCGCCCATGGCGATGCCGACATCGGCCTGGGCCAGGGCTGGGGCGTCATTGATGCCGTCTCCCACCTTGGCGACGACCAGACCCTCGGCCTGCAGGGCCTTGACGATCAGCAGCTTGTCCTGCGGCAGCAGTTCCGCCCGTGGTTCGATGCCAAGCCCGGCGGCGACCGCCTCGGCCGTGCGGCGATTATCCCCGGTCAACATGATGGTGCGGATACCCCGCGCCTTCAGATTGGACAGGCCCGACGCGGCGTCTGGCCGGGCTTCGTCGCGCATGGCCAGGTAGCCCGCGACCTCACCTCCCATCACGACGACGGATACCGTCTTGCCTTCGGCATTGAAGGCGGCGATCCCGGCGTCCTGGGACGACGAGATGGACGCGCGTCTGCCCGCGGCCTGCGGCGAGCCGAGGAAGATCCGCTCACCGGCGACCTCGCCCTCCATGCCCTCGCCGGCGATGGCCTGGGTCGCGACGGCCGGCGGCGGCGTGATCTTGTCAGCCCTGGCCCGTGCGAGGATGGCGATTGCGAGCGGGTGACTCGATCCCGTCTCCAGCGCCGCCGCCAGGGACAGCACGGCGGACGTGTCCCGTGTCCCGGCTACGACGTCGGTGACGACAGGCCTGCCGGCGGTCAGTGTGCCGGTCTTGTCGAAGGCGATCGCGGTGATCTTCCCGAGCGTCTCGAGCACCGCCCCGCCCTTCATCAGCAGGCCGCGTCGCGCGCCCGCCGACAGGCCGGAAGCGATGGCGGCCGGGGTGGAAATGACGAGGGCGCAGGGACAACCGATCAGCAGGACCGCAAGGCCCTTGTAGATCCATTCGCTCCACGCCCCGCCGAACAGCAGCGGCGGAGCCACCGCGACCAGTGCCCCGAACACGAGAACGCCCGGGGTATAAACCTTAGAGAACCGGTCCATGAAGCGTTCGGTCGGCGATTTTGACTCCTGCGCCTCCTCGACGAGCCGCACGACCCGCGCGATCGTATTGTCGGACGCCGAGGCCGTGACACGCACGCGCAGCACGCTGGCCCCGTTGATGGTCCCCGCGAACACTGGATCGCCCACGGTCTTGCGATTGGGCACGCTTTCACCCGTCACCGGAGACTCGTCCAGATCGCCCGCGCCTTCGAGGATATCGCCGTCGGCCGGCACCCTGTCGCCGGGCCGAACCAGAATCGTCGCCCCGACTTCCAGGGTTTCGGCGCCGACCTCGGTCGCCACGCCATCGACTTCGACGTAGGCGGTCTTGGGCACCAGGGCGGCGAGACCCTCGATGCTCTTGCGCGCGCGCCCGGCTGCGACGCCTTCCAGCATCTCGCCGATGAGGAACAACAGAACGACGGCGGCGGCCTCCTCTTCGGCGCCGATAAAGACCGCGCCGACTGCGGCGATGGTCATCAGCATCTCGATGGAGAAGGGCGTGCCGTAGCGGGCGGCTGAAAACGCGCGGGACGCCACCGGAATAAGGCCCACGGCCAGCGCCGCCAGAAAGGCGTACCGCTCGACGGCGGGAAACAGTGCGCCCAGTCCATAGGCGACAAGCAGCGCCAGGCCGCAGAGCGCGGTCAGGCGCGCTTTTCCGGTCCACCACCACGGCCCGCCTCCCCTTTTGCGCGGTGAGCGGGCGGGATCGGCGGCCGTCGGAGCCAACCCTGTCGCCGGCATAACCGGCTCCCCGCCATAACCCAGGCTCCGCAGCTGCCCCAGGACCGCTTCGTCGGTGACGGCGCCGTCATGGCGGACCTTGAGCACCCCGGTCTGCACCGCGACCGCGACCTCCTCCACTCCCGGCAGCTTGCGGACGGCGGTGTCGATCTTGGCGCCGCAGCCCGCGCAGTCCATGCCTGTGACCCGATATCGGCTCTCGATGGTCTGCGTCGTCATGTCTGCTCCTTGTCGATAGCGACGAACGCTACTGGCTCTAGTAACTGGAGGAGCAAGCGAAAAAGTCACGACCGGCGGCCGGGAGCTGAAAACTTCCGGGCGATACGCCGACCTTGCATGCGGCGCATGGGAGGGCGACGAACAACCTCCGCCACTCCGCCAGACGTGTTCACCTTACGGCTTCTGGCCTATCCATCGCGCTTGCTGGACCGATTGCCCCATGACCGCCCCTTGTCCGCACGACCGGACAACAGAATCGCGGACGGACGCACAGGTGCAGCACGCGCTGCACGCCGCCGTGGCCCGCGTCGCCGCCACCGGGGGGCGCCTGACAGAGCCGAGACGTCGGGTGCTGGAGCTTCTCCTCCAGGCGTACGGGCCGGTAAAGGCCTATGATCTGGTCGCGCGGTTTCACGCGGATCGTCGCGTGGCGAAGCCGGCTACGATCTACCGGGCGCTGGAGTTTCTGGAGAGGATGGGTCTCGCCCATCGACTTTCGACGTTGAAAGCCTATGTGGCGTGTCATCGCGACCTGCCCGCCCACTCCCCAGCCTTCCTGATCTGCGAATGCTGCGGCGCCTTGCGGGAAATTCCGGCTCCCGTGGCGACGTCTCTAGCCACGGCGGCGGCTGCGCTGGGCTATACGATCGACCACATCACGATCGAGGCCGAAGGACGATGTCAGCCGTGCCCTCTGGAGAAGGTCGAATAGGTCCCGATTGTTCAGCCGCCCGGACGCGTTGGCTACTCCGCAGGATCGGCTCATATGTCTTGATGTCGGGCGGTCCAGCCTCCGCGCCGCTTGGGAAGACCGCTCAGACTCGCTGTTCGGTCGTCACAACGGCCCCTGGCCCCCGCGTCGATCCGTGAAGGATCGCCGCCTCCCGTCGGGTCCGTGTCGATCCTGAGGGATTGAGCCATCTCTGGACGGGGCGGTCAAAGCCGTAGCGGAACACCGCCGCGGCGGCAAAAGCGCCGATGAAACCCAGCGTCCAGAGCGCCCAGCGGACATCGGCGGCCCCCCTGTCCTGGCCGAGCGCCTCCAGCAGGCCGAACCAGACGATGCGGCTCACCTCATTGGTGAGGAACATCGAGAAGGACATCAGGGCGAGGTGCTCGATCAGGCGTGACGGCTTGCGGACCGGAACCGCCCCGGCCGCCCAGATGATGACCGTCATCAGCCCCAGGGCGAGCAGGCTGAAGGCTCCGAACGCCTGCGAGGCGACGAGGGCGAGGGCGGCGCCGAACCCGATCGTGCCGGCGAGGCGCGGCGAGACGTAGATGCGCGCGCCATAGAAGGCCGCGGCGACGCCCAGCAGAAAGAGCGGCAGGGCGCGCAGGATGCCGAACCACAGCGGCAACCGATACAGGGGATCGCCCAGCCACAGGATAGCGGCGGCGTTGCCCACCAGCAGCAGGGCGGTCGCGCCGATCACCACCAGGGCCGGCGGCCAGCGCCACAGGGCGCGGCAGATCCACGGCAACAGGAGGTAGCAGCCTATCAGGGCCGAGAGCGTCCAGGTCGGCGCGTTCCAGCCCTGCCCGCCCGGCACGCCATAGGCCTGGAGCAGCAGGACCTGTGCGGGGAGCTGGGACCAGTCGAACCACTGCGGATTGCTGGGCGCCACGCCGGTGAGCGCTGCGCCGCCGACGATGGCCACGAGAATGAGACTGACTGCGAGGTGGGCCGGAATGACGCGCAGGAGTCGCTGACGCGAATAGGCTCGTAGGGACGCCTGCCCGGCGGCCAGCCGGTCTCCGTAGATGCGGGCCAGGATATAGCCGGAATCGATGATGAAGAAGTCGGTCAGAAGATAGCCGCGGTCGAACACCGGATGCAGCTGTCCCAGCGGCACCGGTGCGGCCTCCCGGAAATGGTAGAGGATGATCATCGCCCCCACGATGAAGCGGAGCGCGTCGAGCCAGCCGCCGCGGGCGATGCGCGGCGGCGTCCGGTCGGCCGATGCGGGTGGAACGCGGTCCATGCCCCAGCTTACGCAGGCTCGGGCAAGAAAAGGTTATCGCAACGGCTTCCCGGTCGCGGCCGTGAACCAAAGCCTGACCGGCTGAACTCGCCTCCCCGGGCCGGGCCGGGCCGGGCCGGGCCGGGCCGTCCAGACGCCTTCACCGACGGCTCGGCCGGTCAAGGCGCCGTGGAGCGGTCGAAGCCGCCTATTCGACGGTCGGAGGGATGTCGTCGATCGCGCGGGCCAGCCCCTCAAGGGAGCTGTCCTCGACAAGCCGGCCATTGACGAGGAACATCGGCGTTCCGGTGACGCCGCCCGCCACCGCCGCCTCCACGCCCGCGTTCAACGCCGACTGGGTGGCGGCGTCATTCATACAGGCCTGCAGCTCCGTCACGGGCCGCCTCGCCGTTTGGGCGGCCCGGCTCATCCAGGCGTTCGGATCGCCGCCGGCCCGCAGGGCCGCCTGCCCGTCCATCAGCGCCTGGGCCACCTCGAAATAGGCCTCCGGCGCCGCGCAGCGCGCCATGGCCGCCGCCGGAACAGAAAGACCCTGAGGCGCGGTCGGCAAATCGCGGAACACCAGCCGGACCTGTCCCGAATCGATGAACCGCGCCTTGAAGGCCGGGAGCACGGTCTGGTGCCAGGTTGCGCAGTGCGGACAGGTGAACGAGGCGTATTCGATCACGGTGATCGGCGCGTCGAACCGACCGAGGACGCGATCCTGGGCCTGAACGACCGCGAGCGCCGCCCTCGCCTGTTCAGGCGCGGTTTGCGCCCAGGCCGGCGGAGCGACGAAGGCCATCAGGCCAAACGCGACCAGCAAGGGACGAATGATCATGGGCTCAGCCCTCCAGCAGGGGATCAATGGCGGCGGACAGCGCCGCCAGCGAGGAATCGGCGATCTTGACGCCGTTGACGAAGAAGGTCGGCGTGCCGGTTACGCCCGCGTCCAGGCCGGCCTTGATGCGCTCATCCATGGCGGCGATGGCGTCGCGGTCGCTGACGCAGGCGCGAAACTGCTGGTCGTTAAGGCCGGCGGAGGTGGCGATCCGCTGGAGGCTCTGGCTCGGCGGCGTGCCGGCCCGCCATTCTTCCTGACTCGCCATAACCTGGTCAATCACCTGAAAATACTGCCTCTCCCCAGCGCACCGGGCGATCAGGAAGCCGGCGACTGCGACCGCCTGGGGCGCGGTCGGGAACTCGCGGAACACATACCGAACCTTGTTGGTGTCGACATATCTCGCCTTGAAACCGGGCCAGACTTCTTCCTGCCAGGCGGCGCAGTGGCTGCAGGTCACCGAGGCGTATTCCACCACGGTGACCTTGGCGCCCTCAGGAGCGCCGAGCGCCATGTCGCCTTCGGCAGGCGCGATCTGGCGTGATCCGCTGCAGGCGGACAGGGTGAGAGCCGCGACGGCGGTCGTCAGGCAGAGCACGCGACGTCGGGTCAGCTCTGACCTGGGAGCGGTTCTTGGGAAAAGCATTGGGTGTCTCCTCGAAGACAGGGTTCAAGACCAGCGCCTTCCGGCGCAAGCCGATGATGGGAAATGTTCCGGCCCCTGCCGAGTGATGCGCGAGGTCCGCGCGGCAAAGGCCTGAAGGATGCGGCCCCCGCCAGGCACGCGGGCTGATCCAGAGATCAGCGGGCGCCGACAAGGCCGCCCGCCGCCAACCACTCGCAACAGGACGAGAGCGTGGCGGCGACCCCGTCAAACGCGGGGCGGCGGATCGGCGGCCTCGGCCCGGAAAGCCACCGCCGCATCATCGGACAGAACGTAGCGGGCGGGGCGCGGCCGATCGGGGAATACAGGGTCACGCGTGGCGGGAGGCAGGGTCTGGCAATGGATCACACAGCATCGGAGGCAATCCGGACCGGGCGGTTCCGAAGCCGGCCCGACCGGGTCGAGCAGGTCCGCGCGAGCGACCACCCGTTCACAGGAGGCTGTGGCTTCGAACGCGGCCGCCGCGCCGGATGCAAGCAAAACCGTGAACACCGCCAGGAGGACGACGCCGGCCAGAACAAAGCGGCGAGGAGCGCTCGTCAGGCCCAGATACGCTCTCTGGGGCCCGCGCATCAGGCCGGTCCGACCACTTCCGGGGCCGACCTCCACAAACTCGCGCGCGACCCGGCTCACGTCACCACGCGATCGAGTGTGGAGCGACGCTGGCCCCCGCTGGCGAGGATACGGTCGATCCGGGCTTTTTCGACGCGGAAGGTGGCCAGGTCGGGCCCGGCCAGGCCCGGGCCACGGGCCGAGGTAACGCCCGCCGGATCTACCCTTTGGCCCCGTTCCCAGACTTCGTAGTGTAGATGCGGCCCCGTAGACGCCCCTGTCGATCCGACGTAAGCGACCACCTGACCCTGGCTCACCCTCTGTCCCGCGCGCAGGTCGGAAGCGAACCGGGAGAGGTGCGCAAAGCCCGACTCGAGGCCGCCGGGATGCCGGATGCGAACCCAGTTGCCGTAACCACCCCAGCGCCGCGCCTCGACCACGACCCCGTCGGCGGGTGCGCGCACGGGCGTTCCCATGCCAGCGGCGAGATCCGTGCCCGTGTGGCTCTTGCCGAGGCCGGTAATCGGATGACGTCTGGGGCCGAAGGCGGAGCTCACCCGCATGCTGTCCAGCGGTGTGCGCATGCCTTGAGGGCTAATGGGCACGCCGGCCGCGTCGAAATAGGCCGCCCTGCGCGCACCCTCCGGCTTGAAGCGGTAGAGAGCCCGGCCTTTGATGGCTACATAGACCAGAGCGCCGGTCTCGATCGTGCGCCCGCCCTCGGTCACCGTTCGGTCGAACGCCACGGCAAAGGGATCGCCGGCCTTCACGCCTGACCCGCTGATAGCCAGAGACACGAGGTCAGTAGCGGCGCGCAGAACGGCCGCATCCACGCCCGCCGTACGCAGGGATGTCGCGAGCGGTCCAGCAACCCGGCCCTTGGCGACCCGTGTCTCCTGCAGAATGGTTTCCTCCAGCGACCGGAGCCGCAGGGCGCCATCGAAACTGCGTGAAACCGTCAGCTGGCTGGCCGGGCCGGTTCGAAGCGTCAGACCGATGAGGTGCCGATCGCTCCGCGGAGCGCGGTGCCGAGAAATGGCCGTCTCGAAGCGTTGACCGGGCCGGAGGTTACGGACGTCCACCGACCCCGCCAGGGTATCGATCAACGTTCGCGTCTCCCCGGCCCCGATCCCTGTGCGCTGCACCGCCTGCTCGAAGGTCTCGCCACTGCGGATCTTCACCGGAACCGTTTCCGGAGTCGTCAATCCGGCCGGGGCGCTGGCCGCGGCGAGGGCCTTGGCCTCGAGGGCGGCTACCTGCGCCGGCGACAGCGTGATATCGGCCTCGGCCCGCACCGGCTGCTCGACCCTTCCCGACAGCAGCGCCACCGCCATGGCCGCGGCGACGGTCAGGAGGTGCGGCGCCAAGCGTGCGGGCCGGGTACGGGGATCGAACTGAGACATGGAATCCAGGGCGGCGACGACGCGGCGACGCGTCCGGGAAGGTGCGGGGCCGGGGCTGCGAGGCCCAGCGCAAGCGATCAGCGGGACGTCATCGCGGCTTGAGCCGAACCAACAGACACGACATTGCCCCGGGCCGCTTGTCATTCAAGGACTCGCGGGTACGGGGCCGGGGACCACATCGTCGCACCATGCGGCCTCGGGGGCGGACATAAATAGTTTGCGGTCACGGGCGTCAGGACCCGACGCCGGTTTGCGGGGCGTCCTCATGGCGCGCCAGCAAGATCCTCATCCGGATGATCTCGGCCTCCTGGGCGGCGATGATCTCGCGGGCGAGGCTTTTCACGTCCTCAGCCTCGCCGTGCTCGACTGCGATCTTCGCCATGGCGATGGCGCCTTCATGGTGCGCGATCATGCCGCGAAGGAAATCGATGTCGGCGTCGCCCGTATAGGCGATGGCCATGCCCTGGTGCATCCGGTCGCTTGCTTCCCGATAGGCCTGCGTCGAGGGGGACTCCCCCGGTGTCGTGCTTTGGGGCTGAGGAGCACCGACATCCCGGGCCGATGACGGGGGCGCCGCCTCCGCCGGATGCCGTGACCGTCCCGACAACATGCCAAAGGCGAAGGCCGACAGCGCAAGGAAGACGGCGATGACGGACACCCATCCGAGGCGCTTCATGCGACCGTTCCCTTCGGGTCTGGAGCCGCCGCGGCGGACACGCCAGTCGACGGACCGGCCCTGCCGGCCGCATCGCGATAGCCGAGGAGCCGCAGCGCATTGAACACCACCAGAAGCGTCGAGCCCTCGTGCATCGCCACGGCCGGCCCGATGCCGAGGCCGAAGATGGTCGCGGGCACGAGAAAGGCGACGATGCCGAGGCTGACGATGAGGTTCTGCAGGATGATGCTGCGGGTCCGGCGGCTCAGCCCGACCGCGAACGGCAGTTGCGAGAGATCGTCGGACATCAGGGCGACGTCGGCCGTCTCCAGCGCGACATCGGAACCGGCCGCGCCCATGGCGATGCCCACGGTCGCGGTGGCCATGGCGGGGGCGTCGTTCACACCGTCCCCGACCATGGCGATCTTGCCCTCGGCGCGCAGCCGTTTGATAGCCTCCACCTTGTCTTCGGGCATGAGGTCGCCCCAGGCCTCGGAAAGGCCGACCTGGCTCGCGATCGCCTGGGCCGCCTTCTGGTGGTCTCCGGAGATCATGATCATCCGAGACACCCCCAACGCGCGCAGGGCCTCCAGCGTGGTGCGCGCTGCCGCTCTCGGCGTGTCCAGCAGGCCAATCACGCCAAGGTCGCGTTCGCCCCGGCGCACGACCATCAACGTGCGCCCCTCCAGCCGGAGCCGCGTCACGGCCGCCTCTGCCTCCTTGCCGAGGGGAGCAACGCCGTCGGCGCCAAACATCTCGGGCTTGCCGATCAGGACCGTTGAGCCCTCAAGCTGAGCGGTGACGCCCTTCCCGGTCAGGCTCTTCAACTCAGACGCCACAGGCGTCGCCGCGCCCTTGAGACGCTCCACGCCGTCACGCACGATGGCTTCCGCCAGGGGATGGTCGCTCAGCCGTTCTACGGCGACGGCGGTCACCAGCAGATCAGTCTCGCTCGCGCCGCCCGCGGGCACGATGTCCATGATGCGGGGCCGCCCTTCCGTCAGAGTGCCGGTCTTGTCGAAGGCGATGGCGCTGAGCGAGCCCAGGTTTTCAAGCGGCGCGCCGCCCTTGATCAGGACGCCTGCCCGGGCCGCCCGCGCAACGCCGGAGAGGACGGCGCTGGGCGTGGCGATGGCGAGAGCGCAGGGGCTTGCCGCCACCAGGACCGCCATGGCCCGGTAGAAGCTGTCGCGGAACGGTTCGTCGACCACGACCCAGGCGAAGAGCAGGACAAAGGCGAGGCCGAGCACGACGGGGACGAAGATGCGCTCAAACCGGTCCGTGAACCGCTGGGTCGGGGACTTCTGGGTCTCCGCCTCGCTGACCATGCGGACGACCTTGGCGAGGGTCGTGTCGGAGGATTTGCGGGTCGTCTCGATTTCGATCGAGCCAGCTCCGTTGATGGTGCCGGCGAAGACGATTGAGGCGGATGCGATCTGGGCGGGTCGAGCGCGAGCCGCAGCGGGGTCAGGGACGGGCTGCTTATCGACCGGCATGCTCTCGCCGGTGACCGGGGCCTGATTGATGCTTGTCGCGCCGACCACAACGAACCCGTCCGCCGGCAGCCGTTCGTTGGGCCGCACCACGACCGTGTCGCCGACCTCGACCTCCTCGACCGGCAACTCCACGACCTCGTCGCCGCGACGCACATGGGCCGTGCGGGGCGCCAGGTCGGCCAGGGCTTCGATCGCGCGTTTGGCGCGGCCCATGGCGTAGTTCTCAAGGGCGTGGCCGATGCTGAACAGGAACAGGAGCAGCGCGCCCTCGGCCCAGGCTCCCAGAGCCGCCGCGCCGGCGGCGGCCACGAGCATCAGGGTGTCGATCTCGAAGCGCTTGTTGCGGAGGTTTTCGAAAGCCTCGCTGACCGTGAAGAAGCCGCCGAAGGCATAGGCGACCAGATACAGGCCTAGAGGCAGCCAGCCCGGAACGCCTGGAACCAGTTTCTCCAGTCCGAAGCCCAGCGCCAGTGCGACGCCGCTCGACACGGCGAAGATTACCTCGGTGTTCGATCCGAAAACACCGCCATGGGCGTGCGGATCGCCTCCCGCCTTCTCTCCTGCGTGGTCGTGGCCGTCTCCGGCGGGGTGTGCGGTCTTGGGCGAACTCATCGAACCGCCTCCTCCGTGTCTTCGGTGCGAGCGGCGTTTCGCAGGATTTCGACGCCGCCCTTGATTGCGAGCGCCGCCACCAACAGCCCGACCACGAGGTCTGGCCAAGTCTGGTCCAGCCACAGCACGAGCCCGCCGGCGACAAGAATGCCGCCGTTGGCGGCGAAGTCGTTCAGGCTGAAGGTTTCGGCGGCCTCCATGTTCACGTCGTCGGAGCTGATCCGTTTCAACAACAACAGGCAGGCCAAGTTCACGATCGCCGCGACGAGGGCCAGACCCATCATGGTCCAGCCCACGGGCTCGGCGCCGAACCACCACCGCCGCCCAACGTCCACAACGACCCCGGCGGCAAAAACCAGAAGCAGAATGCCGGAGAGACGAGCGGCGCCCTTCTTCCACGACAGCGCGCGGCCTATCGCGAGAAAGCTGATCAGATAGACGACCGAGTCCGCTCCGTTATCGACCGCATTGGCCAGCAGGGCGCTGGAGTCGGCTAGGATGCCGCCGGCGCCCAGACCCACGAAGAGCAGCGCGTTTAGGATGAGAACCACCAGCAGCGTCCGTCGCTGCTGGTGGTTCTCCGAGGTTCGAGCCGTCAATCGTCAAGTCCTTCCGCAGCACTATGCCGGATCACCCGGGCCACAAGGCGCACAACGTCAGTAGATCCAAAACCGCCGCCCATCAGGAGGCTCGCGACCAATGCTCATGTCCTTGCGGACCGTCCGTGTGTGAATGGTCATGATCGTGGCCTTGCCGGGAATGGGCCTTGACCGCCGCGGGGTCACTGCTGGCGTCAGCCGTGCAGGGTTCAAGCGTGGCGTGGGCGATCGTGAAGTCGCTTCTCAATATGGCGCGTATTCGGGTTTTGGTCCCTTCAAACGCGTCCATCGATCCCGTGTCGGGGACGATATGCGCCTCCAGCGAGCGGTTGTGTTCGTCCAGGCTCCAGACGTGGACATGATGGATGTCCTTGACCCCCGGCACGGCGCGCAGGCGGGTGACGATCCGGTCGAACTCCAGATCATCCGGTGTGGCGCCCATCAGGATGCGGATGGTCCTGGGCAGGAGGGAGAAGCCCTGCCACAGGACATAGGCGGAGATCACCAAGGTGATGATCAGGTCGGCGACATAGAGGTCGTAGAGCAGGATCAGCACGCCGGCGACGATCACCCCGACAGACGCCAGCGCATCGGAAACGTTGTGCAGGAAAGCCGCCTTGATGTTCAGGCTGCTCTTGACCCCGGCGTGAACCATGACCGCGGTCACGACGTCGATCACCAGGGCGATGCTGGCCACCCAGATGACGATCCAGCCGTCGATGGGCTGGGGATCGAGGAACCGGGCGACCGCCTCATAAACAAGATAGAGGCCGACGATGACCAGGGTGGTGAGATTGATCAGCGCGGCCACGACCTCCGCCCGTCCGTAGCCGAAGGTCATCAGCTTGTCGGCGGGCCGGCGCCCGAGCTTGCGAGCGACCAGCGCGAGGGCGAGAGACGCCGCATCGTTCAAATTGTGCAGGGCGTCCGCGATCAACGACAGCGAGCCCGAGATCACCCCGCCGATGATCTGCGCGACCGTGAGGAAAACGTTGACCGCCACGGCGGCGATCAACCGGCCGTCAGGCAGGTCTTCCGCGCCGTGATCGTGCCCGTGACCCATCAAGTGTCTCCATGGGGCGTCGCGGTTTCCGCGGCCTCGGTGGGAGGCCAATGCAGAACCTCGACCTCCTGCAGGGTGATGGGGCCGATATGTTCCAGATCGGACAGGGAGGCCGCGAAGGCTCGCAGCTTGATCTCCTCGTCGAGGATTTCGATGATCACGGACTGGTCATCGTCAAGCACATGGCGGCGATGCATGTGCGTCGTGTGACCGAAGCCGATCAGGGCCCGAACGACCGTCGCTCCCGCGACCTGCGCCGCCCGGGCCCGCGCCGCCACGACCTCGAACACCTTGTGATCGCCGAAGTAGGCGGCTTCGTCCGTATAGATTTTCAGCACTTTGATGGGGCCGGGCATGGGGACGTTTCTCCATGAAAAAAAGAAACCCGCGCCGCCGGGGGGTCGGCGGCGCGGGCCGGGATCACTCCGCCGGAAGGGGGGCCGACAGAGTGTCTTGGGAAGGCGCGGGGTTTTTCTTCTCCGTCAACCCGAGGACCAGCCGGCTCATAGCGGGCAGGACCAGGAGGGTCAGGATGGTAGCGGTGATCAGACCGCCGATCACGACCATGGCCAGAGGCTTCTGCACCTCGGCGCCGGTGCCGTGGGCCAGGGCCATAGGCACGAAACCGATGGCCGGGACCAGGCCGGTCATGATGACCGGCCTCACCCGCTCCATGCAGCCTTCGATGATGGAGCGAGTCAGCTCCACCCCGTCATCCAGCCGTTGCCGGATCGAGGACATGACCACCAGGCCGTTCAACACCGCCACGCCGGCCAGGCAGATGAAGCCCACCGCCGCCGACACCGAGAACGAGATACCGGTGAGGGCGAGGGCGAAGACTCCGCCCGCCAGCCCGAGGGGCACGGTCAGGAAGACCGCGACGGCCCGCCCGAACGTCCCCACGGCCAGGAAGAGCACCGCGAAGATGGCAAGGAAACAGATCGGCACCACCAGAGCCAGACGATCGGACGCCGCCTTGAGGTTCTGGAACTGTCCGCCCCATTCGATCCAGGACCCCGCCGGCATGGCGACGGTTTCGACCTTGGGCATGGCTTCGTTGACGAACGAACCGACGTCGCGACCCCGGACGTTGGCCTGGACCACGACCCGCCGCTTGCCGTTCTCGCGGCTGATCTGGTTCAGCCCCTCGGCGAAGCGGAACGAAGCGACCTGGCGCAAGGGAACCGACGCGCGCGTGCGGCCCTCTGCTTCCGGCAGCATCACCGGGATCGCGCCGATGGCGTCCATATCGTTCCGGCTGGCGCCGGGCACGCGCACCACGACGTCGAAGCGGCGGTCGCCCTCGAACAATTGACCGGCCTCGCGCCCGCCCATGGCGGCGGCGACCGTATCGGCTACCTCTTCCACGGTCAGGCCGAACCGCGCGATCGCGGCCCGGTCGAAGGTCACGTCCAGGGACGGTGCCCCGTCGGTCTGTTCGACCTTGACGTCGGCCGCGCCCGGCGTGGCGTTCAGCTGCGCCGCGATCAGATTGGCCGTCGCGGTCAGCTGGTCGAGATCGTCGCCGTAGATCTTGATGGCCACGTCACCCCGCACGCCGGCGATCAGTTCGTTGAAGCGCAGCTCGATCGGCTGGCTGAGCTCATAGCCCTGACCAACCTGGGCGTTGGCCGCAGCCTCTACCCGCTCGATGACATCCTCCTTGGTGTTCACCCCGTCAGGCCATTGGTCCTGCGGCTTCAGGATGATGAAGCCGTCCGAGATATTGGGCGGCATCGGATCCGTGGCCACCTCGGCGGTGCCGGTCTTGGAGAACATCAACTCGCCCTCCGGCAGGGCGGCGATCGCCGTCTCGACGCCGCGCTGCATCCGGATCGATTGCTCGACCGCCGTCGAGGGCACCCGCTGGGATGCCAGCGCCAGATTGCGTTCGTCGAGGGTAGGGATGAACTCCTGGCCGAGCATGGTGAAGATGACCCCCGCCACGGCGAACAGGGCGAGACCGCCGCCAACGAACGGCCAGGGCCGCGCTACGGCCTGATGGAGCACGGGTTCGTATTTGGCCTTGATCCAGCGAATGACGAAGACGTCCTTCTCGGAGACCTTGTTGCGCATCACCACGGCCACCATCGCAGGGATGAAGGTGATCGACAGGATGAAGGCGGCGACCAGGGCCAGCATCAGGGTGATGGCCATGGGCGAGAAGGTCTTGCCCTCAACGCCCTGGAAGGTGAGCAGCGGCGCGAACACCAGCAGGATTATGGCCTGGCCGTAGACGGTGGGCTTGATCATTTCCTGGGTGGCGATGGTGGTTTCCTCGAGCCGCTCGCGCAACGTGAGCAGGCGGCCTTCATGGTGCTGTCGCTCGGACAGGCGTCTCAGGCAGTTCTCGATGATGATGACGGAGCCGTCGACGATCAGACCGAAGTCCAGCGCCCCCAGACTCATCAGGTTTCCCGAAACCCCCAAATAATTCATGCCGATGGCGGTCATGAAGAAGGAGATCGGGATGATCGCCACGGCGATCAGGGCGGCGCGGACGTTCCCCAGCAGCAGGAACAGGGCGATAGCCACCAGGATGGCCCCCTCGATCAGGTTGCGCTGGACGGTGGCGATGGTGGCGTTGACCAGCCTTGAGCGATCCAGCACCGGGGTGACCTTGATACCCGGCGGCAGAGACCGAACGGTCGTCTCGAGCTGTTCGCCGACCGAGCGCGCAACGGTACGGCTGTTTTCGCCGATCAGCATCAGGGTGGTGCCGATGACGACCTCACGTCCGTTCATCGTCGCCCCGCCGGTACGCAAGTCTCCGCCGAGGGTCACTGTGGCGACATCGCGGACCGCGACAGGCACGCCGCCGCGGGTGGCGACGATGGCCTCCTCGATCTGGCTCAGGCTGCGGATACGGGCATCGGCCCGGACCAGATAGGCCTCACCGCCACGCTCGACAAAGTTGGCGCCGACCGAAAGGTTGGCGGCCTCCAGCCCCTGGGCCAGCTCACTGTATGAGACACCGTACTGGGCCAGGCGCGTCGGGTCCGGCTCGACCACATACTGTTTCTCGAAGCCGCCGATGGAATCCACGCCGGCGACGCCGTCCACCGTCCGCAGCTGCGGCGCGATGATCCAGTCCTGCACGGTCCTGAGATAGGCCGCGCGTGAGATGTCGTCGGTCAACCGGTCGCCCTCGGGCGTCAGGAACGACCCGTCGGACTGCCAGCCCGGTTGTCCGTTGCGCACCGTCGCGCCGCGGCCGCCCGGATTTTCGTAGTCGATGGCGTACATGAAGACTTCGCCCAGGCCCGTGGTGACGGGCCCGATCTGGGGCTGGACGCCCTCGGGCAGGCTTTCCTGGGCCTGGACGAGGCGTTCGCTGACTTGCTGTCGCGCGAAATAGAGGTCGACGTTCTCCTCGAAGATCACGGTGACCTGCGAGAAGCCGTTGCGCGACAGGGATCGGGTCGATTGCAGGCCGGGGATGCCGGCCATGGCGGTTTCGACGGGGAAGGTCACGCGTTTCTCGATCTCGACAGGCGAGAGCGAGGCGTCGGAGGTGTTGATCTGCACCTGGTTGTTGGTGATGTCCGGCACGGCGTCGATCGGCAGCTGCGTGAGCTGCCAGGTGCCGTAGGTGGAGACGATCAGCACGAGCGCGATGATCATCCATCGCGCCCGCACCGACAGGGCCATGAGATTGGCGATCATGGTCTAGTGCTCCACTTCGCCGGCGCCCAAGGCGGCCTTCAACAGGAAGGCGTTGCGAGCCGCGATCGTCTGGCCTGGGCGCAGGCCCGAGGTGATCTGGGCCCGGCCGGCGCTGCGCTGGCCGACGATGACCGGCGCGGCGGTGAACCCCGTGGCGGTCCTAACGAACACCACGTCGCGGCCCTCAACCGTCTGGATGGCCTCCTCCGGCACGGAGATCCCGCCCGAGGCTTGCGCATCTCGCGTGTAGATTCGCGCAGAAACCGCCTGACCCGGACGCAGTCCACCCACGCCGGAGAGGCTCAGGATGACGGTGGCGGCGCGACTCTCCGCATCGACTCCCGGCGTGATCGAGCGGACCGTGGCCTGCACCTCGCCCTCGGGCAGATTGATGCTGGCGCGGTCGCCGGATGCGATCCGGCCCGCATCGTCGGCCGAGACCGAAGCCTGGATTTCGATCTGGCTGGCGTTGGCGACCCGGAATAGTTCGGTTCCCGCAGTGACGAAGGCCCCGAGCGTTGCGTCCGCGGCGGTCACCCGACCGCTAATCGGGCTGACCACTCCCGTGCTCCGACCGTCACTGGAGACGCGGGCGGCGGCGGCGGCGGATGAAGTCCGACGCGATTCCGCCTGGGCCTCGGCCAGGACGGTCTGGGCGGCTTCAAGATCCTGGCGCGCGGTGATCTGGGCGTCGAAGAGCCGCTGTTCGCGGGCGAGCGCCTGACGGGCGGCGGTGAGGCGGGCCTGGGCCGCCGAGCGTTCGGCGGCGATGGTCGAAGCCTCGCGACTTTCGATCAGGGCTACGGTCTGGCCGGCGCGGACGCTGTCGCCCAACCGCAAGGCGACGCGGCTGATGACGCCGTCGGCGCGGGCCGCGAGCACTGCTTCACCCTGAGGAGTCCCGACGACCGTGCCCTGGGCCACGATCTCGGCGCTGAGAGAGCCGCTGCCCACGGGCGCCAGGATGATCCCGGCCGCCTGGATGCGGGCCGCGTCCATCTCCAGCGCCTCACCGGCCCCGTGGGCTTCTTCCGCCTCGGCCTCCGGCGCCGCTTCCGGCGCGCGCGTCATGCTCCAGACGGCGAAGCCGCCGCCAACGATGACCACGGCCGCGACCGCGCCGCCGATCATCAAGCGCTTCTTGTCCCGGGGCGTTCTCATTGTATTGATCCTTCGGTCTCGGTGGCGCGCGTGAGGGCGGCGATGGCCTGGCCGCGGTCCAGTTGTGCGGTGATAAGTTCGGACTGGACGGTGTTGAGGGCCTCTTCGGCATCCAGCACGTCCAGGAGGGTGAAACGTCCGGCGGAGAAGCCTTCGCGGGCGATACGGACCGCCTCGATGGCTTCAGGCTCGGCGCGCGTCTCCAGGAAGATCAGACGCGCTTCGGCGGTCCGCAGCGCCGCCTGGGCATCCCGGGTCCGCCGTATGGCTTGGGCCAGGGCGGCGTTGCGTCGCGCCTCCGCTCCCATGCGTTCGGCGTTCGCCGCGGCGATATTGCCCTGGTTGCGGTCGAAGATCCCGATGGGCAGGGAAGCTCCCACCACCAGCGCCGTGTCGTCGGACCCCCTGAACTGACGGGCGCCCACGCTCACGGTGACATCTGGCCGCGACAGGGTGCGTTCGCGCGCCACGACCGCGACAGACGACGCGACCTCGGCTTCAGCCAGGCGCACGTCCAGCGCCTCAGCGGGATCCACAACCACAGCCGGGACCGCCTCGTCCATCGGCGCGACGGGTTCAGGCAGATCGTCAGCGCCACCCCACAATGCTGCAAGGGCGCGCTGGGCCTGGCCGTATTCGGCTTCTGCCGCGCGAACGCGGGCGACCGCTTCAAAGGCCGCCGTACGGGCCCTCAGCGCCCGAAGCGGGGGCTCGCGGCCAGCGTCGACGAGTTCGGTGGCGATGGTCTGCAGATTCTCAGCGCGCAGGAACTGCTCGCGGGCCAGTTCGACCCGCCGACTGTCGGCGAAGGCTTCGGCATAGGCGTCCCTAACATCCTTCAGAAGATCGGCGCGCGCGACCGAGAGACGTAGACGCGCGGCTACGACCTGGGCCTCCGCGGCCCTTTGGCGCGCGGGCCGCTTGCCGCCGAGTTCGAGCCGTTGGCCGACCGAGACGGTGGTTTCGGCGTCGCGCAAGCCCGAGAAGGCGCCGGTGCCGGCGAAATTCTCGACTTCCACGCCCAGCTCTGGGTTGGGCCTGAAGCCGGACTGCCGCGCCCGCCCCTCGGCCGCTGCCACGTCGGCCTCAGCGGCCGCGAGGGTCGGCGAGGTTGCGGCCGCGCGCGCCAGCGCTTCAGCCAAGGTGATCGGTTCGGCGGCAGCGGCGGTCGCCAGTACGTTCAACGCGGCCGCAATGGCGGTTGCGGCGCAGCCAGCCGCGAAACGCGGCAGGCGATATCTTGTCGATGGCATGAATCATGTCCCAGAGGTTCCAGACGGAGTCGACGCGCACGGCGGCGCGAGAACCGTCAGGCTCTGGGGGGACGTTCCAGGCCGCCCGGCGCACAAGACGCGAGCGGGTCCGCCGATGGCCGCAACGGACTGGACTGAGCAGCCAAGCTGACATTGAGGGGCGGCAGCGTCGACAGCAGGGTCACGCCGCTGTGGTGGCAATGGCCGTGGGCGCAAAGAGCCTGACCGTCCTCATTGACCGGATCACCATGATCCTGAGGGGCTTCAGCCAGGACCGTGGAGATGCAACGGCCCGATGCCGGGAAGTCGCAGGTCGCGGCCTCGGCGGAAGGCGCCAGGGCGAGCAGGGTGACAACCAGCGCGAACAGCGCCGTGATCATCCAGTGTCTAGCCGAGAGGGAGCCCATGCCGCCCTCTACCATGAAACGGCGCTTTGGCAAGGAATGTAACGTCGCAGTGCCGAAGCGGCCGCAGATGCGGCGACGACTGAAAACCAGGTCCGGCTCCGGTCATGCCTGAAATGCGCAGGCGTCGGCCGGCAACGCCACGGGCGCCTCGAAATACGAGGGAACAGAAGGGCGGAGACGTCTTGAATCTTTACAGGAGACAAGATGCGCAACCCGGAGACTGAGACCGTCGACTACATCGCGGGCGACCTTTCCCGCAGAAAGCGCGGGAAGAAGCCCGGATCGGCCGGGGCCACGGAAACGCCGGGAGCCACCCCGGCCCCCGAGGGCGTCGCCGCGCGCCGCCGAGCCTTCCGCCATGATCGAGGAAGGCGAGCGTCCTGATCCTGACCATGGCTCGGTCGAGGGGCTGGCCTCCGCAAATCGCTCCGGAGGCATGATCGGCGAAGGGTGATCGCGGATCGGGCCACCGCTAGGGTCATAGCTCCGCGGCCTTTGGCCCCAAAGCCTGATGCGACGAGAAAGCCAGGTTGCGATGCACGTCCTCGACAGTGTTTTCCGGGCGTTGCAGCCTATATCTCCAGCGGCTGGATGTTCCTCCGGCGCGTTTCGACTGGCGATTCGACATGTCCTCCGCATTCCGAACCATCGGCAAGCTGTCAGTCGCAGCTGGCGTCAAGATTCCGACGATCCGGTACTACGAGCAGATCGGTCTTCTGCCGAAAGCGCCCAGGACGGCGAGCGACCGCCGGCTCTATGACGACCCCGCCTTGCGGCGGCTGTCGTTCATCCGCCACGCCCGCCAACTGGGCTTCGATCTGAACGCCATTCGATCCCTGCTTGATCTGTCGGATCATCCGGACCGGCCCTGTGGCGAGGCCAACATCATTGCGGAGCGGCATCTTGCGGAAGTGGTCGAGAAGATCGCCCGGCTGCAGGCGTTGCGGACGGAGTTGACGCGCATGACCGGCGAGTGCGCCGGCGGCCGGGTATCGGCCTGCAAGGTGATCGAAGTGCTTCACGATCATGATCTGTGCGCGGCGGGCGACCACCGGGCGTCTACGGTCGCAGACTTCAGAGCTTGAGGGCCGACCTCTGGCGAAGCACGCTCCTGCAGTCGCCACTTCTGACGATTTAAGCGCCTGATCGGCGCCTATCTCGCCATAGGTGGCGAGTTATCACCACAACGGCGTGCAGAAGCACGCCCGGCAATTCGTGAACGGCCATCCGTAGGGCGTGGACCTCAAGTTTCCTCACGGCAGAGCGCGGTGAGCCTACCAGCCTATCGTGCTGCTCACGGCCATGCGGAGAATAGGGACCGTATTCTCCGCAAAATGCGCGGTGATTGTCCTTTCCACGGCGGTGAAGTTGCCCGACCATCGTCGGCGCTATCGACTGGCGGGCTTACGTCGCAATCTCGATTGTGGTCCGGCGAGCCCGGATAGAGATCCGCCGCCTCTTGACTTGTACGCCACATCGACGTACACACTTTTCAAGTTTTCAGGATTACAGAGGCAGCCATGCTCGCTTTCAAGGATGAAGTCAGCGCGCTCGACGAGCGTAGCACGGAACGGATGAACTTCCGGACCAAGCCGCGCATCAAGCAAGCTATCCAACGCGCCGCGGCCTTGGCCGGCGTGGACGACTCTGTCTTCACGATGAACGCGGCCTATGAGTCAGCCCTGAACACCATCGAAGCCCATGAGCGCACGGTTCTGGCTCCGCTCGACCATGCGGCCTTCTTCGCCGCCATGGATGCGCCCCCGCCCCCCACGGACAAGCTCCGCGCCGCCTTTGCCCGTCATCGCGAGACGGTCGCCAGTCGGTGAGCGCCGGCGAAGCCGAAGCCCTGAACATCATTGAGCCGTTCAATCCTGACAAGCATGATCGGGCGGCTTTTTCCTGCGGCATCGATCAGGTCGACAATTTCTTCAAGAAGACGGCGAACAAGCTGTCAAAGGCTGACAATCTGCGTGTCTGGGTGATGACCGTCGCCGGGGGCGGCCTGATCGGCTTCTACGCCACCAACGCCCACAGCGTCGATTACCAGGACCTTCCCGCCAAATATGCGCGGACCCGCCCCGGCCATGGCCAAATCCCCGCCGCCTATATCTCGATGATCGGGGTCGATCAGGGTTTTCAGGGCAAGGGCTATGGCGGCGACCTGCTGATCGATTGCCTGCGCCGCCTCTCCCAGGCCAGCGAGGCGCTCGGCGTCGCCGTGGTGATGCTGGATGTTCTGGATTGCGGCGATCCCGAACAGCGCGAGCGGCGGTCGGCGCTCTACAAGGGTTATGGGTTCGAGTCCCTTCCCACCAACCCCTCGCGGCTCTTCCTGCCCATGACCACCGTGAAGGCGCTGATCGCCGAAGAGCCTTGAGGCGCGCCGACGCCCGGCTGACGCCTTCTAGGACAGCCGGCCGCCAAGTTTCCCAAGGAGCCGGATGTAGATCAACTCGGCGACGAGCTCGGTCAGCGTCTGAGTGACGATGATCGCCGGGACCAGGGGAATGGCGCCCGGCACGGCCAGGGCCAGCGGCAGGATGACCAGGGAGTTGCGGGTTCCGGCGCTGAAGGCGATGGCGCGGCCAGCCTCGGGCGTGAGACGGGCCAGACGCGACCCGGCCCAACCCACGACAGGCGCAACCACGGCGAACACCACATAGACCGGCACGACGCTCAGGGTGCTGTCCAGGGTCTGTCCGAGCTGCGGCACGACGGCGGCGACCACGACGAACAACACCAGGGCCGTCGCAGGCACCGGCGCCAGGCCGAGCCATGCCGAGACCCGCTCGCCCGTGGCCCGGCTGGCCGCCCAAACCTGAACCAGGGCCGCCAACACGAAGGGTATGGCGATCAGCCAGACGAAGGCGTGGATGAAGGGCCCCGGGTGCACATAGGCGGCCGCCTCGGCGCCGAGGAACAGGCGCAGATAGAGCGGCAGCAGGGCCATCTGCGCGATCAGCAGCACCGGCGTCGCGGCCAGCAGCAAGCGGGCGTCGGCCCGCCCCAAATGGGCGAAAGTCACGACGTAGTCGATGCACGGGCAAAGGAGCACCATTAGCACGCCCAGGCGGATCAATGGGTCGGGCGGCAGGAACTGCACCAGGCCGAGCACCAGCACCGGCACGGCGATGAAATTGACCGCCAGCAGGACCCCCACGAACCGCAATTCCCGGAGCGCGCGGGTCAGGGCGGACACCGGCACCTGCAGGAAGGTGACGAACAACATCAGCGCCAACGCCGGGTTGATCACTCCTTCCAAAGTCTCCGTGCCGGGGATCAGGAGGCCGACGCCAGCCGCGGCGAACACGGCGGCGAAGTAGATCCAGACCTGCCGGGCCTCCAGAACTTCTCGTATCGCAGACGTCTTCATTCGCTCAGGTCTAACCGTTGGGCGCGCCGCGAAGAAGCCGGGCGCGAGAGCCATGTCCAAGCGGGTGGACCATGAGGCCCTGAGGGTTGGGTGGAGGCCCACCAGTCGATCCCGGCAGGGCCCGTGGATGAAGGGCGCTCAGTCCAGTCTCCTGCAAGGCCGCCACCGGCAGCCTGTGGCAGAGGCGCAGCATTCGCAGGTCCAGACCCCCAGGTCCTCAAGCGAGACCCAGACCCCGATAGCGTCCGCCCCTAGCGGGCCGACGTGCTGATGCTCGGCCTTGGCCCGCTCCGACGGGATGGTCCGTATCCCCGACTTCCGGTCGAACTCCGATTTCCGTGCGCCGGCGACCGACGGCCTCAACGCAAGAGGAGCGGCTTGAAGTTCCGTCGGCCGGGCGAGTGTCGGCGCGGTCGCCCGCCAGCGCGTCGATCTGTCTGGAAGTCCCCCGTTGCGTGAGCGCCGCGCCACGGGTAGATGCCGATCGGGGATCCCGTTTGCGAAATTCGATTCGTTCCTTCTGTGTCTTTCTTTGCACCGCTCTTGTGGCGGTGACGACGATGCATGGCATGACGGATGCGCAGCACGGCATGGCTCATGCGGCCGATTGGCCCCCCGTGGCGCTGGTCGAGATCGACACGGTGGTCGACCAGATCGCGGATCATGTCCACGTCGCACCGGACGATCAATCCGATGACGCGTCCCCCGAGGACGTCGATAATGAAGGACCGGTTGGGCACGGGCATCAGGTCGGCGGCGACAGCCACGGCGCCCTTCCCCGAGCCGAGCATCCGCTAGACGACAGTCTGCGGTCAAGACTCGCCGCCCGTACACCCGGGGTGGATCCAGCCTTGGGCGATTTGAGCCGGGACGGACCCGAATACCCTCCGAAACGGATGCGCACGGTCGTCTGAACCGACGCGGCCCTTCGGCTGCGCGCAACCCGTTTCCCGGAGATATCCTTGAACACCCCGATCACCGGCCTGGCCGGATCGTGGACGCGTCTGGCGGCCGTTTCGGCGCTGGCGCTTCCACTGGCGGCGTTGCCGTCGCTTCCTGCGCTCGCGCAGACCCCGCCGTCGGCCGCAACGGAAGCGGCCGCCCTGACCCTGGAGGGCGCGCTCGCGCGCGCCGCCGGCGTCGATCCGAGCTTGCCGGGAGCGGAGGCGCGGGCGCGCGCCGGCAGCGCCGCCGTCCGTCAGGCCGACGTCCGGCCCAATCCGACGCTCGGTCTGATGGTCGAAAACCTGCCGACGCTAGGCGGTGGCGCCATCATCGACCGAACCGAGACGACCCTGTCCTACGAACAGCGGTTCGAACGGGGCGGCGATCGGCCGGCGCGCGTCGCTCTCGCCCAGGGTGAAGCGGCCCTTGTCCAGGCAGAGGCGGCCATCCGGCGACTGGACCGGCTCGAGCAGGTGCAGCGCGCCTGGGCGGAGGCCCTGGGAGCCCAGGCCGAACTCGAGATCGCTCGCGAACGTCTCGCCCTGGCGGAGCGGTTCCAGATCGAGGTGCAGCGTCGGGTCGACATGGCGCGCGACCCGCTGTTCGCCGGCGCCCGCGCCGAGGCTGAACTCGCCCAGGCCCAGATCGATTTCGATCAGGCGGGGATACAGGCCCGTCTGGCCCGCGCCACGCTGGGGCGGTTCTGGATCGGCGCTTCGGACTTCTCACTCGATCCGGCCGATTTCGAGGACACCAGCGCCGCCCGCGAGGTGGCCGGCCCCGCCGCCGAGATCGACCTCGCGGTTCTGGCCGCGCAGCGCGACGTCGCACAAGCCAGAGTCCGTGTGGAACAGGCGCGCGCCACCCCCGACGCGACAGTCAGCGTCGGCGTCCGCCACTTCTGGGAGGGACAAGACCTTGGCCTGGTCGTGGGCGGGTCCATCCCGCTCGGGCGTTATGACCGAAACGAGGGCGCCATCGACCGTGCGAGGTTCGAAGGCGTCGCGGCCGAGGCCGATATGGCGGCGCTCCGGCAGGAACGCGAGCGGGAGATCGCCCGCCTCCAGGTCCTTTTGGCCTCTCGGGCGTTCGAGGCCCAGCGCATCGCCGCCGAGACGCTACCCCAGGCCGAGCGCGCCGTGGCGCTCGTCCGCGACGGCTTCGCGCGGGGCGGATTCACCTACAACGACGTCATTTCCGCCCAGACCGCGCTCCTGTCCACCAAGGCCCGCAGAATCGCAGTTCTCAAACAATTCCACATCGACCGCGCCCGCCTTGACCGGCTGACCGGCGCGCACGCCGACCTGCTCGGCCTGGAGACCCGCTCATGATCCGTCACACCCCATCGCGGCGCGTGATCGCCGCGTCGCTGCTGGCCCTCGCCGTCGGCGTTTCAGCCTGCGGACAAGGCCGGGCTGAAAAGACCGAAGGCGCAGACGGCGCGGCGGCCGCTGACTATGAGCGGGGTCCGCACAACGGCCGCCTGCTCCGGGACGGCGATTTTTCCCTCGAGATCACCATCTTTGAAGAGGGTCCCGAGCCGCTCTATCGCCTCTACCCCTATCTGAATGACAAGCCGCTCGATCCGCGGCAGGTCCAGGCCTCCATCGCCCTGACGCGGCTGGGGCCTTCGGTGGATCGTTTCGCGTTCACGCCGACCGCAGACTATCTCGCGAGCCCTACGGTGGTGGTGGAACCGCACTCGTTCGACGTCGCGGTGGCGGCGACCCATGCGGGCAAGCGGTCGACCTGGACCTATCCATCCTATGAGGGCCGCACGGTGATCACCGCCGACGCCGCCCGGGCGGGCGGGGTCACAACGCAGAGAGCCGGCGGGGCGGTGCTGGGCGAGAGCCTGCCGCTCAGCGGCCGGGTCGAGATCACGCCCGAGGGACAGAGCGAAGTCCATGCGCGCTATCCGGGCCGGGTGGTGGCGATGAATGTCCAACTGGGCCAACGCGTCTCGCGCGGTCAGGTGTTGGCGCGCGTCGAGTCCAGTGACAGCCTGCAGACCTATTCGGTCACGGCCCCGATCTCGGGGATGATCACGGCCAAGAACGTCAACCCCGGCGCCATCACCGGCAATGGCGAGCCGATGCTGACCATTGGCGATCCGACCCGGCTGCACGCCGAATTCTTCCTCTATCCCCGCGACGCCGAACGGGTCCGGGTCGGTCAGCGCGTCGAGGTCACCAGCCTGGCGGGCGAGCATCGCGCGCTCGGCGTCATCGAGGCGGTCCTGCCGTCCAGCGACCCCATGAGCCAGACCCTGGTCGCCCACGTCGCGCTGCCCTACCAGGGCGGCGTCTGGCGGCCGGGACTGGGGGTCCGGGGCGCGGTCCAGGTCGGTCAGGGCGAGGTGCCGTTGGCCGTCCAGACCAAGGCCATCCAGCCGTTCCGCGATTTCCAGGTCGTCTACGCCAAGGTCGGCAACACCTATGAGGTGCGGATGCTGGAGCTCGGCCGCCGCACGCCGGAGTGGACCGAGGTGCTGGGCGGTCTCGAACCCGGAACAGAATACGTCGTCGACGGCGCCTTCCTCATTCGCGCGGACATCGACAAGTCCGGCGCGAGCCATGACCACTAGGGGGCGCGCAGACCATGCTTGAACGCATCATCGCGCTGTCGATCCGCTTCCGCTGGGGCGTCATGGCGCTCGTCCTTCTGGCCTGCGCGGTCGGCGTCTGGAGTTTCCAGCGCCTGCCGATCGACGCCACGCCGGACATCACCAACGTCCAGATCCAGATCAACACCGAGGCTCCCGGCTACTCGCCGCTGGAGGCCGAACAACGCATCACGTTCCCCGTCGAGACCGCCGTGGCGGGCGTGCCGGGCCTGCAATACACCCGCTCGGTCTCGCGCTACGGGCTGAGCCAGGTCACCGTCATCTTCGAGGACGGCACCGACATCTATTTCGCGCGCCAACTGGTCAACGAGCGGCTTCAGAACGCGCTCGGCCAGCTCCCTCCGGGCCTAACGCCCGAACTCGGCCCGATCGCCACGGGCCTGGGCGAAATCTTCATGTACACGATCGACGCCGCGCCGAACGCGCGTCGCCCGGACGGACAGCCCTATACGACCGAGGATCTGAGAACCCTGCAGGACTGGGTGATCCGACCGCAGCTGCGCAACACCAAGGGCGTGACCGAGGTCAACACCATCGGCGGATATGAGCGTCAGTATCACGTCACGCCTCAGCCCGATCGTCTTTCCGCCTATGGCGTGACCATGGCCGAGGTGGTCGATGCGCTGGACAACAACAACGCCAACGTCGGCGCCGGCTATGTCGAACGCTACGGCGAGCAGTATCTGATCCGCGTGCCGGGTCAGGCTTCGACCACCGAGGATCTGGGCAATGTCGTCATCGCCACGCGGGGCGGAGTTCCGATCCGGATCGCCGATGTCGCGGACGTGGGCATGGGCGAAGAACTGCGCACCGGAGCCGCGACTGAAGACGGCAAGGAGACCGTGCTCGCCACGGTTCTGATGTTGGCTGGCGAAAACAGCCGGGTTGTGGCCCGCGCCGCCGCCGTCAGCCTGGAAGAAGCCGCACGCGCGCTGCCGGAAGGGGTGACAGCCTCGCCGGTCTATGACCGGACGGACCTGGTGGAACGCGCCATCCATACGGTCGAGAAGAACCTGCTGGAAGGCGCCCTGCTGGTCGTCGTCGTGCTGTTCCTGCTGCTGGGCAACATCCGGGCGGCTTTGATCACGGCGGCGGTGATCCCGATCACCATGCTCATGACCATCACCGGCATGGTCCAGACCGGCACCTCCGGCAATCTGATGAGCCTCGGCGCGCTCGACTTCGGTCTGATCGTCGACGGGGCCGTCATCATCGTCGAAAACTGTCTGCGCCGGTTCGGCGAGGCCCAGCATCGCCTTGGCCGTATATTGACCCGGGAAGAACGCTTCGATCTGGCGGCCTCGGCCTCCAGCGAGGTGATCCGGCCGTCGCTGTTCGGGGTGATGATCATCACCCTGGTCTATGTGCCCATCTTCGGCCTGACCGGCGTCGAGGGGAAGATGTTCCACCCGATGGCGATCACCGTGGTCATCGCCCTGACGGCCGCCCTGATCCTGTCGCTGACCTTCGTGCCCGCCGCGGTGGCCATGTTCGTCACCGGCAAGGTCGAGGAGAAGGACAGCTTCGTGATGCGCTGGGCCCGGGTCGGCTATCAGCCGGCGCTGGACTTCGCGTTGAAGACCCGGGGTCTGATGATCGGCATCGCCGTGGCGCTTGTATTGCTGGCGGGCTTCGGCGCGTCGCGAATGGGCTCGGAGTTCGTGCCCAATCTCGACGAAGGCGACATCGCCATGCACGCGCTGCGCATCCCCGGCACCAGCCTGAGCCAGGCCATCCAGATGCAGACGGCACTGGAGGCCCGCATCGCGGCGTTCCCGGAGGTCGAGCGGGTGGTGGCCAAGATCGGCACCGCCGAGGTGGCCACCGATCCGGTGCCGCCCTCGGTCGCCGACACCTTCATCATGCTGAAGGACCGCTCCGACTGGCCCGATCCGAGAAAACCCCGCGGCCAGCTGGTCGAGGAGATGGAAGCCGCGGTGAACGAAATTCCCGGCAGCAAATACGAGTTCACCCAGCCCATACAGATGCGGTTCAACGAACTGCTTTCCGGCGTGCGCGCCGACGTCGCCATCAAGGTGTTCGGCGACGATCTGGACGAACTGCTCAGGCTTGGGGCCGAGATCGAAGGCATCGTCTCGACCGTCGAGGGCGCGGCCGATCCCCAGACCGAACAGATCACCGGCCTGCCTGTGCTCCAGATCACCCCGAACCGCACCGCCATGGCGCGCCTGGGGCTGAGCGTCAACGACGTCCAGTCGGTCATCTCCACCTCCATGGGCGGTACGACGGCGGGACAGATCTTCGAGGGCGACCGGCGTTTCGACGTCGTCGTTCGACTGCCCGAGACCCTGCGGGCCAACACCGACGCCATCGGACGCCTGCAGATCCCGTTGCCGGCAAGTGATGGGCAGGCACGCCAGTTCGTGCCCCTCGCCGAAGTGGCGACGATCGAGCTCACGGTCGGTCCCAACCAGATCAGCCGCGAGAACGGCAAGCGCCGCATCGTGGTCACGTCCAACGTCCGCGACCGCGACCTCGGCTCCTACATCGGGGAGGTCCAGGAGCGGGTCGGCACCGAGGTGACGATCCCTGCCGGCTATTGGGTCACCTATGGCGGCACCTTCGAACAGCTGATCTCGGCAGCCAAACGGCTTCAGGTCGTGGTGCCGGCGGTGCTGCTGCTGATCTTCGGCCTGCTGTTCGCCCTGTTCCGCTCGTGGAAGGACTCGGCGATCGTCTTCTCCGGCGTGCCGCTTGCGCTCACCGGCGGGGTGGCCGCCCTGATGATGCGCGATCTCCCGCTGTCGATCTCGGCCGGCGTCGGCTTCATCGCCCTCTCCGGGGTCGCCGTACTCAACGGCGTCGTCATGGTCAGCTTCATCCGGGGCCTGATCGAGGAGGGCAAGCCGATCCCCGAAGCCATCCGCGAGGGCGCGCTGACCCGTCTGCGGCCGGTGTTGATGACCGCCCTGGTCGCCAGCCTGGGCTTCGTGCCCATGGCGCTCAATGTCGGAACGGGGGCCGAGGTGCAGCGGCCTCTGGCCACTGTGGTCATCGGCGGGATCATCTCGTCGACCCTGCTGACCCTGCTCGTGCTGCCGGCGCTCTACAGCCTGGTCCACGGGCGCGACCGGCCCGGAGATCGTCCGCGTCCCGCCTGGCTCGACCACCTGCCGTTCCGCGTCAAGCGCAGGACGACCTGATGTCGCTCCGTTCCTTTCCCTCCCCAACCTCCGAAAAGGCTCTCATGACCGTTGCGTATCGCCGCGCCCCCTGGTCCTGGCTCAAATCACCCGCGATGGCGCTGGTCGCCATCCTCGTGTTCTTCCTGGTCGACGGCGGGCTCGGCCAGGCCTTCGCCCACGGCGTCGCCGAAGGTGACAAGGGCTACATCCAGGAGACCTCCGGCTTCCTGTTCTGGCCTTTCCTGTATCTGGGGGCCAAGCACATGGTCACCGGCTACGATCACCTGCTGTTCCTGCTGGGGGTGATCTTCTTCCTCTACCGGATGAAGGACATCAGCATCTATGTGACGCTGTTCGCCATCGGCCACTCCTCGACCCTGCTACTCGGCGTGCTGACCGACATCAGCGTGTCCAGCTATCTGGTGGACGCCATCATCGGATTGTCGGTCGTCTACAAGGCGCTCGACAA
>Ga0180012_1000119_pt1 | contig 36068 bp, 33 predicted proteins | sample KR11_S2_MetaG_FD_122243 | JGI IMG/M metagenome (GOLD analysis project Ga0180012, IMG submission 122243) | Groundwater microbial communities from the Olkiluoto Island deep subsurface site, Finland - KR11_S2_MetaG | ecosystem: Environmental > Aquatic > Deep subsurface > Groundwater | place...
CGGCTCCCAGGTGCCGGCCGAGGATGCGCAGAAGATCAAGGCGCCGTTGCTGTTGCACTATGCCGGTCTCGACGAGCGCATCAATGCCGGCATCGACGCCTACAAGGCGGCGCTGGAAAAGAATGGCAAGACCTTCGAGATCTTCGTCTATGAAGGCGTCAATCACGCCTTCAACAACGACACGTCCGCTGCCCGCTACGACAAGGCGGCGGCTGATCTCGCCTGGTCCCGCACGGTCGAATTCCTCAAGAAAAACCTCGGCTAAGCGCCGCGGCGCAGCATCGTCCGCTCCCGCAAGGTGTCGCAATAGTGCGACGCCCGTGGACGTATAGCGACTGTGTAATTGATGTGCGTCAAATCCGTATCGCCTCTGACGTGTATTCTGCGTGCGAAGCTGGCGATCCAGGGTGTGCACCCGTCGCCTCGCGTCTTTGGGAACCGTAGAGGAGATCAGAATGGCTGAAATGATGAAAGCCGCCGTCGTCCGGGAATTCGGCAAGCCGCTTACCATCGAGGAATGGGCTATCCCGGAACCAGGCCCCGGCCAGATTCTCGTCAAGTACGAAGCCACCGGCGTCTGCCACACCGACCTGCACGCCGCCAACGGCGACTGGCCGGTCAAGCCGAACCCGCCCTTCATTCCCGGCCATGAGGGCGTCGGTTATGTCGCCAAGCTCGGCGCCGGCGTGTCGCGCATCAAGGAAGGCGACCGGGTCGGGGTTCCGTGGCTGCACACGGCCTGCGGCTGCTGCTCGCCCTGCCGCACCGGCTGGGAAACGCTTTGCGGCAGCCAGCAGAATACCGGCTATTCTGTCAACGGCACCTTTGCCCAGTATGGTCTCGCCGATCCCGACTTCGTCGGTCGCCTGCCGGACAATCTCGAATTCGGCGCCGCCGCCCCCGTGCTCTGCGCCGGGGTCACCGTCTACAAGGGCCTGAAGGAAACCGAAGTGCGCCCCGGCGAGTGGGTGGTCATCTCCGGCATCGGCGGTCTCGGCCACATGGCCGTGCAATATGCCAAGGCCATGGGCATGCACGTGGTCGCCGCCGACATCCATGAAGACAAGCTGAAGCTCGCCAGGGATCTCGGCGCTGACATGGTGGTCAACGGCACAGCCAAGGACGCCATCGAGCAGGTGCAGAAGGCGACCGGTGGCGTGCACGGCGCGCTCGTCACCGCCGTTTCGCCGAAGGCGATGGAACAGGCCTACGGCTTCCTGCGCTCCAAGGGCACGATGGCGCTGGTCGGCCTGCCGCCAGGCTTCATCTCGCTGCCGGTATTCGAAACCGTGCTGAAGCGCATCACCGTGCGCGGCTCGATCGTCGGCACCCGCCAGGATCTCGAGGAATCGCTGGTCTTCGCCGGCGAAGGCAAGGTCGCCGCGCACTTCTCCTGGGACAAGATCGAAAACATCAACGCCATCTTCCATCGTATGGAAGAGGGCAAGATCGACGGCCGCATCGTGCTCGATCTCGCCTGAGCCGGACGATCATCACGTCAAGATTAAGGGCGGTGCGGGTTTCCGCGCCGCCCTTTGGTATTTCGGACAGGCCGCTATTGCGCTGATCGGACTGCCAGGTGTTAAGGCGCTAGAGGAGGGATTCGACAGCCTCTGGCTGTCGATCGGCTCCCCGAGCGGTAACGGGCGTCTTCTCGCGGCTTGCCATGATCGCTTCCGCCAACGCCTCCATGTCCGCCCGCCGCGGGCTCGAGCGGCGCCAGACGAGGCCGATCTCGCGGGACGGGGCAGGGTCGGCGAAGGGCACAATGCGGATCGGCGTGCGCGCGGTTTCCGTCTCGATCGCCAGTTCCGGAATCAGCGTCATGCCCATGTCGTTCGACACCATCTGCAGGAGCGTGGTCATGGACGTGGCGCCGAAATTCACCAGGCTGCGCTTGCTCGCCGCCTTGCAGACGGAGAGCGCCTGTTCGCGCAGGCAATGGCCTTCCTCCAGCAGCAGCAGCCGGTCGGGATCGACCTCGGTCTCCGTCATCGGCGAAAGCAACACGTCGCTGTCATTGGCCGACATCGCCATATAGAAGCGGTCGACGAACAGGCTCTTCGTCACCACGCTGTCCATTTCGATCGGGATGGCGGCGATGATGGCATCGAGTCGTCCCTCGGCGAGGTCGCCGAGCAGCCGGTCGGTGACCGCCTCCTTCAACTCGATCTCGATCAGCGGATGCTCGCGCCGAAGATGCGGCACCATGCGCGGCACGAGATAGGGCGCAACGGTCGGAATGATGCCGAGTCTCAGCAGGCCCTCCAGCGTGCCGGACGATCGCCGGGCGGCTTCCTCCAGTCGATCCACGGCGGCCAGAACCGTGCGCGCATGGCTGAGCACTTCCTGGCCTTTGTCGGTGAGTAGCGTGCTGGAACGGGTGCGTTCGACCAGCTTCACGCCGAGATGTTTTTCCATCTCCATGATCTGGGCGGAGAGCGCGGGCTGACTGATATGCACCATTTCAGCCGCCTTGCCGAAGTGCAGCGTGGTGGCGAGCGCCTCGAAATAGCGCAGTTGACGGATGCTAATCATGATAGATTTATCCTATCGGTATTTCCAATAAATACAATTGGAAATTATGGAACTTTTGGCCGATGGTGGCGCCAGTTCACTCGTTTTTACGAAAAACAGGAGGTCAGTATGAATGAGCATGTGAAATCGACCGGCAAATGTCCGGTAATGCACGGTGGCAACACCGCCATGGGCAAGTCTGTCATGGATTGGTGGCCGAATGCGCTGAACCTCGACATCTTGCACCAGCACGACACCAAGACGAACCCGCTGGGCCCGAGCTTCAACTATCGCGAAGAGCTGAAGAAGCTCGACGTCGAGGCGCTGAAGGCGGACCTTCGCGCGCTGATGCTCGACAGCCAGGAATGGTGGCCGGCCGACTGGGGCTCCTATGTCGGCATGATGGCCCGCGTCACCTGGCACGCTGCCGGCTCCTACCGCGTCACCGACGGCCGTGGCGGCGCCAATTCCGGCAACCAGCGTTTCGCACCGCTCAATTCCTGGCCCGACAACGTCAACACCGACAAGGGTCGCCGCCTGCTGTGGCCGATCAAGAAGAAGTACGGCAACAAGATCTCCTGGGCCGACCTGATCGCGCTCGCCGGCACCATGGCCTACGACGTCGCCGGTCTGAAGACCTTCGGCTTCGCCTTCGGCCGCGAGGACATCTGGCATCCGCAAAAGGACACCTATTGGGGTGACGAGAAGGAATGGCTGGCGCCAAGCGATGGCCGCTATGGTGACGTGACCAAGCCGGAAACGCTGGAAAATCCGCTCGCCGCCGTGCAGATGGGTCTCATCTACGTCAATCCGGAAGGCGTCAACGGCAAGTCCGATCCGCTGGCAACGGCTGCCCAGATGCGCGAAACCTTCGCCCGCATGGGTATGAACGACGAGGAAACCGTAGCACTCACCGCCGGCGGTCACACCATCGGCAAGTCCCACGGTAATGGCAGTGCTGCCAATCTCAGCGCCGACCCCGAGGCTGCAGGCCCGGAATTCCAGGGTCTCGGCTGGATGAACACCAAGGGTCGGGGCATTGGCCGCGACACCGTTGTTTCGGGCATCGAGGGCGCCTGGACGTCCGAGCCGACCAAGTGGGACAACGGCTTCTTCGAGATGCTGTTCAAGCATGAATGGACGCTGACCCACAGCCCGGCCGGAGCGTCCCAGTGGGCGCCGATCACCATTGCCGAGGAGGACAAGCCGGTCGACGTCGAGGATCCCTCGATCCGCGTCATGCCGATGATGACCGATGCGGACATGGCGTTGAAGGTCGACCCGATCTATCGTGAGATTTCGCTGAAGTTCAAGGACGACTTTAGCGCTTTCTCGGATGCCTTCGCCCGCGCCTGGTTCAAGCTGACCCATCGCGACGTCGGTCCGAAGTCCCGCTATTTCGGCCCCGATGTTCCGGCCGAAGAGCTGATCTGGCAGGATCCGATCCCGGCCGGCCGCACCGACTACGACGTCGTCGCGGTCAAGGCCAAGATCATCAACAGCGGCCTGACCACCGGCGAGATGGTGGCAACCGCCTGGGATAGCGCCCGCACCTTCCGCGGTTCTGACAAGCGCGGCGGTGCAAACGGTGCCCGCATTCGCCTTGCCCCGCAGAAGGACTGGGAAGGCAATGAGCCCGCCCGCCTCGCCAAGGTTCTGACGGTCCTCGAAGGCATTGCCGCAGAAACCGGCGCAAGTCTGGCCGACGTCATCGTGCTGGCCGGCAATGTCGGCGTCGAACTGGCGGCGAAGGCCGCGGGTTTCGATATCGCCGTGCCCTTCGCCCCGGGCCGTGGCGACGCCACCGCCGAGCAGACCGACGCGGACAGCTTTGCCGTGCTCGAGCCGCTCGCCGACGGCTTCCGCAACTGGCAGAAGAAGGACTATGTCGTCAGCCCCGAGGAAATGCTGCTCGACCGCGCTCAGCTGATGGGGCTCACCGCTCCGGAACTGACCGTACTCATCGGCGGCATGCGCGTGCTGGGCACCAACTACGGCGGTACGGCGCACGGCGTGTTCACCGACCGTGTCGGGGCGCTGACCAACGACTTCTTCGCCACACTCACGGACATGGCCTATTCCTGGGTCCCGACCGGCAGCAACAGCTACGACATCCGCGACCGAAAGAGCGGTGCGACCAAGTATACGGCGACCCGCGTCGATCTTGTACTCGGTTCGAACTCGATCCTGCGTGCCTATGCGGAAGTATACGCCCAGGACGACAGCAAGGAAAAGTTCGTGAAGGATTTCGTTGCCGCCTGGACCAAGGTCATGAACGCAGACCGCTTCGACATCGCCTGAACAGGGCCGGGGCGATCCAGCTCGATGGATCTCCGACCAAACGATCTGACGGGAGGGACCGGAACGTGAGCATCGTTCCGGTCCCTCCCGGCTTTTTCAGGTATCGTTAAAAGACGATCTTTCCTTTTAAAACAAAGGAACTAAAACAGCGTCTAGATGTACCGAGTCGGTGCACTGAAGGCTTCCACCGAGGCCTGGGACGGATGTTATGAGTACCAAGAAGTCGAATGGGCGCCTGCAATTGCGCAAGAAGCCGCAGCAGGAACGGAGCATTCAGCGTCTGGACGCCATCATGGAAGCGGCTGTCGAGCTGATTGCCCAGAACGGCGTCGCCAATCTCAAGATGACGGATCTCGCGGCCCGAGCCGGGGTGCCGATCGGCTCCCTCTATCAGTTCTTTCCCGAGCGCGCCGCCGTCGTGAGGGCGCTTCACGATCGCCATACTGAACGCGTCGAGAGCGGTGCGCAGCGCGTCTTTTCGAAGGCAACCTCGCTTGCCGAGGCGGAAGCGCTGCTCGGCAAGGCGGTCGATGACTTCTACGTCACGTTCCGCAACGACCCGATCTATCTGCCCGTCTGGCTGGCGGCGATCTCCGATCCGGACCTGCAGCGTCTGAACACCGATCACCAGACGCGGCTGACATCGGTCCTGAGCGCGCTCTTCCGTCCGCTGCTGCCCGAGGACAGCACGATCGACCTCGATCTCCGGGTGATGATGTTCGTCTACCTGACCGGGGCGGCGGTCCGCCGCGCCATGATCGAGGACGAGGAGACCGCGCGCCGCATCCTCGACGAATGGAAGAAGAACGTGCAGAAGACCATGTTCACGGAGTGAACCGCGTCCGCGAAATCTCCGGAGCCTACCAGCCCGGCATCATGTTGCCGGCCCGCATGCGCGGATAATAGCGCGGCAGGGTCTTCACGTCGTTCTCCAGGTCGTCCTCGACGGTGTTCGGCGTGATGTTGTCGAGGCAGGCGGAGATGTGGTCGGTGATCGCGTTCATCAGCGAGGTCGAAAGGCCCGGACGCTTCATCAGGCCGATCTGCACCGGCGGCAGCGGCGGGAAGCCGTCGTTCTGCGTCAGCACCTTCATGCCGGTCCTGAGCGCCGATTCCGGCAGGACCGAGACGGCCATGCCGGCAAGCACGGCGGCCGCGACGACCGTCGACGACCAACTGGTGAACAGGATCTGGTAATCGCGCCCGTCGGCGTCGAGCGCCGAACAGGCCATCTGCCGCCACTGGCAATCCCGGCGACCGACCGCGAGCGGCACCGGCGCGTCGTCCTTCAGCGGATGGTTGGCCGAGCCGACCCAGCAGAGCGGCTCGGTGCGCACCACGTCCGAGGTGCGGAGTTGCGGATTGTGGGTGACGAGCGCGATGTCGAGTTCGCCCTTGGCCATCTTCTCCGCGAGGTCCACCGAGGGTTCGCAGACGATGTAGAGCTCGACGTTCGGATGGGTCTTGGCGAAACGGCCGATGATCTCCGGCATGTAGCGGTCGGCATAATCGTCCGGCGTGCCGATCCGGAGCGTGCCTTCCAGACGGTTGTCGTCGAAGGCGGCGATCGCCTCCGAATTCAACCGGATGATGCGGCGCGCATAGTTGAGCAGCTTGTCGCCCTCGGCCGAGAGGCGGTTGCCGCGGCCGTCCTTGATGAACAGCTGTTTGCCGATGCGTTCTTCCAGCCTTCGCATCTGCATAGACACGGCCGACTGGGTTTTGAACACCCGTCCGGCGGCTTTGGTGAAACTGCCTGTGTCGACAATGGCGACGAAGGTCTGGAGCTGATCGATATCGAGGGGCGCCGACATGAGATACATCCATAAGAACGATTGATGCTAACTATTAGAAACATTCGTTGGACTGATCAATACCGTTTCCGCATTGTGAGTATGCAAATCAGCAGACACCGACCGTGCCCTTGGGCACTGCCGGCCAGACCCGGTTGATCCCTTTCCGTCACGCGGTAGGGGCAGCTCAGACTCGTGCCAATCGAAAGGACAAAGCCATGCGCACGACCGAACGGATGATCGAACTCGATATCGCCGAGCCGCAGCTGGGGCTTGCCACCCGCCTGGTGGCCGCGGCCACGCGTGTGAAATCCGTCTGGCGTGCCATCCGCAACCGACGTGCCGCGAACCGCCTCGCCGATCTCGACGACTTCCAGCTCAGGGACATCGGCCTTAGCCGTATCGATGTCGAGCGGGCCCTGAAGTTGTCCGGCTTTGCGGACGATCCTTCGCAGCTTCTGTCGCGCTCTGCCCGCAACCGGTCGCGGCGCGCGCTGCGCGGACTGGCGCTCGATTGAACCGAACTCCTCCCATCCCCGCAGGGTGATAGCCAATAAACCCTGCCGCTTGCCCGGTCATGGTCCGCCATGCCGGGCATTTTTTTGTCTAAACGCGCCGGAAATCGACGGCTATCCACAGGCTTGCTGCGCGTCAGTAACGGCTTGCTAACGCTGTTCTGAAACCATGGCGGGCAAAGCAGCCATTCGGATTTTCCGCGGAGCCTTTGACATGCGCATTTCCAGGAAGCTGCCGCTCGCGGCGGCCCTTTTCGCTCTCGTCTCCTTGAGCGCCTCGATGGCGATCAATTTCTATCTCGAGAGTCGCATCCTGACCGATCAGGTCTACCAGAAGCTGGAGGCGACGGCCGACGGTCGGCGCAACGAGGCGAGGGGCTATCTCGACAGCATCCGGCTCGACATGTCGTCGCTCGCCTCGAGCTTCACCACGCAGCAGGCACTGTACGGCTTCACCGGCGCGATGAACTTCCTCGGCGACGATCCCGTCAAGGAACTGCACGCCCGCTATATCGACGGCAACCCGAATGCCGAGGGCGAGAAATACAAGCTCGATACCGCCAAGAAGGACGCCTACGACCGCGCCCACAAGCAGTATCACTCCTCATTTCTTAAGCATCTGCAGGCGCAGGGCTATTACGACCTCTTCCTGATCAACCCGGCCGGCACCATCGTCTACACGGTGATGAAGGAGCGGGACTACGGCACGAACCTGCTGAACGGTCCCCACAAGGACAGTGGCCTTGGCCATGTGTTCCAGAAGGCGCTGAAGGCCGAAGGCGGCGTGGTCTCCATGTCGGAATTCGAATCCTATGCGCCGTCCAAGGGCGCCGCGGCCTCTTTCGTCGCAACGCCGATCCTGCAGAACGGCCGGACCATCGGCGTGCTCGCCTACCAGCTTCCCAACGACCGCTTCAACACGCTCTATGCGAACAAGAAGGGCCTGGGCAAAACCGGCGAGACCATTCTCGTCAGCACCACCGGCCAGGTCGTCAACGACAGCGCCCATACGGCCGAGAACGACGCGCTTGCCGTCCGGATCGACACGCCGCTGGTCGCCGAAGCGGTCGCCGGCCGCGAGGCGCTCGGCGACATTTCCGGCTATCGCGACATGAAGAGCTTTGCCGCCGCCTCGCCGCTGAGCTTCGGCGGTGCGCAGTTCGCCGTTATCGCCCTGATCGGCGAGGACGAGGTCAATGCCGACCTGTTCAGCAATGCCCTGACCTCGGTCGGCTTCGGTCTGCTGCTGATCGTCATCGGCTCGGCAGTCGCCGTGGTCTACTCACGCACCCTGACCGGACCGATTTCGCGCCTGGTCAATTCGATGGAAGAGCTGGCCGGCGGCAATACCGCTATCGTGCTCGAGGGCGAGGACCGCCAGGACGAGATCGGCGACATGGCGCGCTCCGTCGCAGTGTTCCGCCGCGCCGAGATCGACAAGCGCGAGCTGGAAGCGGAAACCGAGCATCGCCGTTCGGCGAGCGAGGACGAGCGCCGCGAGCGCGACGCCGAGAAGGCCGCCGAACAGGCCCGCCTCACCGAAACGGTCGAGACCCTGGGCGCCGCCCTGCAGCGGTTGGCCAGCGGCGACCTGACGGCGACGATCGACAAGCCCTTCGCCAGCGGCCTTGACCGCCTGCGTGTCGACTTCAACGCCTCGCTCGAACGCCTGTCGCACACAATCGCCGCCGTGCACGGCAGCGTCTCCGACATCAACCAGAAGAGCGGCAAGGTCAGTTCCTCGACCTCCGATCTCTCCAAGCGCTCCGAACAGCAGGCCGCCGTTCTGGTCCAGACGTCTTCGGCCGTCCGCCAGATCATGGAGGCGATCCGTCACTCGACCGAGAGGGCGGAGACCGCATCGCAGCTGGCTCGCGAGGCGCGGATCAATTCCGACCGCTCCGGCGAAATCGTCGGCGGTGCCGTCAATGCGATGGAGCGGATCGAGAATGCCTCGAGCGAGATCTCCAAGATCATCAACGTCATCGACGAGATCGCCTTCCAGACCAACCTTTTGGCGCTCAATGCCGGCGTCGAGGCGGCGCGTGCCGGTGAAGCCGGCAAGGGCTTTGCTGTCGTCGCCCAGGAAGTGCGCGAACTCGCCCAGCGTTCGGCCAATGCCGCAAAGGACATCAAGTCGCTGATCACCAAGTCCGGCGAGGAAGTGGCGAACGGCGTCGGTCTCGTGAAGCAGACCGGCGACGTCCTCTCCTCGATCGCCGGCCAGGTTGTGCAGATCGGCGACCATATCCACTCGATCGCCGGCGCCGCCCGCGAGCAGTCGACCGGCCTCAAGGAGGTGACCGCCGCGGTCGCCCGCATGGAAGACGTGACGCAGCAGAACGCCCGCGCCGCCGAACAGACCAATGCCGAAATGACGGCGTTGACCCACGATGCCGAGACACTGGCCGGCCTCGTCGGGCAGTTCACCGTCGAAAAGGGCATGTCTTCGGTCACGGAACGTTTTGCCGACATGCGCGACAAGAGCTTCTCCATGGCCGATCGCACCTTCGCCCCGGTCGCACCGGCAAAGCCGGCCAAGCCGCTGATCCCGCGTGTCGCCCCGGCCGGACCGGGCAACCGGGCCTTCTCTTCTCCGGCCAAGGCCCTGCTCGACAAGCTGTCGACCGGTTTCTCCAAGGCCGCGCCGCCGTCAAAGGACCAGGGCGGCGAAAACTGGGAAGAGTTCTGAGAAGCTGCGGACGGCAACGAAATAAGGGCGGCCTTGGAGCCGCCCTTTCTGTATCTGCTGCTATCTGCCGGCCTTCGTTCAGGCCTTGGGCTCCGGCGGCGCGGCATCCGGTGAAGGCTCTGCTTTCTTCTGTCCATTGGCGGTGAGGTAGCTGTCGAAGATCTGTTCCATGCTCTTCTGGTAGTTCTTCTGAACCTCGAGCCCGCTGTCGAACATCACGTTCATCAGTTCGGTCACCTTGGCCGCGGGCGCAGCGTCCGCCTCCGGCTTCGGGGCATCCTTGGCGGCAGGCGCGCCTGCGGCCTGCGCTCCGTAAGTGCCGGCCATCATGTCCTGGAAGGCCTTGGCGAAGGGATTGTCGAAGAAGGGATTGCCGCCCTGCGGCGTCTGCGGCTTCTGGGCGGCGCCCATCATGTCCTGGAAGGCCTGGGTGAAGGGATTGTCGAAGAAGGTCGGCTGCTTCGGTGCCGGCTTGGGCTGGAAGCCGGTGCTCTCGAGCCATTGCTGCATCATCGCGCCCATCGGCGTTCCGGCAAAGGGATTGGCATCGGCCATCTGACCGGTCGTCTGCTTGAACAGGCCGCCCATGATTGCGTCGGCCATGACCGGCAGCATCTGCTTCAGCACTTCTTGGCCGACGCCGGTGAACTGGGCCGCCTGGGCGGCGATGGCGCGCGACACTTCCTTGGAGCCGAACAGTTTCTCCAGAACCTGGTTGCCGTCGGCAATGCCCTGCGGCGTGAAGGCCTTGTTCATGTCCTCGAAATATTTGGCATAGCTGCCCGAGGCCATGGCGCCGATGAGGGCGGAAAAGTCGTAAGGGTTCGCGGAATTGCGCTTGAACCCGGAGGAAAAGGCCGGCATCAGCGCGGCCATGGCCTTCGTCGCCTGTTCCTGCGCCAGGTTGAACTGGCTGGCCATCGCCTCCATGGCCGTTCCGTTCTGTGCCCGCAGCATCATGTCAAAAAGTGGCAACATCGGCGTCCTTCCCCCGTGCTCGCAACGCAGTTCGACGCACTATAGCGGGAAAAGAGCGGGCGCAAACCGGTTTTTCCCGCGCGCCGCGAGCGAGGAGAAGGGACGCCGCGGGTTCGAGGCGGCGTCGCCGACCGTCAGTACTGGTATTCGTCGAAGACCGGGTCGACCTTGCCTTTCCACCGGCCGTGGTAGAGCGAGAGCAGATCGTCGGCCAGCGTCGTGCGCTTGGCCACCACTTCGTCGAGGGGGCCGAGGAAGACGCTTTCGTCCTGACCGTCGCCGTTGAGGCGGCCGCGGCTGACCAGCCCCTGGCGGGACAGCGAGACGACGTCGCGCGCCACGTCGAGCAGGCTTCGGCCGGCGATGTCGGCCTTCAGCCCCTTGGCCGGCACGGCATCGCGAAGCGCATTGACTTCGGCGAAGCTCCAAGCGCGGGTCAACTGGTCGGCGCCCTCGAGCGCCGCGTCGTCATAGAGCAGGCCGACCCAGAAGGCGGGCAGCGCGCAGATGCGCCGCCACGGCCCGCCGTCGGCGCCGCGCATTTCGAGGAAGCGCTTCAGCCGGACATCGGGGAACAGCGTCGAAAGATGGTTGGTCCAGTCGCCGAGCGTGGGTTCCCAGGCGGCGATCTCGCCCTTCAGGGCACCTGCCATGAACTGGCGGAAGGTCACATGGGTGCAGTCATGATAACGGCCGTCCCGCACGATGAAATACATTGGTACGTCGAGCGCCCATTCGACATAGTCGGCAAAGCCGAAATCGTCGTCGAGCGTGAAGGGGAGGATGCCGGCGCGGGCATTGTCGGTGTCGCGCCAGATCTCGCCGCGCCAGGACAGGAGGCCGTTCGGCTTGCCCTCGGTAAAGGGCGAGGCGGCGAAGAGCGCAGTAGCCAGCGGCTGCAGCTTCATGCCGACCCGCATCTTGCGGCGCATGTCGGCCTCGGAGGAGAAGTCGAGATTCACCTGAATGGTGCAGGTGCGGTACATCATGTCGAGGCCGTGGCTGCCGACCTTCGGCATGTAGCGCGTCATGATCTCGTAGCGCGACTTCGGCATGCGCGGCGTCTCGTCGAGCGTCCATTTCGGGCTGCCGCCGATGCCGAGGAAGCGTATGCCCATCGGCTCCGCCACTTCGCGCACCGCCGCCAGATGCTGGTTCGACTCCCGGCAGGTGTCGTGCAGCGTTTCGACCGGTGCGCCCGACAGCTCGAACTGCCCGCCCGGCTCGATCGAGATCGCGCCCATGCCGTGCGCTTCGGCAAGCCCGATGATGTTGTCGCCGTCCATGATCGGATCCCAGCCGGTCTTGGCCTGCATGCCGAGCAGCAGCGCCCGGATGCCGGCCTCGCCGAAATAGGGAACGGGGCTGTTGTCGGCGCGGAAGAAGGCGAATTTCTCGTGCTCGGTACCGATACGGAACGCCTCTTTCGGCTTGCAACCACCTGCAAGGTAGTCCGCCATCTGAGCAACGGAAGTAAGGGGCGTATCGTCGGTGGTATCACGAGCCATGGATCAAACCTTGTTTGGCGTCGCCGGCACGCGCACCGGCCCATAAGGCAAGGTGATTGGACCGGATTTTGGGGCGGCGCAAGTGAAAATCTCTTAAACTCAAGTCAAAAAAACGCCGCCTGCACGAGTCTCCGACCAATGTCCCAATGGACGGGAAGGGGCGTCTAGTGCCAGTCGCCAATCGCCGCCTGGACCACGGCGAGCGCCGCCACGGCGGCGGTGTCGGCCCTGAGGATACGGGGGCCGAGCGGGATGGCGGTGACGAAGGGCAACGAGCGCAACAGAAGCCGTTCCTCGTCGGAAAAGCCGCCCTCGGGACCGACCAGCAGGGCCAGCCGCCGCTCCTCGATGCGCGATAGCGCCGCAAGCGGATTCTGCGTCTCGCTGTCCTCGTCGCAGAAGATGATGCGTCGGTCGGGAGACCAGCCTTCGAGCAGGTCCTTCAGCTTCTGCGGGGCCGCCACTTTCGGGATCGCCAGCACGCCGCACTGCTCCGCCGCCTCGACCGCATTGGCCTGCAGCCGCTCCAGGCTGGTGATCTTGCCCTGCACGTGCTGGGTCATGACCGGCTGCAGGAGACCCGCCCCCATCTCGACCGCCTTCTGCACCAGATAGTCCATCCGGCCGACCTTGAGGGGGGCGAACAGGAACTGCAGGTCGCAGTCATCAGGTTGCGGGCGGGTCTGTTCGACGGGCGTCAGCTGGATCTTCTTGCGGCTCGGAAAGGTAAGCGTCGCCTTCCATTCCCCGTCGCGGCCGTTGAAGAGCAGGATCTCCGCGCCGTCCTGCAGACGCAGCACGTTGGCGAGATAGTTGAACTGTTCGGGGCTGGCTTCGACGGCCTTGTCCAGGCCGAGATCAGCCTCGACATAAAGCCTTTGCATCCGGTAGTTCGCGCGCATGTCCGTGTCCGCCTCAGAGGAAGAGCAGATACATAACCCAGTAGAGCAGGGCCGCAAGCCCTGCCGATGCCGGTACGGTGATGATCCAGGCCGCGACGATCGTCATGAAGTGCGAACGGCGCACGAGATAACGCCGACGCAGTTCGTCCGGGTTGCGCTCCGGTACTTCCTCAATCTCCCAGTGATCTGCCTTCATGCGCATGTAGGCAATGCGTCGCTTGGAATTGCGCGTATACCACTCCCGGAAGAATCCGACGCCGAACACGGCGCCGACGGCGATGTGGGTCGAGCTGACCGGGAGCCCGAGCCAGGAGGCGACGATCACGGTCAGGGCCGCCGAAAGCGCCACGCAGAAGGCCCGCATCGGGTTGAGCTTGGTAATCTGCTCGCCGACCAGCCGGATCAGCCTGGGGCCGAACAGCAGAAGCCCCAGTGAGATGCCGGCCGCGCCGATCACCATGACCCAGAGCGGAATCTGCACCTCCGCGGCGATCTCGTGCGCCTGAGCGGAGTGAACGATCGCAGAAAGCGGGCCAATGGCATTGGCAACGTCGTTAGCGCCGTGAGCAAAGGACAGAAGTGCAGCAGACATGATCAGCGGCAGGCGGAACAGCTTGCGCAGCGACTGGTTCCGGTTCTCCAGACCGATTGCCTGACGCCGGATGAGCGGCACGCTGGCAAGCCACGCCAGACCGCCGCAGACAAGGCCGATCAGGAGGGCGGTCAGCAGATTTATGGTGATGACCTTGTTCAACCCCTTGAGCGCCAGGTAGGCGGCGAACGAGCCAACCATCACCGCATTCAGGACCGGTACCCATCGCCTGGCCGCCCCGATCTTGTCCTGGCGGTAGATGATGAACTCCTTGATGAAGGCAAGGAACAGCGCGGCGATGACGCCGCCCAAAAGCGGCGAGATCACCCAGCTGGCAGCGATGCTGACCATCGATTCCCAGTTGATGGCGCCGAAGCCTGCGGCAACTATGCCTGATCCCATCACCCCGCCGACGACGGCATGGGTGGTCGAGACAGGGGCGCCGAGCCAAGTGGCAAGGTTTACCCACAGGGCAGATGAGAGGAGCGCGGCCATCATCGCCAGGGAAAACACGGTCGGGTCTCCAACCTGGGCCGGATCGACGATGCCCTTCGAGATCGTCGAAACGACATCGCCTCCGGCGATCATCGCGCCGGCCGTCTCGAAGATTGCCGCGATGATCAGAGCGGTGGTCATCGTCATGGCGCGTGACCCGACCGCGGGGCCGACATTGTTTGTGACGTCGTTGGCGCCGATGTTCATCGCCATGTAGGCGCCGATGGCGGCGGCGGAGACCACCATGATCGCGCCCGGCTGGTTCATCCCGTAAAGGCCGGCAAAGAGCGTCGCCAGGATCAGGAAGATCAGGCCGATGCCAAGTGGCGCATAGGTTCGTGAAACGTGCTGCGTCGCCTCTTCGACAAAGGTAATCTTGTCCAGGTCCTTGTCGAGGGTAGGCTTGACAAGCTTCGGCGTAGACTTGGCCATCAATAGTTCTCGCTTGCGGAGCGCCGGTCAGGCAGGTCCGAGGAATTGTCTGTGCTGCGGAGGAAGAACGACGGGCCCTCAAGGGCGTGCCGCTATGCTCCTGTCTGCCGACTGCCTAGTGGCAAATGCTCTCTGCTTCAATATGACAGTTATGTGACAGGCTAATATTCGTTGTTTTCCGCAGCGGCAGGACCGCTCTCACGGTTGAAGCGCTGCGCAAAAATATGGAAGAGGACCTTGAGCTCCGGTTCCTGTACGCGCGAGGCTGCTTCCTCGCAGCTGACCCACTCCTGCCGCCGGGTTCCTTTTTCAGGAAAGTCTTTCAGCATGTCCTTCACTTCCAGCGCATGGACCTGGACGCGGCAATTGATCTTCAGCCCGTCGCTCAAGCCCTTGTGATAGGTGTAGTAGCCGAGAGGTTCGCGCGAGACATTACCCTTGACGCCAGCCTCCTCATAGGCTTCGCGTTCCGCGACGGCATGCGACTTCTTGCCGGGCATCGGCCAGCCCTTGGGGATGACCCACCGGCCGGTATCGCGGCTGGTGACAAGCAGGACTTCCGGTGCTGCCTGTTTCTTGCGTTTTCGGAAGCACAGCGCCGCGTATTGCTGCCGCGGCGGGCGCCGCAGCATCAATTGTACGTCCGACGCGATCCGGCTGATCATGCTCAAGGTTGGAAATACCCCATTCTCTAGAATACAAGCTTACGCTGATTCGCTGGCAAACCGTCAGCTTATGCACGACAGCGCGGCATTCCCGACAATTTTGTGAGCCCCTGCCGTTCCGTCAAGCGTTTCGACAGAAATACCTAATTTTGGTCATATCGGTTCTGGTCAGCGCTCGAACCAGTGGCGCAGGCCTTCGATCACGCCGTCCGCCTCGCGTCCCTTGGCCTCATAGATGCGGTCCTTGCCGGACAGGCGCAACCTGAGTTCGTCCCGGCCGTTGGCGGGAATGATGCCGCGCACGCCGTCGAGCAGGAACATGTCCGCGTCGTTGCCCGTGTCACCCGCAACGACGACTTCGTCCAGCGCCACGTCGAGTTTGCCGCAGAGCCAGACGAGGGCATTGCCCTTGTCGGCATTGGCGGGAAGGATATCGAGGTCGCGATCGCTGGAATAGACGATCTTCACCTGCATCTCGCCGCCGGCGATCCGCTGTTCCAGCGCCGAAAGCCGTTCCGTGCTGGCGCCATGCAGATACCAGCTCGACTTGTGATCGTGCTGGTAGTGGTCCGGTTGGGGTTCAATCCCGGGAAAGTCGCCGACGAGCTCGGCAATGCTCACCGCGTCGTAGCTGCCGCCGATGAAGTCGGCATATTCGGCCTGCAAGCCGTCCAGGGCGCCGCCGGCCATCATCGTGCCGACCCCACCGATCACCAGGTCGGCGGGCGGCAGGCCTTCCTCGACGATGAAGGAGAGGATGTCGTCGACCAGCCGCCCGCTATTGTAGACGAGCAGCGGCCGCGTTTGAGCGTCCAGCCCCTGCCAGAACGCGGAGAAGCGCCGGGAGGCGTCGCGATTGCCCGCGAGCGTCCCGTCGAGATCGGAGGAGAAGAGCCGCACCGGCTTTAATCTCCGTCGTTCCATGGTTCCGCCCAATCGGCCTCCTCGAGCGCCTGGGCCGCCGGCCGGCCCTCGACCAGCGCCACGAGCTGTTGGGCGATGCCCGTCCAGGTGAAGAGGCTACGTGCCTTGTGGGCGCCCATGCGCGACAGCCGGTCCCTGAGGCGCGGATGGCGGAAGGGCTTCATCATGGTGATGCCCAGATCCTCCTTGTCGAAGGGATCGGCATAGAGCGCGTGCCGGCCGTAGCTGACGGCCCGAAACAGTCCGCCATGGATGGTGACGATCGTCGGCGTACCGCTCGCCATTGCCTCGATCGCGGTCATGCCGAAGGGTTCGTAGCGACTCGACAGCACGAAGAGATCGGCGGCACGGTAGTAGTCGGGCAACTCTTCGTCCGGGATGAAACCGGTGAATTCGACGCGATCGGCAAGCCCCAGATCGGCAACCTGCTTCTTCAGCCCGTCGAGAATGCCCTGTTCCTGCGCGTCGAGGTTTTCCCCGCCAAGTGCCAGCCGGAGGCGGGCATCGGGTACGCGGCTCGCCAGCAAGGAGAAGCCGTCGATCAGGAGATCATAGCCCTTGTTGGTGGCAAGCCGGCCGAGCGCCAGCACCACCTGGCCCTCGAAGCCCAGCCGCTGGCGCACCATCTGGCGCGAGGCTTCCGAAACCGGATAGAAGCGGTTGTCGTCATAGCCGGGCGGGATCATGTGCACGCGATTGCGGCTGAGGCCGTAGTCTTCCAGCAGCATGTCGAGCTGGATCGGCGTCGTGGCGACCACCAGCTGGCAGCTGCGATAGACGATCAGCTCGTGCTGGATGCGTTCCTTGAAGTTGAACTCCGCCTCGAACCTGTCGGCGCGCTCCGGATAGTCGGTTTCCATCTGCCGCTTCTTCCACAGGCCGAGCGAATGCGGCGTGTGGATATGCGGGATGTTGAGCGCCTCGGAGAGCCGCTGCCCGGCGACGCCGGCGTCCCAGTAATGGCTGTTGACGAAGAGATAGGAGAGGCCTTCGCGCTTGATGTAGCGCAGGGCCTTCTCGTTCCATTCGTTGAGATGGCGGTGAAGATATTCCTTCGGGATGAAGTCCGGGCCACCGCAGGGAATGCGGATGACCCGAACGTTTGCGTCGACCTCGTCGAATTCCGGTTGGTCCTCGAAACGACGCGTATAGATATCGACCTTGTGGCCGAGCTGGGCGAGTTTTTTCGCCAGTTCAAGGACATAGACGACCTGACCGCCCGTATCAGCCGCGCCGAGAGGCGGCTGGGCAGCAACATAGCCATGGGTGGAGACGAGCGCGATACGCGGCGCTTCGTACACGTCATTGTAGCTTGTCATATCTCTCACAATAGAAAATCGGTTCGGAAAATGCAAACGGCAAACGCAAAATTCCGATTTTTGTTCCACAGTGAGGGCAATTTATTCTCCGCTTCGTCTCGCGGCGAAGGTCTCCGATACAGTCAGGGGTTGCCGACAATGACTATGTGCAGCGCCCGTGGGCCGTGGGCGCCGAGCAGCAAGGTCTGCTCGATGTCCGCCGAACGCGACGGCCCGGTGATGAAGTTGACCGTGCGCGGCATGGCCGAGCCCTGCGCTTGCCGAAGCCGCGCCCAGATGGTCTCCATGTCCCCGGCGATCTCGTCGGCTCGCACCACGACGATATGGTGTTCCGGCAGGAAGTTGAGCGAAACCGGATTGTAGGGGCCGGAGAGCAGCGCGAGCGTACCGGTTTCGGCCACGGCGCCGAAGGCATGGCTGACGGCGGCGAGATCTTCGCCATCGGATGCACCATGGCGGATCTCCAGCGTCGCCTCCGCCGCCCACGGCGCGGCGGCCAGGCGGGGATCGGCGCCGATGCGGATCACGGCGGGCAGATTGCGGCCCATCAGATAGGTCGACACCGCGGCCGGTAGCACGTCCATCGTCTCGACCCGTTCGGTCGTCGCATTGTATTTCTCCGCCATGAAGCGGAACAGCTGGACGCGCTCTTCCGCCGGTAACTGGCCGCGCGCCGGGATGATGCCCTTGGGCGTCTGGGCAAGCCGGGAGGAGACGGCTGCGCGTCGCTCGTCGTCGGCGGTCGGAGCCTTCAGCGAGGCACGGATCTTCGAAAGAATGGCTGTCTTGCCGTCCATGGTCATGCTCCCTGCCGCTTCGCCTGGCGCGCCGCCCAGGCCTGGGTGAAGGTCTGGCCTTCGGGCGCCGGCAGGTCACGATACTTCGTCCAGCCGCCGGCGAGCGGCAGCGCCGGGATCCGCTTGTTGGCGCCGCCGATCAGCGACAACATCGAGGCCGCGAGCGAGGTTGCCATGCGGTACAGCTTCGGCCGCCTGGCGAAGAAGGCCCAGACGGAGAGCCCGTAGCGGGCGGAAGCCGGCGTGAGGTGCCGCTCGAACTCCCGCTCACGCCAGTGGCGCATCATCTTCGGCAGCGGAATGCGCATCGGGCAGACGCTCTCGCACCGGCCGCAGAAGGTCGAGGCGTTCGGCAGGTGTGCCGACTGCTCCACGCCGAACAGCGACGGCGTCAGCACCGCGCCCATCGGTCCGGGATAGACCGAGCCGTAGGCATGGCCGCCGACGGCATGATAGACCGGGCAATGGTTCATGCAGGCACCGCAGCGGATGCAGCGGAGCATTTCCTGGAACTCGGTGCCGAGCATCGAGGTGCGGCCGTTGTCGAGCAGGACCACATGATATTCGACCGGGCCGTCCGGATCCTCCGCCCGCTTCGGGCCGGTCGAAAACGTGGTGTAGACCGACATGTCCTGGCCGGTTGCCGAGCGGGCGAGCAGGCGCAGGATCTGCGAACAGTCCTCCAGCGTCGGCACGATCTTTTCGATCGAAGCGACCACGACATGCACCTTGCCGAGCGTCTGGGTTAGGTCGCCATTGCCCTCGTTGGTGACGATTACCGAGGAGCCGGTTTCGGCGATCAGGAAGTTGGCGCCGGTGATTCCGACATCGGCCTGGAAATAGCGCTTGCGCAGCACCTCGCGCGCCTCCGACAGCAACGATTCCGGTGCCGTCAGGTCGCGATTGACGTCGAGATGGGTGTGGACGCGGCGGAAATCCTCCTCCACCTGTTCCTTGTTGAGATGCACGGCCGGCGCGATGATGTGGCTCGGATGCTCGCCCCGCAGCTGGATGATGTATTCGCCAAGGTCGGTCTCGACCGGCTCGACGCCCTGGGCTTCGAGGAATTCGTTGAGGTTGATCTCCTCGGTGATCATCGACTTGCCCTTGGTGACGGTCTTCGCCTTCACCCTGCGGCAGATGTCCATGACGATGCGGCGCGCGTCCTCGGCGCTTTCCGCCCAGTGCACATGCCCGCCGGAGGCCGTGACCTTCTGCTCATAGGCTTCCAGGTAAAGGTCTAGATGCGCGAGCGTATGGTTCTTGATGTCGCGGGCATTGTCGCGCAGGGCATCGAATTCCGGTAGCGCCGCAGCCGCGGCGGCGCGCTTGGCGATGAAGCCCTTCTCGACATTCTGCAAGGCCTTCTGCAGCTGCGGGTCGTGCAGCGCGCGGGCGGCGTTGTCCTTGAACTGGGGGGAGGTGAACTGCATGGCTCTCAATCCCTCACTTGGCCGAGCCGGCGATCGGCTTGCCGTCGGTCATGCCGGCCAGCACCTCCGCGACATGGCGGACCTCGATGGTCGACCCCTCGCGCTTCAGCTTGCCCGCCATGTTCATCAGGCAGCCCATGTCGCCGGCGAGCAGCATGTCGGCGCCGGTCGCGGTGATGTTCGCCGTCTTCTTGGAAACGATCGTGCCTGAAATGTCGGAATATTTGACGCAGAAGGTGCCGCCGAAGCCGCAGCAGACGTCGTTGCCGGCCATTTCCTTGAGTTCCAGCCCCTCGACGGTCGCCAGCAGCTTGCGCGGCTGCTTCTCCACACCGAGTTCGCGAAGCCCCGAACAGCTGTCGTGATAGGTGACGCTGCCTTGGAAGGCCGCATCGACTCTGGGAACGAACATCACGTCGGTGAGGAAGGAAACGAGCTCGAACACCTTGTCCGAGAAGCGCCGACAGCGCTCCTCCCATTTGACGTCGCCCTTGAAGACTTCCGGATAGTGGTGCTTCAGCATGGCAGCGCATGAGCCTGATGGCGCCACGACATAGTCATAGCCCTCGAACAGTTCGATCACCTGGATCGCCAGCTCGCGGGTATCCTTGCGGTCGCCTGAATTATAGGCCGGCTGGCCGCAGCAGGTCTGCGCCATCGGCACATGCACCTCGCAGCCCGCATCCTCGATCAGCTTGGCGGCAGAAAAGCCGACATTCGGGCGGAAGAGGTCGACCAGACAGGTGGCGAACAGGCCGACGCGCGGGCGCGATCGAGGTGCAGTCATCGGGATGTCTCCGTCTTGTCCGGGCCGCTGCCGCGGGCGGTTCGTGTGCCTTGGGGATTGTTGTCGCGTCGGATCAGCCGAAGCTTCGCCACCCGGCCCCATTCGTCGGCCCGGGTCGCTTCGTCGACCGCCTGCACGACGAAATCGATATGCGCTTGGGCTGCGCCCTTGGCCGCCTCGCCGTCGCCCGAAAGGATCGCCGCGTGGATGGCCAGATGCTGCTCCAGCAGGCGTTCGCGCGCATTGGCAAGCGCGAACACGGCCTTGCGGTTGAAGAATATGCCTTCCGACAGAAGGCGGTAGCAGGCGCGCATGGTGTGCAGCAGGATGATGTTGTGGGCCGCTTCGCCGATCGCGTTGTGGAACTCGACGTCGGCTGCGAGCTCCTCTTCCGGATTGCCGCTCTCATGCGCCCGCTTCATGTCGGCGACGATGCGGGTCAGCAGCGCCCGGTCGGTGTCGGTGGAGCGCTTCGCGGCAAGCTCGGCGGTCAGCCCCTCGAGCTCGCGGCGATATTCCAGATAGTCGCGGGTGGCGCGGGCATGGCGGGAGATGAGTTCGGTGATCGGCTTGGAGAACCCCTGGCCGATGATATCGGCGACATAGGTACCGCCGCCATGGTGCGACACCAGCAGGCCGCGGGCCTCGAGTTCCTTCAGCGCCTCGCGCAGGATGGGACGGGATACGTCGAGATCCTGGGCGAGATCGCGTTCGCCGGGCAGCCGGTCTCCGTCGCGCAACACCCCGTCGAGAATCAGCAGTTCGATCTGCTGAACCACTTCGCTCGCTGTGCGGCTATGGCTGATCTGGGCGAAAAGCCCCTCGTCCTTGTCCGTCACGACATTCTCCCTCGGCGGCTTTTTAGCAAGCTGCCGAGGGATTGGTCAATTAATTTGTCCAGTTGCGTTTCGTCAGTCGCGAAACGGAAGCGGTGCGCGGCGTCAGCCGCCCGGCGCGGTGATCAGCCGAACTTGAGGAACAGCTTGGAATAGGGAGCCTTCAGTCCGCCGATGGCAGTCTTGATCGCTGCGGCATCGCCGCTCTTGGAGGCGCCTTCCAGCTTCGCAACACTTGCTTCGACGGTGCCGAGCAGTTCCTTGTAGCTCGCATCGGCCTCCTTCGGCGGATGGGCGACGACGTCGCCGAGCAGGTATTTCAGCACGGCCGCCTCGGCATGGACTCCGGCGGCGTCCGCCGGGTCGAGCGCGATCACTTCTTCCATGCGGGCATGATAGGCATTCATCCGGTCGGAAAAGCTGTAAATGTCGTTGCGGATATGCAGATCACCGATCTGGTCGCGAATGCCCTCCAGCGTATCATGTGCCTTGGGAAGTTCCCCGGCCGCGACCTCGGCGGTCGCGACTTCGGTGATCTTGCTCACGGCCGCCAGCGTCTCGGCATATTTGGCATCATCAGCATATTGCGGCGGCGCGGGCTCGGCGGCGATCGCGGACCAGGCCTTGGCGAACTTGCCGAGCGAGGCGGTGGATTCCGGGGCTTTGCCCATGTTGGTGGTGAAAAGCGCTGTTCGGTAGTCGCCATAGGCGGCGCGCAGTTTCGTTTCGAAATCGCCGACCTCGCCGGCAAAGGCGGGCAGGCCGATCGAAAGGGCAAGCAGGGTTGCCGGAACAAGTCGCTTCATGGGGTCTCTCCATTGTTCGGCAGGCGGAAAGCTGCTGCCGCTATCGTGATAGGCATCGCCGCGCCGTCCGGCCCAGGATGGGGGTGGCGTGCTCGGCATTCATTCTTGTCGAGTTCGTGTCCGCCAACAATAGATAAATATAAAAATCAATATGTTTTAATGCGTGACTTTTGCGCACTGGTTTCCCTCGGTGGCGCAATCGCTTTCCATCTTTGCGCCCTGCATCAACTGGCCCCCTGCCGCTGGCGCCAAGCATTTGCTAGAAGGCGGGAGTGATCCAAGGGAGACGGGCTTGATGGGGAAGGGTAGTTTCGCATTTCCGGTGTCGCCGGAGCGGGCATTGGCGCTGGGCGAGATCCATGCGCGGCCTTATGCGCTGGTGAAATCGGAACGCGTGATCGTGCAGCTGGCCTTCATGATGGACGGTGGGTCTGCCGTGCATCACAGTGCGCTTGCCGAATTGTCCCGGGCTCGCGGCGTGGCCGTGCCCGATCGCAATGCCCGCCATCATGCCATGCCCTGGGGGCAGGGCACGCTGCGCTGGGAGCGCCACACGGAATTCTCCACCTGGTTCTGGGACGGCCCGCTGCCCGATGCCTTCGGCGGCGAAATCCTCGTCCACCCCTTCGGCGACGGCTTTTCCGCGCCCGGTCCGCTGATGTCGGGCATCCGGCTGGAAATCCGCCGCGACGGACCGGAAGTCGAGGCGGCGATGCAGCTCTTCGACCTGACGAGCCTCTGCTACAGCGACGTCAAGAACGGCCAGGCAACCGTGATCACCGATTTTCGCCAGGACGGCGACGGGCTGACCCGCATCCTCGTCGTCGACCGCAGCCTCTCCGAGGCCGGGCGCGGCGCGTTGGTGCAGCGCCTGCTCGACATCGAGACCTATCGCACGCTCGCCATGCTCGGCTTGCCGCTGGCGCAGACGCTCTCGCCGGACATCCGCCGCATCGAGGACGGGCTGACGGCCGTCACCCAGCGCATGAAAGCCCATGCGCGCGAAGAGGCGGATTCCATGCTGGCTGAACTGACCCGGCTGGCCGCCGAACTCGAGGCCAATGCGGCGCTCAGCCTTTATCGCTTCGGCGCGAGCCGTGCCTATGAAGGCATCGTGCGCGAGCGGGTCAAGGCACTGGATGAGGCACCGAAACCCGGCTACGAAATGCTCGGATCCTTCCTCGAACGGCGCCTCGCGCCGGCCATGCGTACCTGTCAGTCGGTCGAGGAGCGGCTGGCCAACCTGTCGCGCAAGCTGTCGCGCGCCACCAGCCTCGTTCGAAGCTGGATCGACGTCGAACTGGAACGGCAGAATTCGGCCCTGCTCGCCACCATGAACCGCCGCGCCGAAATGCAGCTGCGCCTGCAGCAGACCGTCGAAGGCCTCTCGGTCGCGGCGATCTCCTATTACATCGTCGGGTTGATCGGCTATGGCGCAAAGGCCATCAGCCACGATCTCCTGCCGGTCGACCCGGCGGTGATCAACGGGCTATCGGTGCCGCTGGCCGTGCTGGGCGTCTGGTGGGTGGTCAGGCGGATCAGGAAGAGCCACGGCGAGGGGCATTGAAGTCCGGGCGGCTTGTGGACGGATCGCGTGCGCCATCGCCTAGCTCTTGGACTGATGCTGTCTGCGCGCTTCGGCTTTCAGCGCCGCCAGATCAAGCGGCCGGAAATCTCCACTGGCAACGCCTTCCGTCCACGCACGCTTGAGCGTTTCCGTCGAAAGAGCGTCCAGACTGTCGCGCTCCTGAAGCAGTCCGAGAGCCGCCGCCAGAACCTCGCCCGGCGAGGCGAACTCACCAGAGGCCACCTTCTTTGCGACGAAGTCCTCCAGTTCAGCGCTCAGCGATACGGTGACGGTCATAGTCTTTCTCCTGTCGCGCAGATTAGGGCGAGATCTTGCGGAGTGCAAATGGGGTCGCTGTTCTTAGTGCTCGGCCGCTTCCTCGATGACGTCGGAGATCCATTCATTGAGGCTTTTCTGCTCGGCGCGCGCTGCCAGCACGGCAGCCTCGTGAAGCTTCGGATCGAGACGGACGTTGAACTTGCCGGAGAACTGGCGGTAGGGGGAAATGCCTTTCTCCGCACACATCTCCAGGAAGACCTTGAGTGAGGTCGCGCCTTCCTGCCGAAGCCGTTCGATGCTGTCGGCATAGAAATCGGCCCCGCCGTTGAGGCCGAGAAATTCGCCCCGAAGCAGTCCGAGTTCCGGATCGAGCGATACGACCGCCTTCTGGCCTTCGATCTCGATGATGTTGTTCATGGTGCACTTTCGTTTTCTTCGAGCCACTTGCGGATACTGGCCACCGCGCCCTTGTCGGTAACGGGCGAGGGATGGGGCCGGTGGAACACCCGGATCTGGTCGAACAGGAAGACACCGACGCGGGAGCCTTCCCGTTCGGTGACTTCGCCGCCGAGCGCAACGAACAGTGCCTCGATGTCCGCCCAACGGATGGAACCGCTGACCGGACGGGAGAATATCTGTTCGGGTGTGGCGCGGTGTTTCCGCTTCATGATCGAATTGATACCACAATATGGTACTGTTTTCAAGGTCGTGAAAAGCTGACGCGCCTCCACATGGGGGATCTGGTCACGGGTTGCGCGAAATGCCCTTGCCCGCCGTTGCCGTCCGCCTGATATAAGTGCCTGAAGGCAATGAACGGCACAAGCGAAATGGAATGACCCGGCAGAAACGTGCGAAACTCGACAAGAAAGGCTTGAGCGGCCTTGGCCTCGACAAGCTGGTCGAGATCCTGCTGGAGGAAGCCTCGGCCAACAAGGCCCTGAAGGCTAGGCTCGAGGCGGCCTTGGCCGGCGAGGCAGGCCCGGCGGAAATGGCGCGGCTGATCGACCGGCGGCTGGACACGCACGAGCAGGCGAAGACGCGGATCAACAATGCCCGCGCCAAGGATCTCGCCATCGAGTTCGCCGGTCTGGTGCGCACCGTTCTCTCCGAATTGGGCGGCGTCGATGCGGCGGGCGGCGCGGAGCGCATCCTGCGTTTCCTCGCCCTGCGCTTCCCGATTTCGGCGCGGCTGGTGTCCGACAATGCCCGTCTGTGGAAGGTGTTCGACGACGCGGAAACGGCGGCGGCCGAACTCATCCACTCTTTGAATGCGCAGGACCAGGTGCCGCTGGTGCCGCACTTCGAGACGCTGCGCCGGCGCGACCGTTACGGCGAGCACACGGGCTTCCTGCATGAACTGACCGGCGTGATCGGCGCCCCCGCCGCGACCGCATGGAAGGCCCTGCTCGCCGAGGCCGTGCCGAAGGAGCCGGGCAAGCTCGGCGCGCTCGATCTCCTCCAGGCGATCGCGCTTCGCCATGGCGACGTCGACGCCTATATGGCGCTCGAAGAGGGCAAGGCGGAGAACCGCCGCGATACGCTGACGGTCGCGGCCCTGCTCCAGGGTGCGGGCCGCCATGAAGAGGCGCTGGAATGGGTGCGCCGCCGCCCGACCGGCATGCGGCTTTTGGCCGTTGGCGGCGAGCTGACCTCCGTCGGCCCGGAATATGGCGCCCGGGAACGCCGCATGCTGGAAGCCGAAATCCTCGACAAGCTGAAGCGGCGCGGCGATGCCCAGGAACTGCGCTGGCGGGAATTTGCCGAGACGCTCGATCCGACGATCCTGAAGCTCTATCTGTCGAAGCTCGACGATTTCGCCGAATTCGACGAAATGGACCGGGCCTTCGCCCTGGTCGAGGAGGCCGAGGACATCTACGGCGCGCTTGATTTCTTCGTTTCCTGGCCGAGGCTCGATCGCGCCGCGGGCCTTGTGCTGCGCCACGAAGACCGCTGGGAAGGGCGCTACTACGAGGATCTCGCGCCGGCGGCCGAGGCTCTGGCCGACCAGCAGCCGCTGGCCGCGACCGTGCTCTATCGCGTGCTGATCAGCGACATTCTGCGCCGCGGCATCGGCGTCGCCTATCCGCATGCGGCACGCTATCTTGAGGAGCTGGTCCGCCTCGTTCCGCATCTGCCGCCCGACGCGCGCCTCCAGCATCATGACGACTTCGTCGCCGATCTGCGCCGCAATCATCCGAAGAAATTCGGCTTCTGGAGCAATGTGCCCGAAGCCCTGCGGTGATCCGCGGGCTCAGCGCTCCCAGTAGGGAACGGGACCATAGAGATCGGCCAGATAGTCGATGAACAGCCGCACCTTGGCGGGCAGGAACTGGCGGCTCGGATAGACCGCCGAGAGCGAGACGTTGCGCGAGCCCTCATAGGCCGGTAGCACCTGCACCAGCTTGCCTGTCTTCAGTTCCGGGCCGATGTCCCAGGTCGAGCGCAGCGCGATGCCGAGGCCGGCGATCACCGCCTCGCGGATGACCTCGCTGGAATTGGTGATCAGCATGCCGTCGGGGCGAAGGCTGAGCGTGCCCTGCGGACCCTCAAGCTTCCAGGCATCATAGTTATGCGCGGGAAGGCAGTGATGCCGTTTCAGGTCCTCGATGGTCTCAGGCGCGCCGTGGCTGGCGATATAGTCGGGCGAGGCGCAGAGGATGCGGCGCACCGGTGCCAGACGGCGGGCCACCAGCGTCGAATCCATGAGTTCGGCAATGCGGATGGCAAGGTCGAAGCCGCCGCCAACAATGTCGGTGAATTCGTCCGACAGGACCAAATGGATGGTAAGATCCGGATGGCTCTCCATGAACGTTTTCAGATGCGGGGCGATATGCAGCCGGCCGAACGAGGTGGGCGCCGAGACCTTCAGCGTGCCCGCCACTTCCGACGAGCGCCCCGAGGCATAGGCTTCCGCCTCTTCCAGACCTGCAAGCACGGCGATCACCCGCTCGTGAAACCCCTGTCCGGCTTCGGTCAGCGAGATCTGCCGGGTGGTGCGTTGCAGGAGGCGGGTGCCGAGCCGGTCCTCCCGCCGCTTGATGCGCTTCGACACGACGGCGGGAGACAGCCCGAGATCCCGCGCCGCCGTCGACATGCTGCCGACCGCGATCACCCGCACAAACACTTCGAGGTCGCCGAGATTGGTCATGGCGCGAATCCATTCTTTCCGATTTCGTCATAAGTCCATAGCATTTGCGCGACTTTGGTTGAAGTGGTAAAGAAAAAATACCAATTGATGGCGAGGGCTGTGCGGTGTATGCCGAAAGGGCCTGAGCCAGGGGAGGGATCCATGTCCGAAGCCATCCAGTTTCTGGAGCCGAATGCCGCGATCCTGTCGCGCCGCAAGGAGATCGTTGCCGACCTCGCGGAACTCGTGCCGCCCGAGCGGCTGGTGCACGAACCGATCGAACTCGTGCCCTTCGAAACCGACGGCTTCATCGCCTATCGCCGCCGTCCGCTCGCGGTCGTCCTGCCGGAAACGACGGCCCAGGTCGCGGCAGTGCTGAAATACTGCCACAAGTACAGTATCCCGGTCGTGCCGCGCGGCGCCGGCACCTCGCTGTCGGGCGGCGCTATTCCGCAGGAAGATGCGGTCGTGCTCGGCCTTTCGGCGATGACCAAGATCATCGATATCGACTATGCCAATCGCTGCGCCACCGTCCAGGCGGGCGTCACCAACCTCTCAATCTCCGATGCCGTCGGCGGCGATGGGTTCTTCTATGCACCCGATCCAAGCTCGCAGCTCGCCTGCACCATCGGCGGCAATATCGGCATGAACTCGGGCGGCGCCCACTGCCTGAAATACGGCGTCACCACCAACAACCTGCTCGGCGTCAAACTGGTGCTGGTCGACGGCACGGTGATCGAACTGGGCGGCAAGGCGCTGGACAGTGCCGGCTATGACCTGCTGGGCCTCGTCTGCGGCTCGGAAGGCCAGCTCGGCGTCATCACCGAAGCCACCGTGCGGCTGATCGCCAAGCCCGAGGGCGCGCGCCCCGTCCTGTTCGGCTTCGACAGCGCGGAATCGGCCGGCTCCTGCGTCGCCGACGTCATCGGCGCCGGCATCGTGCCCGTCGCCATCGAATTCATGGATAAGCCGGCGATCGAGATCTGCGAGGCCTTTGCCCATGCCGGCTATCCGCTCGACGTCGAAGCCTTGCTCATCATCGAGGTCGAGGGCTCCGAGGCCGAGATGGAAGCCATGCTCGCCTCGATCGTCGAGATCGCGAAGCGCCATGGGGTCAAGACCGTGCGCGAAAGCCAGTCGGCGATGGAATCGGCGCTGATCTGGAAGGGCCGTAAATCGGCCTTCGGCGCGACCGGCCGCATCGCCGACTATATCTGCATGGACGGCACGGTGCCGCTGAGCCAGCTCGCCTATGTGCTGAAGAAGACCTCGGAGATCACCGACCGCTATGGCCTGCGCGTCGCCAACGTCTTCCACGCCGGCGACGGCAACATGCACCCGCTGATCCTCTACAACATCAACGATCCGGAAGATGCGGCAAAGGCGGAAGCGGCGGGCATGGAGATCCTCAAGCTCTGCGTCGATGCCGGCGGCTGCCTGACCGGCGAACACGGCGTCGGCATCGAGAAGCGCGACCTGATGCGCCATCAGTATGCCGAGGCCGACCTCGCCCAGCAGATGGCGGTCCGCGCCGCCTTCGATCCGAAATGGACGCTCAATCCTTCCAAGGTGTTTCCGCTCGACGGGAGGACGGCCGCGTGACAGATTCTGCAAGCCTGCCAATGTTCTTCGTGACGACGGTTACCTACCCCCCTCTGCCCTGCAGGGCATCTCCCCCTCAAGGGGGGAGATCGAAAAGCGGTTATCGCCCGATCTCCGGCAAGCGCACGAGTGCCCCACAACCAGGGTCCGTCAGAAACGTGAAAATCAAGGCGAGAGGCCAAACGCACCCGATCTCCCCCCTTGAGGGGGAGATGCCCGGCAGGGCAGAGGGGGGTATTCAGGCACGCGACGCCGGACGTATCCGGACAGCAGCAGATGGGTGCGCCAAACTCGCCCTTCGGTTCGGGGGCGCCACATGCTGACCCCGGTAACCGAAGCCGAAGCCGTAGATCTCATCCGCGATCATGCGGAACGTTCCGCGCCGCTGGCCATATCCGGTGGCGGGACGCGCACCGGTTTCGGCAATGCCCTGACCGCCAATGCGACCGCGATGAGCGCCTCCGGCCTGTCCGGCATCGTCGCCTACAACCCGGCCGAAATGGTGCTGACCGCCCGCGCCGGCACGCCGGTCGCCGAGATTGCCGCGGCGGTTGCCGTCAACGGCCAGTCGCTCGCCTTCGAGCCGCCGGACCACCGCGGCATGATGGGAACCTCGGGCGAGCCGACCATCGGCGGCCTGTTTGCCGTCAACGCGTCAGGCCCGCGCCGGTTTACCGCCGGTGCCGCGCGCGACCATCTGCTCGGCGTGCGCTTCGTCAACGGCCATGGCGAAATCGTCAAGGCCGGGGGGCGGGTGATGAAGAACGTGACCGGCCTCGACCTGGTCAAAGTCCTGGCCGGCTCCTACGGAACGCTCGGCTTGCTGACCGAAGTCACCTTCAAGGTCCTGCCGGCGCCGAAGACGGCGGTGACCATCGTGCTCTCCGGGCTCGAGGACGAGCAGGCGGTCCGCGCCATGGCGGCCGCCATGGCGATGTCCGTCGAGGTCTCGGGCTCCGCCCACCTGCCCGAAAGCGTGCGCGGCCGTTTCCTTGGTGGAAGCCTGCCGGAGGGCGCGGCCACCGTGCTCCGCCTCGAGGGCCTGGAAGCCTCCGTTGCCGTGCGCGCCGAAACGCTGGCAACCACCATGGCGGTGTTCGGTCCGGTCTCCCGGCTGGAAAACACCGACACTTTGGCGCTCTGGCGCGAGATACGCGATGTCCATCCTTACTCCGATGGCACGATGCGGCCGCTCTGGCGCGTCTCGGTCGCCCCGTCCGAGGGCTGGAAGCTGGTTGCCGCCCTTCGCCTCGAAGCCGGCATCGACGCCTTCTACGACTGGCAGGGCGGTCTGGTTTGGATGCGCCTCGAAGGTGATCCGGAAGCCGAGCTGTTGCGACGCTACATCAAGGCCGCAGGCGGCGGACATGCCACGCTGGTGCGGGCGACGGAGGCCGTGCGAGCCCAGGTTTCGGCCTTCGAACCGCAATCGCCGGCCGTCGCCTTGCTTTCACAGCGGGTGAAGGAGAAATTCGATCCGCGCGGCATCTTCAACCCGGGCCGCATGGCAAGAGGAGAGGCCTCATGAGTGATCCGATGATTTCGCCCGATCCGCGCCACCCGGAGAGCTGGCTGGAGCCCGGCAAGCTGAATGTGCAACTGGTCTACGCGCTCTATCTTCTCAGCTTCCTGATCGGCATTTCCGGCCTGATCGGCCTGGTCTTTGCCTACCTGAACCGGGGCAAGGCGGGCGGCTGGATCGATACGCACTACACCTACGCCATCCGCACCTTCTGGATCGGCCTGCTCTACGGCCTGGTCTCCGCCATTCTTTCGCTGGCGGTGATCGGCGTTCTGCTGGCCATCGGCACGGTGGTCTGGGTCGTCGTCCGCTGCATTATCGGCCTGCAGAAGGCGACCGCCGGCGAGCCGATCGCCAAGCCCGAGACGTGGTGGGTGTGAATTCCCTCGCCCCGCTTGCGGGGGAGGTCAGGGTGAGGGGCTGCGGGCCTCGCAAGGAGCTTATCGATGCAGACCAATTTCACCGCCGAACAGCTGGCCGATCCGCATGTGGCGGAGGCCGAGGGCATTCTGCGCAAATGCGTGCACTGCGGCTTCTGCACGGCCACCTGTCCGACCTATGTGACGCTCGGCAATGAGCTCGATAGCCCGCGCGGCCGTATCTATCTCATCAAGGACATGCTGGAGAACGGCCGCCCGGCCGACAAGCAGGTCGTCACCCATATCGACCGATGTCTCTCCTGCCTCGCCTGCATGACGACCTGTCCCTCGGGCGTCGACTACATGCATCTGGTCGACCATGCGCGCATCCATATCGAGAAGACCTACAAGCGGCCGCTGATCAACCGCCTGACGCGCGGCATCCTGGCGATGACGCTGCCCTATCCGGCCCGTTTCCGGATGGCGCTCGGCCTTGCCCGCCTGGGTCGTCCCTTCGCCGGTATTTTCAAGCGCATCCCTGCGCTGAAGCCGATGGGTGCCATGCTCGACCTTGCGCCGCGCAGCATTCCGGCCGCCGGCGACAGCGCCCGGCCGGCGACCCACGCCCCGAAGACCGAGAAGCGCGGCCGCGTGGCGATCCTCACCGGCTGCGCCCAGCCGGTGCTCGATCCGGGCATCAACGCTGCGACCATCCGGCTTCTCACCCGACTCGGCGTCGAAGTGGTCGTGCCGGAGGGCGAGGGCTGCTGCGGGGCGCTGGTCCATCATATGGGCCGCGAGGCGCAGGCGCTCGACAGCGCGCGTCGCAATGTCGACGTCTGGACCCGCGAGATCGACAGGGGCGGGCTCGACGCGATCGTCATCACCGCCTCCGGCTGCGGCACGACGATCAAGGACTACGGCCACATGCTGCGGCTTGACCCGGCCTATGCCGAGAAGGCCAGGCGCGTCTCGGCGCTCGCCAAGGACGTGACGGAATATCTGTCGACCCTCGACCTGCCGGCGCAGGAGAAGAAGAACCTCACCGTCACCTATCACTCGGCCTGTTCGATGCAGCATGGCCAGAAGATCACCATGGCGCCGAAGACGCTGCTGAAGAATGCCGGCTTTACGGTGCGTGATCCGGCGGAGGGCCATCTGTGCTGCGGATCGGCCGGCACCTACAACATCATGCAGCCGGATATTTCCGCCACCTTGAAAGCGCGCAAGGTGAAGAATCTCGAGGCGACGAAGCCCGATGTGATCGCCGCCGGCAATATCGGCTGCATGACGCAGATCGGATCGGGCACCGCGGTGCCGATCGTCCACACCGTCGAACTGCTCGACTGGGCCTATGGCGGCGAAAGGCCGGCAAAGCTTGGCGCCTGACGTCCCGGAAACGTGAGCATGGCTCAAAATGGAGCAGAGAACCTGTGCCGACTCCGGTCAGCGGGTCGGAATCCATTAAGGCGATGCTGATAGAGTGCCTTCTGAAATGGGGCCGAAAGGTTCCGGGAGGAAGAAGCTGATGTCCATGAAGGCTATCATTGGCGGTATGCTGCTGCTGGCAAGCGCGCTGCCGGCGGTCGGGGCGACGCGGATCTACTGCGCCGCAGCCGACGACGTTGTGAAGATGTCGATCGAAAGCGCATTTGCCGCGCGGGACGGCAAGAGGCTGGTGCACTTCCGCGGGATCACCGACATCAAGAGCCCAGAGGCGCCCGCCGCCTTTCGCAATCTCAAGCTCAATTCGGCCATGCTGAAGCAGGCCTGGATGGACGGCAACGACCTGCGCCTGCAGATCTACACCGACACCCGCGACGCCAACCCCTTCGAGACCTTCGAACTGTCGGTCGTGACGAAATCGACGGCCAAGGATCCCGATCGCTTCAGCGGCCGCTACATGCTGACGGTCAGCAGTGCCGACCAAAAGAAAGCGGCCCCGCGAACCGTTCCGGTGTCGCACGAGGCCGCGATATTCTGCGAGATCAAATAAGCGGGGCCGCTGAAGGCCGTCGGGCTTACCAGTGGAAGCTGATGCCGGCGTTGATGGCGTTGGTCATGATGTCGGTCTTCAGCGTCGCGCCGCTGTCGATGTCGACGTCGACCCAGGAATAGTTGCCCTTGTATTCCAGGAAGGTCGACCAGTTGTCGTTGAACTGGTAGGCGATGCCCGCCTGTGCCTGAACGGTGGCGCCACCGAGCTGGTATTCGAAGGTCGTGCCCGAGGCGCGCGTCACTTCGACATGCGGCACGTTGATACCGGCGCCGATGCCGGCATAGGGCACGAACTTGGTGCCTTCGATCGGCATGCGGTAGAGCGCGTTCAGCGTCAGGAGGTTGATGCCGTCGGAAAATTCGAAATGGTCCCAGCCGGTTTCGGCGAGCGTGTCGTCGTTCGCATAGACCTTGGCATGGGTGAAATCGAGCGAAACGCCGAGGTTCGGCTGGCCCATCTCTTCCATCCACCAGGTGCCGCGCACGCCGTAATAGGGCGGCATCTCGAACGAGCGGCCTTCCCAGCCGGCGGTGAAGTCCGGTTCGTCGGAAACCTCGACATCGCTGTGCGGCGCGGACTGGAAGCCCCCGTAGACGGAGATCGCCATTTCGGCATTGGCCAGCGAGGCCGACAGGGCGAGGATGCTTGCCGCGACAGTGGCGCCGAGCAGGGTGCGAAGCTTCGTGTTCATGAGTGCGATCCGCGAATCTGGTGATGGTAGATATGTTTGATAAGCGATTTTCCGCGCCAAGTCTGTTCCCAATTTGCATCACCGTTTTCGGAACGACCGAAACTGGGCGTAATTTCCTGACCTTCGTCAATTCGACCATTGCCTGGCGGCCCGGCATGTGCCGGCGCGCGGCAGAAACGGGACGGCCGGCAACAAAAAAGGTGCGGGCGACTGCCGCTGCCCACACCTTGTGAAATACGGCAATCGCCGATCAGCCGCCGAACATAGTCCGCAGGATGTCGATGCCCTTGTCCTGGAAGCTCACGTCGCCCTGGCGGTTGCCCGGCCCGATGACGATGACCTTGCTGCCGACACCGGCGCGCTCGTAGAGATGCTCGACGTCCTTGTTCATCATGCGGATGCAGCCGGACGACATGTTGAGGCCGATCGTCCAGGGCTGGTTGGTGCCGTGGATGCGGAAGATCGTGTCGCGGCCGCCCTTGTAGAGATACATGGCGCGCGCGCCGAGCGGATTGTCGATGCCGCCTTCCTGCACGACCGGAAGCTTGTGGCCCTTGGCGGCTTCGCGGCGGCGCATCTCTGCCGGCGGACGCCAGCTCGGCCATTCTTCCTTGCGGCCGATCTTGACCACGCCGGACCAGCCAAAGCCTTCGCGACCGACACCGACGCCGTAGCGGGTCGCGCGGTTGTTGCCCTCGACGTAGTAGAGGAACTTGTTGTTCGTATCGATGATGATGGTGCCCGGCTTTTCGTCGGTCATCAGGCGCACGACGCGGCGCTTGAACTTTTCGGCCGGCTTCTTCTGCTGGACGACGAGCGTGACGTCGCCGGGGGCGGCCGGATGGTTGGCGCTCAGGGTGCCGGCCGAGGCCGGAACGGCGAAGCTGCCGATGGCGATCGATGCGGCCGCCACGGCGACCAAGTACTTCTTCATGGTGGAATCCCCCAAATCATAAGGGCTGGGAGACTAGCCGACTCTTGGGTCGATGCAAGTCCCCCAGCATTGTCTCATTAAAAATTGATAGATGTCGGGCTGAACTTGCTACGGCAAGAACAGGCCTAGATCGCTACATCACGATGACGGTCGTGCCGACGCCGACGCGTTCATAGAGATCGACGACGTCCTCGTTGCGCATGCGGATGCAGCCCGAGGATACGCCGCTGCCGATCGTCCACGGCGCATTGGTCCCGTGGATGCGGTAGAGGGTGGAGCCGAGATACATGGCGCGGGCGCCGAGCGGATTTTCCGGGCCGCCGTCCATGCGGGCGGGCAGATAGTGCCCCTTGGCGGCTTCGCGGGAGATCATCTCGCTCGGCGGCGTCCAGTCCGGCCATTCCTTCTTGGCGGTGATCTTGTGCTTGCCGGCCCATTCGAAGCCTGGCTTGCCGACGCCTACGCCGTAGCGGCGGGCCTGGCCGTTGCCGGTCACCAGGTAGAGGAAGCGGTTGTTGGTGTCGATGACGATCGTGCCCGGCTTGTGCGGGCTGTCATAGGCCACCATCTGCGGCAGGAAGATCGGGTCGATCTGCGTGCGGATCGGCTTGTTGGCCCGGGCGGCGACCGGCTGCATCAGGCTTGCCTGCGGCGCACGACGCTGAACCTGGCGCTGGTAGGTGCGCACCTGCGGCTGCACGGCACGCGGCGCATAGACCACCGGACGCGCTGCGCCACCGAGCTGCATGACCCAGGGGGCCGAAAGGTCGGGGCTGACGATCACCGGCGGTCGCGATTGGTAGCGCTCGCCGGCAAAGGCCGAAGGTGCTGCGGGAAGGGCGACGGAAAGGCCGACAAGGGCGGACAGGAAGACGGATTTCTCGAACATCGGACGACTCGCTACATGGGACCGAGGAGGCAAGCCTGTAATGGCTTTGGGTTTGATCGTGCCAGTGTCGTCGCGACAATTGGTAAATGCCCGTTCATGAAAATGCCGGCGAGCGCGTAAACCTTTCATCAGGGTTAGCGGTCCGTTTGGAAAAACAGTGAACAAATGGTAAACGAGGCGCGGGACAGCAAAGGGAATCGCGACGCATGGAAAAGACCGGCCTGATCACCGGCGAGGATGGACTGGACCGCTGCTTCTGGCACGGGGGGCTCGAGGACTACCGCCGCTACCACGACGAGGAATGGGGCCGACCGGTCACCGATGACATCAGGCTCTTCGAGAAGATCTGCCTCGAAGGCTTCCAGTCCGGGCTCTCCTGGCTGACCATATTGCGCAAACGCGAGAATTTCCGCGCGGCCTTTGCCGGCTTCGATTTCCATCGCGTCGCCCTGTTCGATGACGACGACATTGCCCGCTGCCTTGCCGATACCGGCATCGTGCGCCACCGCGGCAAGATCGTCTCGACCATCAACAATGCCCGTCATGCGGTCGATCTGGAGGCCGAGTTCGGCTCGCTTTCGCGCTATTTCTGGAGCTTCGAGCCCATTCCTGAGGAGCGCCCGGCGTGCATGGACCTTGCGACGCTCAGGGCCAATCCGACGTCACCCACCTCCGTGCGCCTCTCCAAGGACCTGAAGAAGCGCGGCTGGACCTTCGTCGGCCCGACGACGGTCTACGCCTTCATGCAGGCCATGGGCCTGGTCAATGATCATATCGAAGGCTGTTTCTGCCGCAGCCAGGTGGAGC
>Ga0180012_1000120_pt1 | contig 35905 bp, 39 predicted proteins | sample KR11_S2_MetaG_FD_122243 | JGI IMG/M metagenome (GOLD analysis project Ga0180012, IMG submission 122243) | Groundwater microbial communities from the Olkiluoto Island deep subsurface site, Finland - KR11_S2_MetaG | ecosystem: Environmental > Aquatic > Deep subsurface > Groundwater | place...
GCGGATCGCCTCGAGCGCCTCGGCGAGACGCTCCTCGGCCTCGTTCAGCGCATATTGCGCCTCTTCGGCCTCCGTCTCGATCTCGGTCAGGCGGTTCTTCTGGGCCAGGCGAAGGGCCGCCGCACTCGGGGCTTCGGAGCCCGCCACATAGCCGTCCCAGCGATAGACGGCGCCTTCGCGGGTGACCAGACGCTGGCCGGGGCGAAGCTGCGGCATCAGGCGAAGCGCCGTCGCCTCGTCGACGATGCCGATCTGGCGCAGGCGCCGCGTCAGGACCGGCGGGGCGCGCACATGATCCACCAGCGAGGCAATGCCCGCCGGCAGGGCCGGATCGCCGGCACCGTCGCCGTTCAGCATCCAGTGGGCGGGCGCGGCCGCATCGAGCGGGCTGTCGAGATCGTCACCGAGGGCGGCGCCGAGCGCCGTCTCGTAGCCGCGGGTGACGGTCAGTTCTTCCGCCACGGGGGTGAAATCGCCCGAAACGGCCGAGGCCAGCATGCGGGAAATCGTGCGCGCCTCGGTTTCCAGCGCATTGAGTTTGGAACGGGCGGCCTCAAGCGGCGCACGCGTCAGGCTCTCGGCGCGGCGGGCCTCGGCCAGGCGGTCTTCGATCTCGGCGGTTGCGGCCTCGCTGTCGGCCAGCGCCTGTTCGGCGGCCTCGACCATTTCGCGCTTTTCGTCCGGATCGGGAAGGGCTGCGATGCGGGCGGCGATCTGTTCCAGCTCTCCGTTCGCCTCCGCCACCTGACGCTCCAGCCGCTGGCGGCGGTCAGCGAGGTCGCGGATCAGGCGTTCCAGCTGGTTGCGGCCGGCCGCGGCCTCGGCGCGCTCAGCGGTCAGCGCGGCAAAGCGCTTCTCGCTGTCGGAAAGGGTTGCTGCGGCGGCCTCGAAGGTGATGCGGGCTTCTTCGCCGGTGCGGCCGGAATCGGCAAGGATGTCTTCGAGTTCCGCTTCCTCCGCCGTCAGCCGCTCCAGCACTTCGGCATTCTCGGCGACCAGACGTTCCTCGCGGCGGATGTCCTCGGAGAGCTGGGCAAGCCGGCGAGTGAGTTCGTCGCGGCGGCGCAGCAGGCGGCCGGCCTCCTCGTCGAGCTGGGTGCGGGCGATCTGCAGGCGCTGGAGCGCGGCGGCGCAGCGGGCCTCCTCCTCGCGCAGTTCCGGCATCTTGAGGCTGGCGATGCCTTGCGCCTTGGCCGCCTCCATCTGCGCTTGCGCCTTCTCGGCGACGATCGAGGTCGCCTGGTTCAGCGCGCTTTCCGCCTCGCCCTCGGCCTGCTTGGCCTGGCTCCAGCGGATGTGCAGCAGCATGGCCTCGTGCGCCCGGATATCGGCGGAGAGCATCTTGAAGCGGTTGGCCTGGCGGGCCTGGCGCTTCAGGCTTTCGATCTGGGTCTCGAGCTGGGCGGTGATGTCCTCCAGCCGCTCGAGATTGGTCTCGGCGGCGCGCAGTCTGAGTTCCGCCTCGTGGCGGCGCGAATGCAGGCCGGAAATGCCGGCCGCCTCTTCGAGCAGCTGGCGGCGGGCCTGGGGCTTGGCCTGGATCAACTCACCGATGCGGCCCTGACCGACCATGGAGGGCGAGCGGGCGCCGGTCGAGGCGTCGGCAAACAGGAGCTGCACGTCCTTGGCGCGGGCTTCCTTGCCGTTGATGCGATAGACCGAGCCCTCGCCGCGCTCGATGCGGCGCGTCACCTGGATCTCGTCGGCATCGTTGAAGGCGGCGGGCGCGGTGCGGTCGGAGTTGTCGAGATAGAGGCCGACTTCGGCGGTGTTGCGGGCGGGCCGGTTGCCGGAGCCGGAGAAGATCACGTCGTCCATGCCGGACGCGCGCATGTTCTTGTAGGAATTCTCCCCCATCACCCAGCGCAGCGCCTCGACAAGGTTCGACTTGCCGCAGCCGTTCGGCCCCACGACGCCGGTCAGGCCCCGTTCGATGATGAATTCGGTCGGTTCGACGAAGGACTTGAAGCCGAGCAGGCGCAGGCGGTTGAACTTCATGCCGCCCTCGCCCTGTTGCGAGACGGGCCGCTGAAGCCGAGCAAGTCTGCCCCCCTCTGCCCTGCCGGGCATCTCCCCCTCAAGAGGGGAGATCGGCGTGTGGCCGGCGCCTTGAGCGCCTCCAGCGAGCAAGCAGGCGATGCTTGAGCACCCGCAAGTGCCTCAGGAAGTGAAGATGGCTGGAAAAGATGCCTGGTTTGAGCGGGTTGCGAGGGTCCGATCTCCCCCCTTGAGGGGGAGATGTCCGACAGGACAGAGGGGGGTAGCTGAAAACTCGACACGAGCGGCCCCCTCATCGCCTCACTTCGTTCGGCACTTCTCCCCGCGGGGGAGAAGAGGGAAAAAGCAAAAACGGGCGCGCGGGTTTGCCCGCCGCCCGCCAGAATGCCGGAGCGCCGATCAGAGCATGCTGTCGATGAGCGCCGACATGGTATCAACCGACATGTCCCCCGAATAGCTCTTGCCGTTGATCAGGAAGGTCGGCGTCGACTGAACGCCGAAATCCTTGGCCCCGCGATCGCGGACTGCCGTCACATCACCGGCAAGTTTCTGGTTCGTCAAGCAGGCGTCGAAGCTCTCCTGTGTAAAACCGCCGAGTTTCGACAATTGCAGCATGGCGCCGCGCACATCGTTGTCCGCCGGGGCGGCCCAGGACATCTGCTGCTTCATGAACATCGAGACGAAGGGGAAGAAGCGCTCCTCCGGCGTGCAGCGCGCCAGCATGAAGGCGGCGAGCGACGCGGTGTCGCCCGGGAAGGGGAATTCGCGGATGATGAAGTAGGCCTTGCCGCTGTCGACATACTTGGCCTTGATCGCGTCGAAGGTCTTGGTGTGGAAGTTGGCGCAGTGCGAGCAGGTCATCGACATGTATTCGATGATCTTGACCGGTGCGTTCGGATCGCCGAGCGCCATCTCCTTCATCGGGCCGGGCTTCAGCGCCTCGGCCATGTCGATGTCGCGGTCGGAGGTCGGCAGTTCGACCTTGGCGGCCGGAGCGGCCGGTTCGGCTGCGGGCACCGGTGCCTGGGCGGTTTCCGTGGCGGCGGGAGCCGGTGCGGCGGCCGGTGCAGGCGTGGCCGCTGGCGCCGTTGCCGTTTCGGCCGGGGCTGCGGGCGTTGCCGGAGCGGCAGGCGCCGCCGTGCTGGTTTCAGCCGGCTTCGGCGCCGCGTCGGCAGCCTTCTTTTCGGTGTCGTCGCTGCAGGACGCGAGCACGGCGGCCATGGCGATGACGGCAGCGCCGCCGAGCAGGCGGCTCTTGGTGAGGATCGGATCGAGTTTCGGCATCAATGCACCCTGATGACTGTTTTTGACGTTGCCAACCGTTATCGCGGCAATCGGCAGCAAACAAGGCGGGCACCGGCCCGATGCATCAAAGAATCGTGACTTCAGGAGGCTAACGCATTAAATCTTCTTCATGTTCGCGGCTGGGCAGCTATTTGCGCCGCTGCGACATGACACCCGTGCCGAGGCGCTCGATCGCCAGGCGAAGCTTGTCGTCGGTGATGCCTTCCATCATTCCGGCGAGTTTTTTCGCCTTTTCGCCCTCCAGCTTGCGCGGCCGCGGGCGCTTCAGCGTCGCGGTGGAGACCGGCTTCTGGACGATGCGGATCTGGCCGATCGCCGGATAGCCGAAGAAGCCGTTGATGCGGGCGATCAGTTCGCCCTGGGCATGGGAGAGGAAGAGCGCGCGGGCGCCCTCGCAGGCGATGGTCAGCACGCCGGGCCTGTGGCCGCCCTCGTCGCCCGGATCGCCATGGCGCGGCCAGGCGATCTTTTCCGGCCTTGTGCAATCGGCGAAATTCTCGCCGGCGATCTCGTCCCAGGAGCCGAGCAGCGCCGTGTTGATGCCGGCGCGGCGGGCGAGCATCGGATCGATGATGCCGTTCGCAACCTCGGAGATCTGGATCACGCCTTTTCTGGGAGCACGCATGGAAAACCGTCTGAGCCTTTCACATCACCCTTGAACGGCCAGGTGATTTGGCCAGATATAGGGCACTTCCCCCATGAGCAGCAAATGACGAGCGTGACAATCCAGAAGAAACCCGCGGCCGCGCCCCTGCTCGCCTGGTACGATCGCCACCACCGCGACCTGCCCTGGCGCATATCGCCGGCCATGGCCAGGCGCGGCGTGACGCCCGATCCCTATCACATCTGGCTGTCCGAGGTGATGCTGCAACAGACCACGGTTGCGGCGGTGAAGGCCTATTTCGCCAAGTTCGTCGACCTCTGGCCGACCGTCGCCGATCTGGCGGAAGCTCCGTCCGAGGACGTGATGGTCGCCTGGGCGGGGCTTGGCTATTACGCGCGAGCCCGCAACCTGAAGAAATGCGCCGAGGCGGTGGCGGCTGAGCATGGCGGCCGCTTTCCCGACACGGAAGAAGGGCTGAAGGCGCTTCCCGGCATCGGTGATTATACGGCAGCCGCCGTCGCGGCGATCGCCTTCAACCGGCCGGCGGCGGTGATGGACGGCAATGTCGAGCGCGTGATCTCGCGGCTCTTTGCCATCGACGCCCCCCTGCCCGGCTCGAAGCCGCAGATGAAGGCCCACGTCGCACAGATGACGCCGCAGGACCGGCCTGGCGATTTCGCCCAGGCGATGATGGATCTCGGCGCGACGATCTGTACGCCCAAACGGCCCGCCTGCGCGCTCTGTCCGTTCAACGATGTCTGCATCGCCCTCGCCACCGACGAGCCGGAGCGCTTTCCGGTCAAGGCGGCGAAGAAGGAGAAGCCGGTGCGGCTCGGCGCCGCCTTCGTCGCGGTGGATAGCGACGGGCACCTGCTCCTGAGGCGCCGGCCGGACAGCGGCCTGCTCGGCGGCATGACCGAGGTACCGACCACGGCCTGGACGTCGCGGGCCGATGGAGAGACGGGCGTTGAAGCGGCGCCCTTTGCCGCCGGCTGGCAGCCCTGCGGCACCGTCACCCATGTGTTCACCCATTTCGAGCTGCGGCTCGGTGTCTATCGCGTGCAGGTTTCCCGTTCGGAAGCGGGGGCGGTTCACGGCTTCTGGGCGCCGGTCACAAATCTTGACGGCGAGGCGCTGCCGACCGTCATGAAAAAAGCAATTGCCGCCGCTATTCCGACCGCGTTTTCGACCAGCAAAGGATAAGACATGCCCGCGCCCATCCGCCATATCGTCTTCGACATCGGCAAAGTACTGATCCATTACGATCCCAACCTGCCCTATTCCCGCATCATTCCCGACGAGGCGGAGCGTCGCTGGTTCTTCGACAATGTCTGCACCCATGACTGGAACATGGAGCAGGACCGCGGGCGCGGCTGGGCCGAGGCGGAAGCGGAGATCATCGCCCGCTATCCCGAGCGCGAGGAGCAGATCCGCGCCTTCCGGCTGAACTGGCGCGAGATGGTGCCGCATGCCTATGAGGACAGCGTGACGCTGATGACCGGCCTGATCAACGCGGGCCACGACGTCACCATGCTGACCAATTTCGCCGCCGACACGTTCCGGGAGGCGCGGGAAATGTATCCGTTCCTCAACCTGCCGCGCGGCGTGACCGTGTCCGGCGAGGTCGGCCTGCTGAAGCCGGATGTGGCGATCTACCAGCGCCATGCTGCCGATTTCGGCCTCGATCCGGCCGCCTGCCTGTTCATCGACGACGTGACCGTCAACGTCGAAGGCGCCCGTGCCGCCGGCTGGCAGGCGGTGCAGTTCCTCGGCGCCGACAAGCTGCGGGCCGACCTGAGGGATCTGGGCGTCGAGGTCTAAGGTCGGAGTGTCAGGGGTTTAGCCCGCCGCGATCTCGAGGAGCTTCTCCTCGAGCCGGCGGGTGAAGAGTTCCGTGTCGAACAGCGGCGCTGACGTGCGCGCCTCGATCAAGTTCTGGCGCAGGCGGAGATGGCGGTCCCCGTCCTGCGCCAGTTCGACCGCCAGGCGGACGAATTCTGAAAGGTCTCCGGCAACGAGCTGCGGCTGGCCGACGGCGGAAAGCAGGCTTTCCGACACGCGGCTGGCAAAGCTCGTGCCCTTGACGGTCACCACCGGCACGCCGCACCACAGCGCGTCCGAAGTCGTGGTGTGGCCATTATAGGGCGCGGTATCGAGGGCGATGTCGGCCTCGGCGAGGCGGCGCAGATGCTCGGCCAACGGCTTTTTCGGCGCGAAGACCAGCCGGGCCGGGTCGATGCCGTGGGCTTTAGCCGCCTTCTGCAGGTTTGCCCGGATCAGCGGCGCCTGGTCCGAGAGCCACAGCACCGAACCGTCGACGGCAGCCAGCACCTGCATCCAGGCGGCAAAGACGGTGCCGCGGATCTTCTGCGGCTGGTTGAAGGAGCAGAACACGACGCCATCGACCGGCAGGCCATGGTCGCGGCGGGCGGCGGCGCGGTCAGGCGCCCGCTCCACCGCCTCGCGGCTGCGGTCGTTCGCCTGGTAGCTGCCGTCGAGACGGAGCAGCTTTTCCTGGTAGAAGGGGATCGAGCGATCGGGCGTGACGATGTGATCGGTAACGGCATAGTCGATGCCGACGCCCGAGACCGAGCCCGGAAAACCGAGATAGGTGACCTGCACCGGTGCCGGACGGCGGCAGAAAATGCCGAGTCGATTGCCCTGGGTGAAGCCCTTGAGATCGACGAGAATATCGAGATCGAGCGAGCGCACCAGCTCGGCGGCGGCATCGTCGTCGAGGGCGAGGATGTCGATGTAGAAATCGATCGCCTCGAGGAAACGTTCGCGCACAGGGCCTTTGCGCTGGTCCTCCGCCGTGTGGCAGATGCCGTGGACGGCGAAGCGTTCGCGGTCATGGGCTTCCAGCACGCCGGCGAACAGCGCCATGGTGGCGTGGTCGCAGAAATCGGACGAGAGGTAGCCGAGGCGGATCGGGCCGGGCGCACGCTCGCTGCGCGACCATTTCGGTGCGACCGAGGGAAAGACCGCTTCGGCCGTGCGGCGGGCGCAGCGGGCGTGGTATTCCTCGTCGCCGGACCAGACAAGCGCGCGGAAGGCGTTTTCGCGGATGTCGGCGGTGACACCTTCGCGGGCATAGGCTGCCTGAAGCTCGCTTTGAAGACGGTCGGCCAGCGGGAAGTCGCAGAGATTTCCGGCGCACCAGAAGAGCTCGGACAGTGCCAGCCGCTCCTGAGGGTTCGCCGCATAGGCCTGAAGCAATGGCGGATAGGCTTCCTCATAGAGGCCGAGGCCGGAGAGAACGATGCCGGCATTGAGGAAATTGCCGAAGTTCTGGCCCTTGACCGCCAGCGTGCGCGCATAGGGCAGCGCATCGGCATAACGGCCGGCTTCGCGATGCAGGCTGCAGATCGAATGGACCAGATCGAGATCGTCCGGCAGATGCTTTTCCAGCATCAGCATGGCGGAGAGCGCCGCATCGCCGTCGCCGACGGCCAGATAGTGTGAGGCGGCGCGGAAGGCGACTTCGCGTTTGAGGTTCGGGGTGAGATCGATGGCGCCGGCATAAAAGGTGGCGGCCATGGCCCGGTCGCCCATCCGCTCGTGAATGGTGGCGGCGAGAATCATCGGCTGCGGGTCGCCGCGCTCGGTCTCGAACAGCGAATAGAGCGTCGCGAGGGCGGATTTGAGATCGCCCTCGTTGAACTGCTGCTTCGCCTGATCCAGCAATGCCGTCACGTCTTCGTCATCCCCATGTTTCGCCGCCATGGTTAGGCGGACCGACTTGTCCGAAACTGTCGGCTGGGCGAAGGTGGCCTCCGGCCGCCGCGATCCGCCGGCAGCCTCTGACAATCTCCCCGCGCCTCCTGGAGCCTTCATGACCTTCGATCCCGTCGCCGCCGCCAAACGTTATCTCGACGCCGTCAACGATCTCGACTTCGCCGTCATCGAGGATTTCTACGCGGAGGATGCCGTTTATGGCTCGGTGAAGGTCGGAGGGCTCGAGGGGCGCGACGCGATCCTCAAGGCATTTCGCCAGTATTTCAAAACCTATCCCGACCAGCAGGCGGTCGACGAACTGATCGAGGCTGTCTCGCCGCTCGCCGCCCGCTCCGTCTGGCGGCTGAAGGCGACGAATGCCGAGACCGGCGAGCCGCTGATCCGCTTCGGCGAGGAGACCATCACCTTCAATGCCGAGGGAAAGATCATCTCGGTCGTGGTCACCGACTACAAGGTCTAGGACAGGCACGCCCGAAACGGATGACGCCCGGCGCTTTCGCACCGGGCGTCAAGGCTCTCCTGCCGGGACTAGAGGTACAAGACCGGCCGGAGAAACTCCGGACTGGCAAAGCTGGGCGGATCGTCAGTCCAGCTTTGCCAGCCCACTGCGGATGATCGTCCGGAGTTCATCGATCGGACGCAGGGACTGCCCGTCATCGATGTGCCAGAAGGTCCATCCGTTACATGCATCAACGCCCTGCACCTTGGCGCCCAGACGGTGAATGGAGCCGGCATCGCTGCCTGAAGCGAGCGTGCCGTCGGCGCGCACGACCGCCGAATGGCGGCGCCTGGCGCAGGTGAGCACCTGGCCCGGCTTGACCATGCCGCTCTCGACCAGGGTGTTGAAGGCGACGCGCGGCTCGGCCTTCTTGCCGGTCAGCACGGTGAGTTCGGTCTTGCCGAGCGGGGTCACGGCCGCGATGCGCGCCGAGGCCGCGTCGATGTAGTCCTGCTCGCGCTCGATGCCGACGAAGTTGCGGCCGAGACGCTTGGCCACCGCACCAGTGGTGCCGGAGCCGAAGAACGGGTCGAGCACGATGTCGCCCGGCTTGGTGGAGGCCATGATGATGCGGGCGAGCAGCGCTTCCGGCTTCTGGGTCGGGTGGACCTTCTTGCCGTCGTCGCCCTTCAGGCGCTCACCGCCCGAGCAGATCGGGAAGAGCCAGTCGGAGCGCATCTGCACGTCGTCATTCGAGGCCTTCAGCGCATCGTAATTGAAGGTGTAGCCCTTGGACTTGGCGTCGGGCGAGGCCCAGATCATCGTCTCGTGGGCGTTCTGGAACCGGCGGCCCTTGAAGTTCGGCATCGGGTTGGTCTTGCGCCAGACGATGTCGTTGAGGATCCAGAAGTTGAGATCCTGCAAGGTCGCGCCGACGCGGAATATGTTGTGATAGGAGCCGATCACCCAGATCGTGCCGGTGGGCTTCAGCACGCGGCGGCAGGCCAGAAGCCAGGCGCGGGTAAAGGCGTCATAGGCCTCGAAGGAGGCGAACTGGTCCCATTCGTCGTCGCACGCATCGACAAGGCTCTGGTCCGGGCGATGCAAGGCGCCGCCGAGCTGCAGGTTGTACGGCGGATCGGCGAAGATCGCATCGACGGATTTGTCAGGCAGCGCTTCCAGCGCCGCGACGCAGTCGCCCTTGATGATCGAATTGACCCAGGAGAAGGGGTCGGTGGAACGGCGGAGATCGGCGAGCGGGAATACGGAAGCCATCGGTTACTCACTCTTACGCTGACGCAGCACGGGATAACGAGGCTTATGGTTACTGATCTTGGTTACCAAAGGCTGAAGGGCGGCGGAGAAATTCCACTGCATGCCGTGCAAGCGTGCCGAAAGAGGTCAGCACGGCACGATGCGCGGAGGAGGACGGCATCTGCGGTGGGGGCTCGCAGCTGCATCCGTCGCTCGGGCGCGGTAACCTTTCCGGGCGGTGCGACGTCCCCTCACCGACGGCAAGACGGCGCGAGAGTCCAAAAACAGTCAGCGATCGTTCGCAAGCCACGCATTTCAGCAAAACATAATTTACAAATATCCTCGATCGTTGGTCCGCCAAGCGCCATTGCATGACGAAGCAAACCCCAAGTCCCCAGGGACGGACCTGCGCCATCGCGGCGGCGTACCAACGATAGATATGAGTCTGCCCAGATGTGCCTCGACTGTGATAACCAGCGCCTCAATCGCCGCAACCTGATGAAACTCGCCGGCATCGGCCTTGCCGCCTCGACGGTGGCCCTGCCCTCGCTCGCCTCCGACAAGAAGGCTGCCCCTGCGGCTGCGGACCCACATGCTGCCGAAGCGCCGCTCGCCCATGCTTCAACCGCGGAAGCTCCGGCCGCCGAAGCCCATGCTGCCGACCCGCATGCGGCGGAGGCGCCCGCCCTTTCGCCCAAGCAGGCGCTGGCCAAACTTAAGGAAGGCAACCGCCGCTTCGTCGAGGATGCCAATGCCTGCGCCGCCGACCTTGCCCAGCGCCGCGAGGAACTGGCGGGTGGCCAGCACCCCTGGGCGATCGTGCTCACCTGTTCGGACAGTCGGGTGACGCCGGAGCTGATCTTCGGCGGCGTGACGCTCGGCGAGCTCTTCGTCATCCGCAATGCCGGCAACGTGCTCGACACCGGCGCGCTCGGTACCATCGAATACGGCGCCGAGCACCTGCATGCGCCCTTGATCGTCGTGATGGGGCACAAGAAATGCGGCGCGGTTTCAGCCGCCTGCGACGTGGTGAAAAAAGGCGTCGAGCTTGAAGGTTCGATCGGCAAGATGGTTCAGCCGATCCTGCCCGTCGCGCTGGCCGCCCTGTTCAAGTCGGAGGATTTCGTCGGCCAGACGGTGCGCAACAACGCGGTGTCGGGCGCCAAGCGCATCGCCGAGGAAAGCCACATCGTGTCGCACCTCGTCGACGAGGGCCACGTCAAGATCGTCGCCGCCGTCTACGACATCACCACCGGCGAAGTGGAATTCATCGACAGGATCAGCTGAACCGGACTGGCGCGCCGGATTGGGCTGCGCGCGGGTAGGTCTCGGGGGCCGAAAAGCCTGGCGTCAGTGTCTGGCGGAAATTGGCCCAACTGCTTGTGCGCCGAGAGATGCGTCCACTCACCCCTGAGTAGGGCGTCGCCTCCCCGGCATCGCACGAGAATCCCCTGCCCAACCCCTCCCCACAAGGGGGAGGGGCTTCCTCCGTCTGCCCATGAGCCAAGGCGCCGCCACGCGACTTCTCCCCCCTTGTGGGGGGAGATGGCCGGCAGGCCAGAGGGGGTGTGTTCCTGGATCCGACACCGGTCCTCCGGCGCTGACGTTCGTCCAGCGCGTCAAGCTTTCCCCGCCGCGGAACCTAGTTCTCCGCATCCCAAGCCCTGACCACGGTCTTCTTCGCCTGCGCGCGCCAGACGCGGATGAGGTTGGCGCGGACCCATTCGATGTCGACGCGGTGCGGGCGGGCCAGCACCAGCCGATGGGGGCGGTGGTGGTCGGTAGTGAAGAAAGTGTCGGGCTCCACTTCGATCAGATGGTCGCGCTCCTCGAAGGACACCTTGAACACCGGGCAGTCAAACGTCGGGTTCCAGAAGAGCATGGCCTTTCCGTTGACCTTGAAGGAGGGCGAACCCCAGGAAGTGGTTTCCTCGGTGCCCGGCAGGGCGAGAATGATGTCGCGCAGGGTGTCGAGGGTGATCATGGCGGTGCCTCCCGGCGGCCAGTCTGCCAGAGGTCGTGAGGCATGTCATCCGCCTCGGGCTGCACCTCATCCGGCGCTACCGCGCCACCTTCTCCCCGTAGGCGGGGGGAGCAGCAGGCCTAGGGCGCCACCCGCGCGCCGGCATAGCCGCCGTCCGCTACGCCGTCACAGAGGTCGGACCATTCACAGCCGGAACAGGCGGTACGGATCTCGCCGGTCGCGAAGGTTTTTCGCAGGCGTGCGAGGAGACTGGCGCCCGGTGTGATGCGGGCGCCGGGGAAAAGCGGGCTGCCGAGCAGACGGGCGACGGCCTCCGTCGCCGCCTGATCCCGCCCCACGACGCTTTCGCCATGGCAATGGGCATCGGGGTCTCCGGCGAGCGGCCCGCAGATGTCGTCCGGCCCCGCCACCAGTTCGATCTCCTCGCCGGCCGAAAGACGAGCGGCGATCGCCTCGTAGTTCTCGACGAAGGCGGGGGAATAGCCCTTGCCGACATAGGTCAGCATGCAGAGCAGATGGTGGGCACGGAGCCGGACGGTCACGGTTCGCCGGTTCCCGCCTCAGAGGTCGATCGGCTTGCCCGTCCGACGGTCGAGCGCCATCAGCAGGGCGGCGGCAAGCGCTGACTTGATGACGGCGCCGAGGATGAACGGCATGACACCGAGGGCAAGGCCCTTCTCCACACCCAGCAGATAGGCAAGCCATGCGCCACCGATGGCCAGGCACAGCAGGTTGGACAGCAGATGCGCCGAGAAGCTCAGCACCACCCGCTCGCCGGTCCAGCCCTTTTCCGCCAGCAGGCCGGCCAGGGCCGCGATGATCGGGAAGGAGACGAGATAGCCGGCAGTCGGGCCGACGAAGGGCGCCAGGCCACCGCTTCCGTTGGCGAGAACCGGCAGCCCCACCATCGCCTCACCGAGCCAGGCGAGAACCGTCAGGGCGCCAAGGCGCCAGCCGTAGAGCACGCCGATCATGGTCAGGGCAAAGGTCTGCAGGGTGATTGGCACCGGCACCATGGGCACGCTCACCTGCGAGGCGAGCGCCAGTACGGCCGTGCCGAAGACCAGGAGCACGGACTGGGTAGCCAGCGAGCGGCGACCGATGCCGAGCGGATCGAAGCCGCGAGCGGCGGGAGCGAGGACAGACATCATTGCAATCTCCATTTTATAGATAGTTTGATGCACGCCGAATCTTTTATCTACTATTTGAGGTGTTGCCAAGACAAGCGAACCGAGGCCGGAGCGGAAATCCGCAGCCTCGCGGAAGCGATCTCAAGCGATGGACGCAAGAATCCATACCTGGCAGGCGTTTCCGCAGGAGAGCGATTTAATCTATAAATTGGGGAAATTCAGCCGACGATGGCAAAACCTTCGGTCTCGGGGCGGCCGGGAAGCGGCATCGGCGCGCGACCGATCCACTGGACATGCCGCTCGAGGATGCGGCAGGCTTCGCCGACATCGCCTTGCCTGAGCGCCGTGAGGATGGCGCGATGGTCGTGGTCGGTACGGGCTTCCCAGGTGGCGCGCCAGGCGACGAAGAGAAAGCGGGCACTGACGGCATGCAGATCGTCGATGACGGAGAGCAGGCGCGGCATGCCGCAGGTCGAGACGATCAGGCGATGGAAGCGACGGTTGGCCTCCTCCCAGGCGCGGACATCCTTGGCGTCGTCCGCATCGATCGCCGCCTGCTCGGCCGCGTCGAGCACCGCGCCGGTCAGATGGGGCGCGGCGTGGCGAAGCGCCAGCACCTCGAGTGCTGCGCGCATTTCGGCGACCTCGCGCACCTGCCTAAGGTCGAACGAGGCGACGCGCACGCCGCGGCGGGGAATGCTGACGACGAGACCCTGCGCTTCGAGCCGCCGGAAGGCTTCGCGGACCGGCACGTGGCTCGCACCGAACTCCTCGGCGATATGGTCCTGGGCGAGGCGCGCGCCAGGCGTCAGTTCGCCATGGATGATGCGCTCGGCGAGGGCACGGCTGATGCGGCTGGCGATCGTGTCGTCGTGTTCTTTCTCCATGTCACCTGCATAGTCAGCAGCCGGCGGATTGTCGAGACGAGCCCCCCCATCGACCGTCTGCGGGAGGTCATCCATGCACGGCCCGGCTGTCGGGCGGCGCCTCCTCCCGTTGATGAAGACCGTAGTCGCGCAGCACATGGGCGACGCGCAGGCGATAATCGGCGAACACGCCGCCGCGTCCCGCCTGCTGTGCCGCCCGATGCTCTTCGGTCTCGCGCCAGTGGCGCACCGCGCCTTCGTCGCGCCAGAAGGACAGCGACAGAAGCTTGCCGCGCACGGTCAGGCTTTCGAAGCGCTCGACGGAGATGAAGCCGTCCATCGCCTCCAGCCTTGCCCGCAGGTCTCCGGCGAGGTCGAGATAGCGATGCCGCTCGCCGAGAAAGGGAGTGACCTCGAAGATGACCGCGATCATGGCTGCACCATGAGCGCGGGCAGTTCCGAGACGCATTTGAGGAAGAGCCGGTCCTCCTTGAGGATGAAGCGGGCGTTGCGGGCGAATTCGTAATTGGCCTTGCCGAGCGGGTCTGCTGCGAGCCGGGCGCGATAGGCTTCGTAAGCCGCGAGGTCCTTGACGTGGTAGATGCCGTAGGCCGTGGTGGCGGAGCCTTCATGCGGGGCGAAATAGCCGACGAGATCGGCGCCGCAGCGCGGGATCGCCTCACCCCAGTTGCGGGCATAGGTGGTGAAGGCGTCCTTGGCGAAGGGGTCGATCTCGTAGCGGATGACGCAGGTGATCATGGGATTTCCTTTCATGCTGTGGTCAAATCGATGTCCCCTCCTCGCATATTGCCCGACGGCAATGCTTCGATTACGATCGAAGCATGAGTGAAGGACCCGACATTGCCCGCCTCGCCGCCCTGATCGGCGATCCCGCCCGCGCCAACATGCTGCTGGCGCTGATGGACGGGCGTGCGCTGACCGCCACAGAGCTTGCCGGCGCGGCCGGCATAGGCCTGCCGACGGCCAGCTCGCACCTCGCCAAGCTCGAGGAAGGCGGGCTCTTGGCCCAGCGCAAGCAGGGCCGGCACCGCTATTTCACGCTGGCCGACCCGGCGGTCGGCCGCATGATCGAGGGACTGATGGGCTTTGCCGCCGCCCGCGGCCATGTGCGCCACAAGGCGGGGCCGAAGGAGCCGGCGCTGCGCAAGGCGCGGATCTGCTACGACCATCTGGCCGGGGATTACGGTGTCAGGATGCTCGACAGCCTGCGGAGGCTCGGCGCCATCGTCGGCGAGGAGGAGCATCCTCAGCTGACACCCGCCGGCGAGGCGCTGGTGTGCGACAACGGCATCGACCTGGCCGGCCTGAAGGCGCAGCGCCGTCCGCTCTGCCGCGCCTGCCTCGACTGGAGCGAGCGGCGCATCCACCTCTCCGGCGCGCTCGGCAAGGCGCTGCTCGACCATTTCCTCGCCCACGGCCATGCGCGGCGCGCGCCCGGCAGTCGGGCCATCGTCTTTTCACCCGAGGGCGAGCGGCGCTTTGCGGCGATGTTCCCGCTCAGCGCCTGAACCGGCGGCGCCCGATAGCGACGGATCGCTATCCATCGGGCCGCCGTCCCGGAGCTTGACCCCCGCTACCTCCTTCACGACGCTCGTCATCGACACGATTCGTCCCGCTTGCAAAGAAACCGTCCAGACGGTATGTTTGTGCTCTGACCTTCCCCGTTGTGAGATTTTCGATGAACCCTCTGTTTCTTGCCTATGGTTCGCTGGGCGGCGCCATTGTCTGCGAAGTGATCGCCACTACCCTGCTGCAGAAATCGGAGCAGTTTTCGAAGCCCCTGCCGACGGCGGCGATGGTGCTGTTCTACCTCGTGTCGTTCTACCTGCTCTCGCAGGCGCTGAAGGGCGTGCCGCTCGGCATCGCCTATGCGGTCTGGGGCGGGCTCGGCATCGTGCTGACAGCGATGATCTCGGTGCTGCTGCTCAAGCAGTCGCTCGACCTGCCCGCCATGGCCGGCATCGGCATGATCGTCGCCGGCGTCATCGTCATGAACGTCTTTTCCAACTCGGTTTCACACGGCTGATGACCAACGCCCATATGCGCAAGAAGGAGCCGGACAAGGTTCGCCGCTCGCTGCTCGACCGAACCGCAAAGCTCGCGGTCGACCAGGGTCCTTCGGCGATCACCATCCAGGCCGTCGCCGAGGCGGCCGGCGTGACCAAGGGCGGGCTGCTGCATCACTTTGCCAGCAAACAGGCGCTGATCGAGGCGGTGTTCGCCGATCTGCTGCAGCAGCTCGGCGACGAGATCGACCGCTACATGGCCGAGGATCCACAGCCTGTCGGACGGTTCACCCGCGCCTATGTGCGGGCCGCCTTTGCCGACCACAAGCTCGGCATGAGGAGCCCCTGGGCCGCGCTTTCGGTGACGATGGTCGCCGATCCCGCCATGCGCCGGCTGTGGTCGGACTGGCTCGACGACCGGCTGGAGGCGCACCGGGAGACCGACGGCACGGTCCAGATGGAGATCGTCCGGCTCGCCGCCGACGGCGTGTGGATGGCCGACATGATGGGGCAGGACCGCGCATATCCGCGCGACCTGTCGGCTCTCGAGCCGCAATTGCTGGCGCTCGCCTCCCCGGGCACGGCCGGCTGAAATCAACTCGCGGATTGTCCTTTGCCGGATCATCGTGTAGGTGAGGCGCCTTCCCAAGACGATTAGACGGATCTCCCCCATGAGCGGCTTCGACCTCACCATCTTCGATTGCGACGGCGTGCTCGTCGATTCCGAAATCATCGCGGCCAAGGTCGAATCCAAGCTGCTCAACGAGGCCGGCTATCCGATCTCGGTCGAGGAAATGGGCGAGCGTTTCGCCGGCATGACCTGGAAGAACATCCTGCTCGCGGTCGAGAAGGAAGTCGACATTCCGCTGTCGGCCAGCCTGCTCGACAAGTCGGAAGCGCTGCTCGACCAGCGGCTCGCCCGCGAGGTCAAGATCATCGAGGGCGTGCAGTTCGCGCTGGCCCGCCTCAAGGGACCGCGCTGCATCTGCTCGAACTCCTCCCCGGCACGGCTCGACATGATGCTGACCAAGGTCGGCCTCAAGGATTTCTTCGCGCCGCATATCTATTCCGCCAAGGATCTCGGCGCCGACCGGGTCAAGCCGAAGCCGGACATCTTCCTGCATGGCGCGGCCCAGTTCGGCGTATCGCCGGAGAAGGTCGTGGTGATCGAGGACAGCGTGCACGGCGTGCATGCGGCGCGCGCCGCTGGCATGCGGGTGATCGGCTTCACCGGCGCCTCGCACACCTATCCCTCGCATGCCGACCGGCTGACCGATGCCGGCGCCGAAACGGTGATTTCCCGCATGGTCGACCTGCCGGCGGTGATCGCCGCCATGGAAGAATGGGCTGGCGTATTCTGAACCGCTCGCCGGGACAAGAAGGCCCCGTCCAAGACCCCTCCCCCAAGAGAAGAAATCTCAGATCTTCAGGCTGAGCGCCGAAGGCATCACCTCAACATGCAGCCGGTCGAAGGGCAGCGTCTCGCCGTCGGCCTCGATCGAAAGCATGGCGCCGCCGTACGGCTCCACGTCGATGATCCCCCCACGGTGAAAGCTGATCAGCGGGTGACCGATATGGGAGGCGGAGTAGAGCCGCGCCAGGATGCCGAGCACGCCGGTCTTGCTCGCGCCGCGCAGGATGCCGATGTCGAGCAGGCCGTCGGCCAGATCGGCGAAGGGCACGACATGCATGCCGCCGCCGAACCAGGAGCCATTCGCCACGGCCGCGACGGTCACTGGCCCCTTGAAGACCTCGTTGCCGTCGACCACGACCCGCACGCCTTCCGGCCTGTAGCGGAGGATCTCGCGCACCGAGCACAGAAGGAAGCGCAGCGAGCCGCTTGCCACGCGGCGGCCGCGGCCGTTCACCGCCTGCACGATGCGCCCCGAGACGCCGACGCTGGCGATGTTGGCGAAGTGGCGTTCGAGCAGCGTGCCCTCAGTCGACCGTCCGCTGATGCGGGCGATGTCGATCTGCCGCACGGGCGCCTCGGCGATGCGGCGCACCAGGGCTTCCGGTTCGCTCGGCAAGGAGAAATTGCGCGCGAAGTCGCATCCGGTGCCGGTCGGCATGAAAGAAAAAGCTGTCTGCGGCCTGGCCGAGCGCATGATGCCGTCGACCACCTCGCCGATCGTGCCGTCGCCGCCGACGGCGATGATCAGGTCGCAGCCGGATGCGATCAGCTCCAGCGTGAGTGGCCCCGCGTCGCCGGCGCGCGCAGTTTCGCGAACCTCGCAGCCGGGCAAGTGTTCGGCCAAAGCCTTGCTGATGTCCCGCCACCGCGCGTGGCCTGACCGGCCACCCGAGACGGGATTTCTGACGATTCCGATTTTCACCCATGCCCCCCGGCATCCGGTGAGATCAACGACCGAGTGGCAACGTTCCAGGACAATCCTGGTGGAACGCGGCGCCCGGCGGTCGTCCCTTTGCTAATTTGCGTCGACCTGGCTGTTATTTCTTCTTCTTGACCGGGCCCTCGTCGAAACCGACATGAACCTTGGTGAGGCCGCCGACATCCGGCGGAACCGGCACATCCTTGGTGAAGACGAACTGGCTTGCCTGGGCCACGTCGGTCAGCGTCACGGGGAATTGCGTCAGTTCGGAATAGATGACCTTGTCGCCGTCCGTCACCGCGACCCGGATCGGCAGCATGACCTGGCCGGCCTTGCCTTCGGGACCGGCAACCAGCCGGCCCTGAACCATGGCGGTGATCGTCATGCCGGTTTCGGAGCGCGTGCAGGAGCGGGTCGTGTCGGCGAGCGATGCCTGGTAGACGATCTTCGTCGCATCGTCCTTGGCGCCCTTGGCATAGACGCGATGATAGGCCGTTCCGTCTCTCAGCGTGATCGGCGGGCAGAAGCCCTGAACGGCTGCCGCCACGTTGGCGGGGTCCGCGGCCGGGGTGGCAGCGGGCTTGTCCGCGGCCGAGCCGAGCACCCCTCCGGGATTGCCGGCATTGCAGCCTGAGAGAACCATCAACAAGGATGCGGCCAAGACCCCGCGCGATACCATTACAGACACGATACTCACACCTTCCGCATTGCTGGCTTCGAGGAAGCCAAAAGCCATTCGAATTGAGGCTTTTCATGCCCCTTGCCGATGGTCTATACCAGCGGCGCAGCGAAAAATCGATTGGGTCGCCAGTGTTTTGGTTTAATTTTCAACGCCTCCGGGGTGGCAGTGCCCCAGCCTTGCCGGTCGGCGCCGATCCTTCAGCGGCGCGCAGCCAGGACGCGCCTGCCACGACCGGCAGGAAAAGACGACCGACGGCGCCCAAAACGGCGTAGTCTTCGGCCTGAAACAGGCCCTCCCCTCTTCAAGACCAAGGACAAGCATCGTGGACTATATCTCGACCCGCGGAGAGGCAAAAAGCCTCGGTTTCTGTGACGCTCTTCTCGCCGGGCTCGCCCGCGACGGCGGCCTCTACGTGCCGCGCAAGTGGCCGCATATGAGCAAGAAGGAAATCCGGGCGCTGCGCGGCAAGAGTTACCAGGACATCGCCTTCGAGGTGCTCTACCGGTTCACCGGCGGCGAGATCGAGGCCGACCTGTTCCGCGCCATGATCGACGAGGCCTATGCCACCTTCCGCCATCCGGCTGTCGCACCGCTGGTGCAGACCGGGCCGAATTCCTTCATCCTGGAACTGTTCCACGGCACGACGCTCGCCTTCAAGGACGTCGCCATGCAGCTGCTGGCGCGGCTGATGGACCATGCGCTTGCCCAGCGCGGCGAACGGGCGACGATCGTCGGCGCCACCTCGGGCGATACCGGCGGGGCGGCGATCGACGCCTTTGCCGGCCGGGCCCGCACCGACGTGTTCATCCTCTTCCCGCACGAAAAGGTCTCGCCCGTCCAGCAGCGGCAGATGACGACGTCCAAGGCCGAGAACGTGCACGCGCTGGCCATCAAGGGCAATTTCGACGACTGCCAGAACCTGGTGAAGGCGATGTTCAACGACATCGACTTCCGCGACCGGCTGAAGATTTCCGGCGTCAATTCGATCAACTGGGCGCGCATCATGGCGCAGGTGGTCTATTATTTCACCGCCGCGATCTCGCTCGGCAGCCCGGACCGCAAGGTGTCGTTCACCGTGCCGACCGGCAATTTCGGCGACATCTTCGCCGGCTACGTCGCCAAGAAGATGGGCCTGCCGATCGACAAGCTGGTGATCGCCACCAACGAGAACGACATTCTCGCCCGCACGCTGAAGACCGGCCGTTACGAGATGAAGGGCGTGTCGGCGACCACCTCGCCGTCGATGGACATCCAGATCTCGTCCAACTTCGAACGCCTGCTGTTCGAGGCCTATGACCGCGACGACAGCGCCATCCGCGCGGCGATGGAAAGCCTCAAGCAATCCGGTGGTTTCGAGATCAAGCCGGATGCGCTGAAGGCGATCCGCAAGGAATTCCGCGCCGGCCGCGCCGGCGAGAAGCAGGTCGCCTCGACCATTCGCGACACGCTGGCCCAGACCGGCTATCTGCTCGATCCGCACACCGCCGTCGGCGTGTTCGTCGCGCAGAAGTTCGAGAAGCCGTCGACCCCCATGGTAACGCTCGCCACCGCCCATCCGGCGAAATTCCCCGCTGCGGTAAAATCGGCGAGCGGTATTGACCCCGCGCTTCCGGCGTGGCTTGCTGACCTGATGGACAGGGAGGAGCACTTCGATATCCTGGACGCCGAGCTTAAAGCCGTCGAAACCTTTGTCGGCGAGCATGCCCGACGGGAAAATTAAGAAGTGCAGAAAGACAGATCTATGAATGTTGAGTGTACCCGGCTGCCCTCCGGGTTGACGGTCGTAACCGAGACCATGCCGCACCTCGAGAGCGTGGCGCTCGGGACCTGGATCAAGTCCGGAGCCCGAGACGAGACGGAGGGCGAGCATGGCATAGCCCACCTGCTCGAGCACATGGCTTTCAAAGGCACCACCCGCCGCAGCGCGCGCCAGATTGCCGAGGAAATCGAGAATGTGGGCGGCGAACTCAATGCCGCCACCTCGACCGAGACGACCTCCTACTACGCCCGCATCCTCAAGGACGACGTTCCGCTCGCCGTCGACATCCTCGCCGACATCCTCACCGATTCCGTCTTCGACGAAGAGGAATTGACGCGCGAAAAGCATGTCATCCTGCAGGAAATCGGCGCGGCGAACGACACGCCGGACGACGTGGTTTTCGATCGCTTTTCCGAACTGGCCTATGCCGGCCAGCCGCTCGGCCGGCCGATCCTCGGCACGCCGGACACGGTGCAGTCCTTCAGCAGCGCGGAAATCCGCGCCTATCTCGACCGCAACTATACGACCGACCGCATGTTCGTCGTCGCGGCCGGCGCCGTCGACCACGACTCTTTCGTCAAGCAGGTCGAAGACCGCTTCTCGTCGCTCCGCACCCAGCCGGAAGTGAGCCCCGTCACGCAGGCGGCCCGCTATACCGGCGGCGAAGCCCGCGAGGAACGCGACCTGATGGACGCGCAGGTGCTGATCGGCTTCGAGGGCCGCGCCTATCATGCGCGCGACTTCTACGCCTCGCAGATCCTCGCCAACATCCTCGGCGGCGGCATGTCCTCGCGGCTGTTCCAGGAAGTGCGCGAGATCCGCGGTCTGTGCTATTCCATCTATGCCTTCCATTGGGGCTTTTCCGACAGCGGCATCTTCGGCATCCATGCCGCGACCGGCGGGGAAAACCTGCCGGAACTGGTGCCTGTCATCATCGAGGAGCTGCGCAAGGCGTCGCAGTCGATCGACATGCAGGAGATCGACCGCTCGCGTGCCCAGGTGCGCGCGCAGCTGCTGATGGGCCAGGAAAGCCCGGCCGCCCGCGCCGGCCAGATTGCCCGCCAGATGATGCTCTACGGCCGCCCGATCTCCAATCCGGAGATGATGGAACGGCTCGCCGGCATCACCCCGCAGCGGCTGACCGACCTTGCCGGCCGGCTGTTCTTCGAGACGGCACCGACGATCTCGGCCATCGGACCGCTCGAACATCTGGCACCGATGCATGAGATCTCCGGCGCGCTTTCCGCCGGCCGCACCTCTTCGTTCAAGGCCGCTGGCTGACGCCCGGCCGGGATAGCACTAGAATTGCCGCCAGCGGGTAAGGTCCCGCCGGCTGAGGCTTCAGGAGGTTCGATGACACGTTCGGTCTTTCGGTTTCTGTCGCGGCAGCCGGAAACACCGGACCTCAACAGTGCATCGCATCGCCTGCGCCTGCCGCGCTACGACGATTTCGAGCAATGGCACGCGCTGCGCCGCGACAGCCGGGCCTTTCTGCAGCCCTGGGAACCGACCTGGCGGCCGGACGAACTGACCGAGCGCGCCTTTCGCGCCCGGGTGGTGCGCAACGGCCAGGAATATCATTCCGGTCTGGCGGTTCCGTTCTTCCTGTTTTCCCAGACCGATCACGCTCTCCTGGGCGGCCTGACCATCGGGCTGATCCGCCGCGGTGCGTCGCAGAGCTGCATGATCGGATACTGGATGGGCGAGCGGCATGCCGGGAAAGGTCATATGTTTGCCGCACTTCAATTGGCTATTCCCTACATCTTCAGGGGGCTCGAGTTGCACCGGATCGAAGCAGCCTGTATTCCAGACAACGAGAAAAGCATCCGGCTCCTCGAGAAGGCCGGCTTTGAGCGAGAAGGTCTCTTGCGGGAATATCTTAAAATCAACGGGCAGTGGCGCGACCACGCGATGTTTTCGCGGTTGAGCGATCGTGCCTCGGGGAACGGGAACAAAGAGAACTCATGACGTCCGACCGGAACAGGCAAGCGGCGGCCGGCCAGTGGCTGGCGGCCGTATTGGCCACGGCGATGCTTGCGTTCGTCGGTCTCTTCTCGTCGCTGGCGCTCGCCGCCGAGCCGGTGAAGATCGCCCGCGACGACACGGCGCTCGACCTGACCGCCACGACCGAAATCTATGCCAACCAGGGCAATGCCTTCCAGGTTTCGACCGCGGCCGGCACCGACGGCATCCGCCGGCGCATCGAGGTGCGCGCCTCCTCGCCCGAGCATCAGGGCGACTGGGCCGTCTTCGCGCTGGCCAACGTCTCGGAAGAGCAGCTGGAGCGCGTCATCGTCGCCCCGCATTTCCGCCTCGCCGGCTCGCGCATGTTCTGGCCCGACCTCGGCTCGCAGCGCATCATCTCCATCACGCCGTCGGAAGGCTTCGCCCTCGACCGCGTGCCGAGCCCGGACGCCGACGTCTTCCGCATCACGCTCAATCCTGGTTCCGTAATCACCTTCGTCGCCGAGCTTGCGACCCCCAACCTGCCGCAGATCTATCTGTGGGAGCCGGATGCCTACAAGGACACGGTCAACGCGTTCACCCTCTATCGCGGCATCGTGCTCGGCATTGCCGGCCTTCTGGCGGTGTTCCTGACCATCCTGTTCGTCGTCAAGGGCACCTCGATGCTGCCGGCCGCGGCGGCGCTCGCCTGGGCGGTGCTTGCCTATATCTGCGTCGACTTCGGCTTCCTCGAAAAGCTGATCAGCATCACCTCGAGCGACCAGCGCATGTGGCGCGCGGGCGCGGAAGTGGCGCTCGCCTCGAGCCTCGTCATCTTCCTCTTCACCTATCTCAACCTCAACCGCTGGCACGTGCATCTCGGCTATGCGACCTTCGCCTGGATTCTCGGCCTTGCCCTGCTGTTCGGCGTGGCGATTTACGATCCCTCGATCGCCGCCGGTATCGCCCGCCTGTCCTTCGCGCTGACCGCGACGGCCGGTATCGTGCTGATCTTCTATCTGGGTTTCAACCGCTACGACCGTGCCATCCTGCTGATCCCGACCTGGGCGCTGATCCTCGTCTGGCTGTTCGGCGGCTGGCTGACCGTTACCGGCCGGCTCGACAACGACATCATCCAGCCGGCGCTCGGCGGCGGACTGGTGCTGATCGTGCTGCTGATCGGCTTCACCGTCATGCAGCACGCCTTTGCCGGCGGCGCCTACCAGCAGGGCCTGTTCTCGGACCTCGAACGCCAGTCGCTGGCGCTGACCGGTTCAGGCGATACCGTCTGGGACTGGGACGTGGCCCGCGACCGGGTCGTCACCAGCCCCGACATCTCCTTCCGTCTCGGCCTGCAGCCGGGCACGATGCACGGCCCGGCGCGCAACTGGCTGCCGAGGCTGCATCCCGACGACCGCGACCGCTTCCGCGCCACGCTCGACGTGCTGCTCGAACACCGCAAGGGCCGTCTCAACCACGAATTCCGCATCCGCGCCGAAGACGGCCATTTCCACTGGCTGAAGATCCGCGCCCGGCCGGTGCTCGGCTCGAACGGCGAGGTCATCCGCTGCGTCGGCACGATCATCGACGTGACCGAGCAGAAGAACTCGATCGACCGGCTGCTGGTCGATGCCATGCACGACAACCTGACGGGCCTGCCCAACCGCGAGGTCTTCCTCGACCGGCTGCAGTCTGTTCTGACGCTGACCGGCGGGGCGGAGAGCGTGCGGCCGACCGTCATGGCGATCGACATCGACCGCTACAAGCAGGTCAATGACAGCCTCGGCATCGCCGCCGGCGACAATATCCTGATCGCGCTGACGCGGCGGCTGCGCCGCCTGATGAAGCCGCAGGACACGCTGGCGCGGCTCTCCGGCGACGAATTCGGCCTGATCCTCGTTTCGGAACGCGACCCGGCCAAGATCGCCGATTTCGCCGACGCCGTGTCGAAGGCGATCATGGTACCGATCAACTTCGCCAACCGCGAGATCATCCTGACAGCCTCGATCGGCCTGGTCTCCTGGGTAGACCAGCAGGAAAACGCCGCCGGGCTTCTCTCCGACGCCGAGCTTGCCATGTACCGCGCGAAGCGCTCGGGCGGGAACCGGGTCGAGCCTTTCCGCCCCGCCTTCCGCGGCGCCGGCACCGACCGGTTGCAGCTTGAGACCGACCTTCGCCGCGCCATCGAGCGCAAGGAACTGTCGATGGTCTACCAGCCGATCGTGCGTCTCGCCGACGGCGAGGTCGCCGGCTTCGAGGCGCTGATGCGCTGGGACCATCCCAAGCGCGGCAACGTACCGCCGTCTGAATTCATCCCGATTGCGGAAATGTCGGACCTGATCGAACCGCTCGGCATGTTCGCACTGGAAAAGGCGACCACCGACCTGATGGACTGGGAACGGCAGACGGGTGAGATCCCGGTCTTCGTCTCCGTCAACCTGTCGAGCGCGCAGCTTCTGTCGAGCGAACTCTACACCGATGTGCGCGCCATGCTGACCAAGACGCAGTGCGATCCGCACCGCATCAAGCTGGAGCTCACCGAGAGCGTGGTGATGGAAAACCCGGAACAGGCGCGCCTGGTGCTCGCCAAACTGAAGGAGACCGGCATCTCGCTGGCGCTCGACGACTTCGGTACCGGCTATTCCTCGCTCGCCTACCTGACCCGCTTCCCCTTCGACACCATCAAGCTCGACAAGGCGCTGGTCAATGACCGCTCCGACAAGCGCGCCGTGCTACTCAAATCGGTGATCGCCATGGCCTGCGGGCTGGAGATGCAGGTGGTGGCGGAAGGTATCGAGAGCGATGCGGATGCCGAGGAACTCGCCAAGCTCGGCTGCGATTTCGGTCAGAGCTATCTGTTCGGCGCGCCGCTCGGCGCGGAATCGGTGCAGAGGTTGCTCAAGGAACGGTTTCCGCTGACCAAGCGGGCTTGAGGCGCGAAGCGCTCAACTGCGCTTGCCCTTATGTGCTCTGCCCTTCAGCTGCGCTGGAAGGCGACATGCAGGCCAAGGCTCACCAGGACAGCGCCGCCTGCCCTTTGCAGATTGCGCTGCAATGAGGAGACCCGCGACAGTCTCTTCGTGATCGCACCGGCGGCCATGACGCAGGCGATGTCTGCGATCGTGAACATCGCATTGACCACCATGCCGAGAATCAGGAACTGCAGCCAGACGGGAAAACCTGCCTTCGCATCGATGAATTGCGGCAGGAAGGCCAAGAAAAAGATCGCCGTCTTCGGATTGAGCACTTCGACCAGCATGCTTTCGACAAAGGCGCGGCGGGCCGATTTCCGCGCCTGCACAACCTCGCTCGCGCCGGTGGCCGTCCGGGCAGCGAGAAACATGCGGAAGCCCAAATAGATCAAATAGGCCGCGCCTGCGAGCTTCACCGCCAGATAGAGCGTCGGCACAAGGTGAAAGAGGATCGACAGCCCTGCGGCCGCCGCGACCACATGCACATAACAGCCGACATGGATGCCGAACACCGCCATCAACCCCGCCCGGCGATCCGCCGCCAGCGTGCGGGCCGCGACATAAAGCATAGCCGGACCCGGAATGAAGGCGAAGACCGCGGTGGTGACGAAAAAGGCGATGAGGATGTCGACGGAGGGCATGGCACGGACCTCGGGGGAGTGTCGGACCACAACGGTCCGTATCACCGACAATGACCGCGCGAGCCAAGGCGTGCAAGCGCGGATGATTGCAGCCTATCGGTCATTTCCCTCAGGCGTGGCCGGCTTCCATCGACAGCATGGCGGGGCTGACGCCCATCAGGGCGAGCGCGCGATCATATTTGTTGTCGAGCGAGCGGTCGAAGATCAGGTCCTCGGTCGCGCCGCAGTTCAGCCAGCCATTGTTGGCCAGTTCGAGTTCGAGCTGGCCCGGACCCCAGCCGGCATAACCGAGCAGCATGGTGGCGCGGCGCGGGCTGCGACCTTCGGAGATCGCCCGGACGATGTCGAGCGTTGCGGTCAGCGAAATGTCGTCGCTGACCGGAATGCTGCTGTCGCTGGTATAGTCGTCGCTGTGCAGCACGAAACCGCGGCCGGTCTCGACCGGACCGCCGTTCTGGATGGGGAAATCGCGGGCGTGCTGGGGCAGCATGATCGCATCGGTCTTGTCGATCAGGCCGAGATGCAGAAGCACATCGGCAAAGGTCACCGGCTGCGACCGGTTGATGATGAAGCCCATGGCGCCGGCGGGCGAATGGGCGCAGATGTAGACGACGGAACGGGCGAAATTGCCATCGGCTATGCCGGGCATGGCGATCAGGAGCTGACCGTCGAGGAAACCCCGTTCGCGATCCTTCTTCAGCGTCGAGAAAGCCATATTCCACCCTCCACTGGCCCCTGCCGGGGTGCTGGTTCGAGACCGGATGGTCCTGCGCGGATCCCGTCTATTAGAGGAAGATGGGGCAGGAACGCCGATCAATCAACTAAAAATGATCCCGGTCCCGCAAGCGTTACTGGTCGAGTGGTAGAGCTTGGGCTAAACGGCTGGTCCATGATGTGTCCCGAGCCTGCGAAAATGCGCCGACCTTTCCTCGCCCTGATTGCACTGAGCGGAACCCTGCTCGGCTTCGTTGCCGCCGCAAGGGCGGAGAGCAGCGAATGGGCGCTGAACGAGGGCGGCCGCATGCGTCTCGTCGTGCTGCCGGCGGATGCGGACGGCAAGCGCGCCGCCGCCCTGCAGATCGAACCGTCGCCCGGCTGGATCACCTATTGGCGCGAGCCCGGCGATGCCGGCATACCGCCCTCCATCACGCTTGCCCCGGACAGCGGCTTTAGGCTGAGCGACATCGGCTATCCCGTGCCGAAACGGATCGACAATGGCGACCTGCGCGACATTGGTTATGACGCGCCCGTGACCCTGCCGCTGGTTCTGTCCGGCCCCGCGGGCAGTTCGTCCTCCGGAGAACTGAAGGCCTCCGTCTTCATCGGCCTCTGCCGCAATATCTGCATTCCCTTCCAGGCCGAGTTCCAGCTGTCGCTGACGCTCAGCGAAACGGCAAAGGCCGAGGAGGCGGAGATCGTGGCCGCGGCACGCAAGACCCTGCCCGAGCCTCCCTCCCCGGATCTGGCGGTGAAGTCGCATGCGCTGTCGAGTGACGGCAAGCAGTTGTCTCTGACGCTGACCGTACCCGAAGGCACCGCACCGGACGAAGCCGAGATCTTCGTCACGGGTCCGAGCGGGCATGTCTTCTTCGGCGACGGCGAGCGCCGGCTGGACGGCAATGCGCTCACCGTCGCCCTGCCGATCAGCGGCCTGCCGCGCAAATACGACATCCACGGCAAGCACTGGGGTCTGCTGGTCAAGACCGGCGGGCGGGCCATGGAAACCACGCTTGCCTTTGACTAGCGTCAATCTATATTTCGCGGCGAACGGCGGACCGAACCCGGCCTGCCCGAAACCAGCGAGGAGAATTCCATGACCATCGCAATCGGCGACCGCCTGCCGCAGGCCACCCTCAAGGAGAAGACGGTCGACGGCGCGGTCGAGCTTTCGACCGACGATCTGTTCAAGGGCAAACGGGTCGTGCTGTTCGCCGTGCCCGGCGCTTTCACCCCCACATGCACGCTCAACCACCTGCCGGGCTACCTGGAAAACCGCGATGCTATCCTCACCCGCGGCGTCGACGACATCGCCGTCATTTCGGTCAACGACTGGCACGTCATGGGCGCCTGGGCGCAGCAGAGCGGCGGCATGGGCAAGATCCACTTCCTCGCCGACTGGAACGCCGCCTTCACCAAGGCACTCGGCCTCGACGCCGACCTGTCGGCCGGCGGTCTCGGCGTGCGCTCGAAGCGCTATTCCATGCTGGTCGATGATGGCGTGGTGAAGTCTTTGAACGTCGAGGAAAATCCCGGCCAGGCCACCGTCTCGGGGGCCGCGGCCATGCTGGAACAGCTGAACGGCTGAGGCAGCCGAAGCCGCAAAACGCCCCGCTGAACGCCGCGGGGCGTCACGCCCGAAGTACCTGCCGCCGCATCCGAACCCAGGCCAGGATGCGAATGACAAGGGCGGCCGCGATCAGCAGCATGGCCGGCCAATAGGCCGGGTCGATCGCCGCGCGCCGGCCGAAGGCGACGGCAAAGGAAAGCCAGATGTACCACGCGCCCGCCCGATGCAGCAGCGACCAGGCACGTTTGCCGATCAAGGCCGGAGCGCGGTCGAACGAGCTGGCCGCCATGGCCGCGATGAACAGATAGGCGAGACCGCCGGTCACCACCATGGACGTGTTCGTCACCTGCCAGAAGGCAACCGGATCCAGCCGCGCGAAGGCGACGATCGCCACGAGATGTAGTCCGTGAGACACGGCAAAAGCCAGTCCGAGATAACGGCGGTTCCGCCTTTGCCAGCTGGTTAGCCAGCCCGGAAACACCTGGGCCATGGCCGAGGCCACGAACGCCATCAGGAACAACAGCAGTGAGGTTCGGGCGGTTCCACGGATGATCAGGCGCGCGGCCGCCACCACATCATCCAGAAGGATAATCGGTACCAGCACCGCGGCGAGAAGAATGATGGTGACAGTGAGGGTCAGACGCCCTCCTTCGAGAAGATATCGCATGTTTTCCGCGCTCCGTGGTTCGGTGAATGTAAGCAATGATTACATGCGAATTCTCCTTTATCAATGGATGTAAGCACCGCTTACGAAATCGTGATCACGTGCTAGGATGAAATCATGACGAATCGCAATGCTTCTCCACGCGAGGCCGGAGCATCCGGGCGCTATCACCACGGCAATCTGGTCGAGGCGCTGATTGCCGCCACGATTGCGCTGATCGAGGAAAAAGGCGTCGAGAACGTCTCCGTACGCGACGTCGCCCGAAAGGCCGGTGTGTCGTCCGGTGCGCCGTTCCGGCATTTCGCCAGCAAGACCGCGCTGCTCACGGCCGTCGCCGAGCAGGCCATCTCGCGACTGACCGCAGCCGTGGCGGATGCTTTGGCCGAGGCGGGCGAGCGCTCCCCGCTGGAACAATTGCGCGCCATCGGGCGCGGCTATCTGCGCTGGGCGACGGAAAACCCGACGCATTTCCAGATCGTCAGTTCACGGACACTGATCGACTTCCAGTCGTCGGCGCGGCTGGTCGACGAAAACGAGGCCATCCGCCTGCTGATGGTCGACCTGATCGAGCGGGCCCGCAGTTGCGGCGAGCTGTCCGCCGACATCGACGCCGACGACCTGATGGTGACATTGCGCGGCTTCGCCTACGGCCTCGCCCGGCTGTGGATCGATGGCCACTATGCCGAATGGCAGGTGCGCCGACCGCCGGAAGAGCAGATGGTACGTTCGCTCGACCTGTTCATGGACAGGCTGCGAAAAGACGCGAGGCACACCAGGCCCCGCGTCGATTTGGACGGTGATCGCGGTTAGATTTCCATGTCGAAAACGAGCACGCCGGACAGTCCGCCGTCGGTCGCCTTGACGATGCGGTCGCCGACGACGACGTGGTCGGGGTGCTTGAGATAGTAGTCCCGCACCACGGCGTCCTCGAAGGTGATGATGAAGCCGTCGAGATATCCGCCGTTCAGGCCCTCCGGCGAGACATTCGGGCCGAACTTGACGTCCAGCATGCCCGGAACAACGTCCTTCAACGCCGCGATGCCCTCATAGATCGCCTGCTTCTCGGCCTCTTGCGTCGCCGCCTTGAAGCGCAGGAACACGCAGTGCTGGATCATGATGTGTCTCTCCCTGTGTGGTCTTTTGCCAACGCAGGATAGGGCCAACGGGCGAGATGGCAAGGCGGGAAAGCGTGGCCATGTCAGAACACGGACAGACGCCGATCCAGGCGAACGCTCGTCCCGCAAGACCAGGCGACGACGCCTGCCCTCACCGGCCCTGCATGAGCGCCCGCCCGAGATTGGGTTTCTTGAAGGGTTCCATGCCCTTGCGAGCGAGTTCGTCGGCGCGTTCGTTCTCCGGGTGACCGGCATGGCCCTTGACCCAGTGCCACTTGACCTTGTGGCTCTGGTTGGCGACGTCGAGCTGTTGCCAGAGTTCGCCGTTCTTGACGGGCTTCTTGTCGGCGGTCCTCCAGCCGTTCTTCTTCCAGCCGAAGATCCACTTCGAGATACCGTCCATCACATATTTGCTGTCGGTATAGAGGTCGATCTCGCACGGCGTCTTGAGGGCCGACAGCGCAGAGATCGCCGCCATCAGTTCCATGCGGTTGTTGGTCGTGTCGGCCTCGCCGCCGAACAGTTCCTTTTCCGTCTCGCCATAGCGCAGGACGGCGCCCCAGCCGCCCGGGCCGGGATTTCCCGAACAGGCGCCATCGGTGTAAATATCGACATGCTTCATGGGGTGAGCCCGTATTCGGCGCTGGTCGCCACCTTCTGGTGGAAGCGCAATTTCTTCAGATATTCGAGCGGGTCCTTCTTGACCACCAGGGCGCCGGCCGGCGTGGTCAGCCAGTCATAGAGCCGGGTCAGGAAGAAGCGCAGGGCCGAGCCGCGCGACAGGATGGGCAGGGCTTCGATCTCGGCGGCGGAAAGCGGTCGCACGGACTGGTAGCCCTCGATCATCGCCATGCCCTTGGTGATGTTGTAGGCGCCGTCCTTCTCGAAGCACCAGGCATTGAGGCAGATCGACAGGTCGTAGACGAGGAAATCGTTGCAGGCGAAATAGAAGTCGATCAGACCGGACAGGTCGTCGCCGAGGAAGAAGACGTTGTCGGGGAAGAGGTCGGCATGGATGACACCCTCGGGCAGGTCCACCGGCCAGTGTGCCGACAGGAAGGCCAGTTCATTGCCAACCTCGGCCTCGAGCCCGGTCTCGACCTCGTCGGCGCGGTCCCTGGACTTCGCCCACAGCGTCTTCCAGCCCTCGAGCGACAGCGCATTGGGGCGCTTGAGGTCAAAACCCTCGCCGGCCACATGCATGGCTGCCAGCGCCCTGCCCACTTCCCGGCAGTGCCTGGCCTCGGGCTTGCGCAGCCACATGCCTTCCAGGAAGGAGATGAGCGCCGCCGGGCGGCCGGACAGCTCGCCCAGCAGCGCGCCGTCCCTGCGCGGCAGCGGCAGCGGGCAGGACAGGCCGCGATCGGCGAGATGGTGCATGAGCCCGAGGAAGAACGGCAGGTCGTTCTTTTCCACGCGCTTTTCGTAAAGCGTCAGGATCAGCGGCGCCTTCGACGTGTGCAGCAGGAAGTTGGAGTTCTCGACCCCTTCGGCAATGCCCTTGTAGGACAGGAGTTCACCGGCGTCATACTGCTGGAGAAAGGCCTTGAGGTCGATTTCGTTGATGTCTGTGTAGACTGCCACGTCAAAAATTCCCGCGCTGCGTTCTCTGTGCCGCCTATGATAGCGCAAGCCATACAGCGGGGGAAAACGGAGTGCCAGTGCCGAGGGAGAAATGGCACAGGAAATGGGGGAGACCTGGTTGAAGGGTACTCAGCGGCTTGGGCTAGGCCGAAAGGGCATAGCCGCGAACATTGCCGGGATTGTCGTCGCCCCTCGTCTGGCGCAACGCTGCCTGGGCGAGGAACCCCGACCGGGTCATCCCATGCGCTTCCGCATAGGCGTCGATTTCCCGCAAGACATCTTCCGGCAGGGTGATATTCAGCCGCACGGCCTTCCTTGCTGCAGACTTCAAGGGGATGAGGACGGCGACGGCCTCCCTGTTTGCCGGATCGCTCATGATCGCCTCGAGCGAGGAGGCCTCCGGAATCGCTTCGCCATCCTCGATCATGCCTTCGACATGCAGAGCCAGAGCCTCCTCAGCCATCCGTCGCGCATCATCGAGATCAGTTCCAGCCGTCACCACGCCGGGAAGATCGGGAAAGGAGACGCCGAAATCGCTGTCTGCATCCTTGTGGATCAAGCCGATGTAATGCTGCATGTTTCACCTCAATTTCAAGCCGGACTGCTTCTCGATGCTCTTCAGCGTACCGGGCGGGATATCGCGCTTGGGGTGCGGAACGGTTACGCGGCCAGGCTTTTCGGGATGCTTGAACTGGTGATGGCTTCCCCGGGTCGCGACCAGGAGCCAGCCGTCACGTTGCAAAGCCGAGATCACGTCCGCGCTTCTCATGCTGGGATAATACACATTTCGTGTGTATAATGCAAGGTTGCACGAGAGAACAATGATTTGCAGCGTGCCGCTAAGACGCGGAGCTGGAGGCGACTCACCGGATCGATTGCACGGATTTCGGCGAATGGGATATGCGGAAACGTATCCCGGCCCGTCGCTTTAGGCTCCGGGCGTTCGACGCTAGAAACGATTCGCCGGATCGTTTCTCCGGGCGCGCTTTGCGCGCTCGGCCGCGTCTCACCCATTCACCCAGGCCATGTCGTCGTGGGTGAGTTCGATGTCGCGCAGTTCGCGGTTGACGAGGAAATGCTCGTTCTCGATCGAGAATTCGGCAAGCTCGATAGTCGCGGCGTAGCGAGCCTTGAAGGCCTCGATGATCTCGTTGACGATCACTTCCGGGGCGGAGGCGCCGGCAGACAGGCCAAGCGTGCCGATCGGGCCGATGTCGTCCCAGTCGATCTCGGCGGCGCGCTGCACCAGCAGCGAGCGCCTGGCGCCGGCCTTCAGCGCCACTTCGACCAGACGCTTGGAGTTGGACGAATTGGGAGCGCCGACGATGATGAACAGGTCGCAGCCAGGCGCAGCCTGCTTGACCGCCTCCTGGCGGTTGGTGGTCGCATAGCAGATGCTGTCGGCGGAAGGTGCGGTCAGGTTGGGAAAGCGCTCCTGCAGCCGCTTGATGACACCGGCGGTGTCGTCGACCGACAGTGTCGTCTGGGTGACGTAGCCGAGATTGTCGGCATCAACAGGCTCGTAGTGGTCGGCGTCCTCGATCGTCTCGATCAGCGACACCGAGCCTTCCGGCAATTGCCCCATGGTGCCGATCACTTCCGGATGACCGGCATGGCCGATCAGCACGACATGGCGGCCGAGGCGCTGGTGGCGCATCGCCTGCTTGTGCACCTTGGAGACCAGCGGGCAGGTCGCGTCGAGATAGAAGAGATTGCGCGCCTGGGCGTCGGCCGGCACGGATTTCGGCACGCCATGGGCGGAGAACACCACCGGCTGCTCGCGGTGCTCGGCAGGGATCTCGTCCAGTTCCTCGACGAAGATCGCGCCCTTGGCCTCCAGACCCTCGACCACATAGCGGTTATGGACGATCTCATGGCGCACATAGACCGGAGCGCCGAAGCCCTTAAGCGCCAGGACGACGATCTGGATGGCGCGGTCTACGCCGGCGCAGAAGCCGCGCGGGCCGCACAGTCGGATCGTCAGGGGCGGTCGGGACACATTCTCATTCATCATCAGGCAACCAGCAATACCAGGATCAGGGCGAGCACGGCAGGAAGAGCCTGGATGTAGAGGATCTTCCGCGAAGCCGTCACGCTTCCATATAGGCCGGCGACGAAGACGCAGCCAAGGAAAAACAGCTTCAGCTGGAAGGCGAAATCGGGGTTCGGCTGGGCCAGCGCCCAGAACAGGCCGAGCGCCAGGAAGCCGTTGTAAAGACCCTGGTTGGCGGCGAGCACCTTGGTCGCCTCGGCCTGCGGCGGCTTCATGGCGAAGGCTTTGAGGCCCGCGGGCCTGGTCCACAGGAACATTTCCAGCACCAGGATATAGACATGCTCAAGCGCCACCAGGGCGACCAGCAGATCGGCAACGAGTTTCATCAGTCCTCCTCGGCGCGTCGGGCGCTTTGTACGTCAGTACAGGCCAGCGAGGCGTTTGCCGCCCTGCCCGTTCTCCAGGTTCAAGTCTTGCGGCGAAACACGCCGTAGATCACCACGCCGGCCAGCGCCAGTGCCAGGCCGTACCAGGTGATCGCGTATTGCAGGTGGCTGTTGGGCAGGTCGATCTCGGTGACCCCGCCTTCCGGCATGCCGCCCGGGACCGGGGTCGCGTCGGCATCGAGGAAGAAGGGCAGCACCTTGTCGGCCGCAAGCCCGGTGCTCGCCGCCATGCGGTCGAGATCCTTCCAATAGAAGACGTTCTTGCCCTCGTCATTGTCCGGCACCAGCGAGGACGGCTTTTCGCTCAGCCGGGCGCGGGCCAGCCCCTCGACCGATTGCGGGCCGACCAGCAGGCCTTGCGGACGCTTTGCCGGTTCCTTCAGTTCATAGGGCACGAAGCCGCGGTTGACGAACAGGTAGCGGCCGTCGGCGAGCTGAAGCGGCGTGTAGACGTAGAAGCCGGCGCGACCGCGGAAGGTGGCAAGAAAATGCCGTTCCTTGTCGTTGAGGTAGGTGCCTTCGGCCGCGGCTGCGCGATAGTCGACGTCGCCGCCCTTGGCCAGGATCGCCTCGATGCCGGCCAGATCGAGGGGCGCTGCGTTGCGGCGCGCCTCGATGTCGGCGATCAGCGCCTCCTTCCAATGGAGCCGCTTCACCTGCCAGGTGCCGAGCGACAGCAGGATCGCCATCGCGACGGCGACCGCCACGACGGTGAGGACGAGCCGCACGGGACCGCGGCGCGTCGTCTCAGCCACGATCGATCGTCCCCTGAGATGCCTTGTTGCGGTACTGCAGGGCGATCAGCATCGCCTTGATGGTGCGCAGCAGCCAGAGCGAAACGATGATCGCCAGGGGACCGAACAGGACGAAATGCAGCCAGACCGGCGGCTGATAGGTCAGTTCGGTCCAGACCGCGAGGCCGACCACGAGGAAATCGGCGAGCAGGATGACGAAGATCGCCGGACCGTCGCCGGAATCGGCGAAGGAATAGTCGAGACCGCAATTGCTGCATCTGGCCTTGACCTTCGAGTAGCCGTCGAACAGCCGGCCCTGGCCACAGCGCGGGCACGACGCGGTCAGCCCGGCCTTGACCGGATCGACCGGCGCGAAATGGGCGTTGTCCTCGTTCATGATCTTCCTTTCAGCTGCGCAATGGGCCGGCCTTGCCGCCACCAGCCGCGATATCCTGATCTTGGCTTATACGCCCCGATCGACAAACGGCAAATGCGGCGTGCCTTTGCCTTGCGGTGGAGGCCGGCTGTCCCCGGCGATAAAAAAAAGCGGCACCCGCAGGTGCCGCCTGTGTTTCTTGCCGTCTCGTCCGGATCAACCGTGGGCGAGCGGAGCGCCCCAGCCACCCCAGACATAGATGGTGAAGAACAGGAAGAGCCAGACCACGTCGACGAAGTGCCAGTACCAGGCGGCAGCTTCGAGACCGAAATGCTGCTTCGGAGTGAAATCACCCTTCATCGCGCGCAGCAGGCAGACGGTCAGGAAGATCGTGCCGACGAGCACGTGGAAGCCGTGGAAACCGGTCGCCATGAAGAAGGTCGCACCATAGATGCTTTCCTTGAAGCCGAACGGCGCGTGGGCATATTCGTAGGCCTGAACGGCGGAGAACAGGACGCCGAGCACGACCGTGAGCAGCAGACCGCTGACCAGACCCTTGCGGTCATTGTGCAGCATGGCGTGGTGGGCCCAGGTGAGCGTCGTGCCCGACAGCAGCAGGATGATGGTGTTGTAGAGCGGCAGGTGCCAGGGATCGAGAACCTCGATGCCCTGCGGCGGCCACTGGCCACCGGTGAACTCGACGCGGCTCGCCTGGATCGCTTCGTTGGCGAACAGGCTGGCATCGAAGAAGGCCCAGAACCAGGCGACGAAGAACATCACTTCCGAAGCGATGAACATGATCATGCCGTAGCGCAGATGCAGCGACACGACGCGGGTATGGGCGCCTTCGTGGGCTTCCTTGATGGTGTCCGACCACCAGCCGATCATCGTGTAGAGGACGATGGCCAGGCCGATGTAGAACAGCCAAGGATTGGCCAGTTCGAGACCGAACATCTTGAACGATCCGCCCGACAGATAGCGCATGTAGGACACGCCGCCGAAGGTAAGGATGAAGGCGCCGATCGAGGCC
>Ga0180012_1000121_pt1 | contig 35538 bp, 37 predicted proteins | sample KR11_S2_MetaG_FD_122243 | JGI IMG/M metagenome (GOLD analysis project Ga0180012, IMG submission 122243) | Groundwater microbial communities from the Olkiluoto Island deep subsurface site, Finland - KR11_S2_MetaG | ecosystem: Environmental > Aquatic > Deep subsurface > Groundwater | place...
ATCCGCCTGATCGCCTCGGGCCTGCTGCCGGCGACCAAGATCGTCACCAAGCGCATCACGCTCGACACGGCGGTGAAGGAGGGCTTCGACGTCCTGCTCGATCCGGCCGGCACCCATCTGAAGATCCTGATCGATCTCTCGAAATAAGCATCTCTGCCGACGCCTGTCCCGGGAGAGGAGCCCGGCCGGCGGAGGCTTTGACGCTTTCCGGAACGCCCCATGCGGGCGTTCCATGACCACCCCCAAGCATCCATGGAGGAGAAAAAATGCTTGATATCAGCCCCGGAACCAAGATCGACACGATGCTCTCAAAGCTCGGGCAGGCGCTTGCGAGCGGCGACATCGACGCCGCCGTCAACCTGTTTCAGGCCGATTGCTACTGGCGCGACCTGGTGACATTCACCTGGAACCTGAAGACGCTGGAAGGCCATGAGCAGATCCGCGACATGCTCGAGAGCCAGCTATCCGCCGCAAAACCCTCGAACTTCGTGCAGGACACGAAGGAGGCCGCCTCGGAGGCCGGCGGCGTCACCGACGGCTGGTTCGAATTCGAAACAGGCGTCGCCCGCGGCTATGGCCATATCCGTTTGAAGGACGGCCTGATCTGGACGCTGCTCACCACCATGACGGAACTGAAGGGCCATGAGGAGCCCAAGGGTTTTCGCCGTCCGATGGGGGCCGAACACGGCCATGACCGGGATCGCAAGACGTGGAAGGAAAAGCGCGAGATCGAGGCCGCGGAACTCGGCTATTCGGTCCAGCCCGAGGTCGTCATCATCGGCGGCGGTCAGGGCGGCATCGCACTCGGCGCGCGGCTGCGCCAGCTCGGCGTGCCGACGATCATCATCGAGAAGAACGAGCGCCCTGGCGACAGCTGGCGCAAGCGCTACAAGTCGCTCTGCCTGCACGATCCCGTCTGGTACGATCACCTGCCCTACATCCCCTTCCCGGAGAACTGGCCGGTTTTCACGCCCAAGGACAAGGTCGGCGACTGGCTGGAAATGTACACCAAGGTCATGGAGCTGAACTACTGGGGCTCCACCACGGCCAAGTCCGTGCAATATGACGAGACGACCGGCGAATGGACGGTCATCGTCGAGCGGGACGGCAAGGAAGTGGTGCTGCGGCCGAAGCAGCTGGTGCTGGCGACCGGCATGTCCGGCAAGGCCAATGTGCCGAAATTCGACGGCCAGGATGTCTTCAAGGGCGAACAGCAGCATTCCTCGCAACATCCCGGCCCGGATGCCTATGCCGGCAAGAAGGTTGTCGTCATCGGTTCCAACAACTCCGCTCACGATATCTGCGCAGCGCTGTGGGAGGCCGGCGCCGATGTCACCATGCTGCAGCGCTCGTCCACCCATATCGTCAAGTCCGACTCGCTGATGGAGATCGGCCTCGGCGATCTCTATTCCGAGCGGGCGGTCCAGGGCGGCATGACGACGCGCAAGGCCGATCTCATCTTCGCCTCCCTGCCCTACCGGATCATGCATGAATTCCAGATCCCGATTTACGACAAGATTCGTGAAAAGGACGCGGACTTCTATGCGGCGCTCGAAAAGGCCGGCTTCATGCTGGACTTCGGCGACGACGATTCCGGTCTCTTCATGAAATATCTGCGCCGCGGATCGGGCTATTACATCGATGTCGGGGCCTGCGACCTCGTCATCGACGGCTCGATCAAGCTGAAGTCCGGCGTCGACGTGTCCCACCTGACGGAAAACGCCGTGGTGCTGAAGGACGGCACGGAACTGCCCGCCGACCTCGTGGTCTACGCCACCGGCTACGGCTCGATGAACGGCTGGGCCGCCGATCTCATCTCGCGCGAAGTGGCCGACAAGGTCGGCAAGTGCTGGGGCCTCGGCTCCAACACCACCAAGGACCCGGGTCCCTGGGAGGGCGAGCAGCGCAACATGTGGAAACCGACGCAGCAGGAAGCGCTTTGGTTCCACGGCGGCAACCTGCACCAGTCGCGCCACTATTCGCAGTATCTGTCGCTTCAGCTGAAAGCCCGTCAGGTCGGCATCGACACGCCGGTCTATGGAATGACCAAGCCGCAACACCTGTCGTAAAACGCATGAGGGCGCCGGCCAAGCCGGCGCCCTTTCTGCGCCGCCGCAAACGAGGGCATTGCCAGCGACCAGTTCCTGCTCAAGGTGTGAAAACATCCGGTCCTGTGGCTTGGTCGCCCACATCGAGGGCGCCGCCCCTCCCGATTGCCGCCCTCCCTATTGACGGAAGAGCGCCACCGCCGCCGAGACGATTTCGGCATTGTCGCGCGCCACTCGACCGTCGGGAAGATGCTTTCCGTCCTCCAGGCCGACGCGCGTCGAAAGACGTTCCGTCCGCGCGCGCTTCACGAAGGGCCAGACGGTCTGATCGTAGCCGTGTAGGAGGATTGGTCGGCGGACGCCCGCTTGTCGAAGCACGGCCATGATGCCGTCGCAGGTTTCCATGGCCGCCTCAAGGTCGCGTTCATTGTCGAGTTCGACGAGAATACGCAAAACCCGGTCATGACCCGAGGTTTCGACGAACCGGCGTGCGTCCGCAACCGTTGCCAGACCGGCTTCCACACCGACGCCTTTTTGACCCAGCAGGTCGATCACAGCCGGTGCATCTTCTTCCGACAGGTTCACCGACGCGTAGTCCGGAAGGACGCGCCAACGGGAAATGGCCTCTCTGGTGCGGTCCTTGTCGCCCTCGATCCAAGCGCCGGTCGAAACGCCGATCAGTGTGCCCGGGCAAGCCCTGCGGATCGCCGCGACCGTTTTGTCCACGGCGGCGAGGCTTTCCCGACCATCTGCGTCTCGAGGATGGACATGCAGCTCCGCGGCCCCCGCCTCGATGACGGCTGCGGCATCGCGCACCATGTCCTCGATAGTGGCGGGAAACAACGGGTGGAAGTCCGGCTTTCGGCTGCCGTTGATGCAAGCTTGAACGATCATGTCAAAAACCTCCCGGAAATTTGGCGACACAGAACGCATGAATTGTCCCGACGGTTCCGGCCGCTGCCTAAAGGCCCAACCGCGATTCATCCTCCAGTAGCAGCCAGTCGGCTCCGTCGAGCGAATAGCCGGCAAAGAGGCTGTCGCGGATGGTCGAAATCTCGTTCCGGCGCCATGTGATACGGACATAGTGGCTGGGCTCGAACCGGTCGCTGCGAGCGTCGAAGACCAGCATGACCGGCCGGCCGTCGACGGCGCCCAGAACGAAGCGCCAGTGCGTGAGTTCCGCGTAGCGGGTGAAGTAGGAACCGATCTCCTCCCTGCCCTTCAGCTTCAGACGCGCCACCAGATCCAGTTGCACGTCGGCCGCCAACATCCTCCGTATCCCGTCGAAGTCACCGTTGCGGAACATGGTGACGAACGTCTCCATCCGGTCTCGATCGGGCGCGCTCATGGACGGCAGCAGCATGCCTTCCGCCTGATCCGCGGCAAGCAAACGAAGGGCGGCCCGCCCGCGCTGCAGCGCCGCCTTGACGGCCATGGGCCCGGTACCGACGATCTCGGCGATTTCCTCGATGGAATGCCCCAATACATCCTTGAGGATGACGGAGGCGCGCGGCAGTTCCGGAAGCTGCTGGAAGGTCCGGAAGCTCAAGGCAAGGATGGCGGGCTCGGGACCGGGAGCCGCAAGTTCCTCGACCGCCGACAGTTCGGAATGGTCGCGCCGGTGGCGCCCCCTCGCAAAATCGACCGAGGCATTGTGCGCGACGCGAAACAGCCAGGCCTGCAGATTGCCGAACTCCATGCCCTCCTCATAGGCGACGAGCGCACGCGCCAGCACGTCTTGGACCACGTCTTCGCCGTCCATCGTCGTACCGGTCATTCGTGCACAATACCGGTGCAAGGCCGGCCGACAGGCAATCAGAACCTGCTCAAACTCTTGTCGTTCCAATCTTCTCTCCCTGGTGACGGCGAGCGCCGGTCGGGCCCTCGCCGCAGTGGGTTTGACTAGGCCTCGATCCGGGCCTCTTCGGCGCGAACGCTGGTGCCCAGTATCGATTCAAAGCTGGCGATGGCCCTGATCTCTTCGAAATAGGCGACCATCCTCGGGTCGAGGCGCATGGCCTGGATATGATCGGCCGAGCGCCAGCGGGAAATGATGATCACGGCGGTTCCGTCGGTGCTGGCGACCAGGTTGGTGCTCACCCAGCCGGGCAGCTGATGGATCACGCTATCGATGCTGTCGTTGATCATGTCGACAAGCTTGTCCTGCGAAGAGGGATCGACCTTGAGGATGTTGATGAGGGTGGTGGTCTTGTTGGTTACCGCGGGCATTGGCTTCTCCTTGATTGTCCTTGGAGCGATTGATCGCCTGTCTAGGACGATGCAGGCAGTCAAAACGGACCGGCATCAGACATCAAAAAATTCGTCGGCCCCGGTCGGCGGTGTCCTGCGCGCACGTCGGTGGCAGGTGAATTTCCATTGAAACCCTTGCGCATGGCTTCTAACTTTTCACATATTTCATACAGCGCCGAGGCGATCGAGTGTGACGTCAGCTCAGGCCAACGCGAATGCCACCCCGATGTTCGCAGCCCCGGAGCGCGGAAGCCAGAATGAACCCACGCCAGTTGAAGACCTTTCTCGCCGTCGCCCGGTTCGGCAACCTGACCCGGGCCGCAGCCGAAGTGAACCTGGCGCAGTCGAGCCTCAGCGACCAGATGCAATCTCTTGAACAGGAGCTCGGCGTGCAGCTCTTCGAACGCTCCCGCCAGGGTGTGACGCTGACGCCGGCGGGACACGTGATGCAGACCTATGCCGAGGAGATCCTGGCGCTGCATGACGAGGCGGGAATTGCCATCCGCGCCGCGGCCGAGACGAGCGAACAGACCTTGGCCATCGGCACGCTCGAAACCATCGCGGCCGAGAAGCTCGCGGGCTTTCTCCCGCACTTTCGCGAAGCTCATCCGGAGATCGGCCTGACGCTGAAGATCGGCGGCAGCGCCGATCTTCAGCACTGGCTGGAAGACGGTTCGATCGATCTCGCGATCACCTTCGATCGTGGCCAGACCGACGAACGCTTCATCAGTCGCCTAATCTCGCACGAGCCCCTGTCGCTGATATCGGGCAATGCCGGTGCCCCACTCCCGACGGCCCTCGCCGAACTGAGCGAACTGCCCTTCATCGCGACCGGGGACGGCTGCGTCTATCGCCGCCTCTTCGATACCGCCTTTGCCGAAGCGGCCGTTGCCGCGCCGCGGATCGTGACCCAGGCCGACAGCATCACCACGATCGTCCGCCTGGTCGCGTCCGGCGTGGGTTATGGCCTCGTGCCGCGTCTGGCGATCGACGCCCATGCCAAACGCGGCGACGTCTTCGAACTGCCCTGGCCGGGCAAGGCGCCGAGCGCGTCGCTGATCATGGTCTGGCGGCGCCGGCGGGTGCAGCCGCCGACGCTCTCGCGGCTGCTCGCCGCGGCCCAGACGGAGTTGCGGCCGCTCAGACCAGCCGATGCCCGCCTTCGACATGAAGGATAGTGCCGGTGGCGAAACCGTTGCCGATGAGGAAACGGATCGCGTCGGCAATATCCTCGGGCCGGCCGACCCGGCCCGCTGGCAGCCTCTGCGCCATTGCCTCCAGCGTCGCTTTGCGGGCGTCGCCTGCGACGAACTCCCAGATCGGGGTATCCACCCATCCCGGCGATACGGCATTGATGCGGAGCGGCGCGAGTTCCACCGCAAGTGCCCGCACCAGTCCTTCCAGCGCCGCATTCACCGCGGCAACGACCGAACCGCGCGCCGCCGGCCGACACGCCGCCACGCCGGACGTGTAGGTGATCGAGCCCGAGGATGGAAGGCAGGGTGCGCCATGCTTGGCAAGCAGCAACGGTCCGTAGAACTTGCTTTCCACCACACGCTGCGCCGCCGACAGCTGCATGTCCGGCAACAGCTGGTAAGCCCCCTCGATGTCGGCCGCGGTGCTGACAATGTGATCGACCCGATCCCGCGCGCCGAAGAATGCCGCGACCTCGTCTTCGCGTGTTACATCGAGAACGGCGGTGCGCAGCCTCGGATGGTCATCGAGCGAGCGCTTCGCGGCTTCGAGCTTGACCGCCGCGCGGCCGGCGACGGTGACATGCGCTCCCTCGGAAAGCAGCCGCCGCGCAAGCGCCAGCCCCATGCCTGAGCTCCCGCCCACGACAACAATCTCTGCGCCTTCGATTCCGGTATCATTCATGTGCATCTCCTTTTTCGATGGAGAGCAGATGCCTTTTGCCGGACAGGAAAGAAAACGGAAGAATCCGATCATGCCATCGGATTCTCCGATGATGACTGGGCAAATTTCGCGCAGGTTGGCTCACGCGACGAACAGGGCGCGGCTCGCCGTGGCAGGCTTGCCGCGAACCACTCAATCGACAGTCCCGCTCGTGTCGGCAGCGCCAGCCCGTGTTCGATCCGTCGAGCGCAGGGCCTCGAGTAGCAAATCCTGCATCAAGCGCTGGAGCGTATCCGTCGCCGCACGGACATCCGCCATCGCCTTCGTCACCTCCGCCTCCTTCAGCGGCGCAGCACTGGCGGATGCGAGGGCGCGGCGCGCCTCCCTCAGCTGGCGAAGCGCCTGAACGGTCTGCGCCCGGTTGTCCCGCAACAGACGGCGGAACTCCGTGCGCACGTCCTCCGGATAGGCCGAGAACGCGCCTTCCGCCAGGATCGACATGGCAGGCGCGTTGCGCTCCCGCTTGAAGATGTAGCCGAGGGAAAAGACGTTTGCGAGCAGCGAAGCCACGAAGACGGCCAGCAGAACCCATCGCAGCCATGTCAGTCTTTTCACGGGCGGCCTCCTTCTTCCTGCGTGAAGATCGACGCCCCCGACAGCTCGGAAGGGGGAGCGCCGACGGCAAAAGCCAGGAGCGCTTCGTCGGACATATCCGTTTCCGTCCCGGCGGCCAGATAGCCGCCGGCCGCAAACAGGGCGACGACGACGGCCATGCTTGCCGCTGTCGCCGGGATCGACCACGCTGGAGGAACCATCGTCAGGCCAAACGTTCGGCCCCTGGGCTTGGCAAGTCTCGCCATCACCTGACGCGCAAGAGCCCGCTCGTCGGTCGGCATCCTTGCCGCCTCGAGAACGAGACGGTCGAGCCTTTCATCGTCGCCAAGGGCGTCCTCTCCGTGCGCGACAAGAAAGGCCGACGCCTCCTGACGAAAGGGCGCCGGCCAGGACGCCACCTCGTCTCCAAATCTGATCTTCAGGTCCTCGAATTCGCCCCTGTTCATCTCGATACCCCTTCTTCTTGTGATTCATTGTCAGCCGTCGCCAGCCGGGCACGCAGCGTCCGCCTCGCCCGCACAAGCAACTGCTCCACCGACCCGGCGCTGGTTCCCATGACCTCGGCGATCGCCGGCACGTCGAGGTCTGCGACCGCCCGCAGGAGGAGCGCCATGCGCTGCCGTTCCGGCAATTTGTCGAGACCGGCCCGCACAATGGCCAGTTCCTGGCGTGCGCCGACCAAAACATCCGCCTGGGGATCTTCCGAGGCAAAAACGTCGTCCGTGTCTTCGAAGCCAAGGAACATCCGAAACCGCCGCCAGCGCCGGACGTCGATGCATCGATTGGCGGCGATCCGGTAGATCCAGGTGGTCGCGCGTCCTTTCGCGCGATCGAAACGCTTGGCGTTGTTCCAGATGGAGAAGAAGACATCCTGAACGACATCTTCCGCATCGTGGGAACCGCCGAGAAAGCGCGCGGCGAAGAGTTTCAGGCCGCGTCCATGCCGGTCTATCAGCTGCCGGAGCGCAGGCTGCTCGCCCGCAGCGATACGGGCGAGCAGCTCCTCGTCATCGAGGCGCTCCGGCAGTCTTGCTGCTTCCGGGACACGCGCTGGGTTCACGCGGACTTATCTCCAGTGGCGGCGAATGATTCCGACCGTTCCGCCAGGACCGTTGTGGACGCCGACAGACCGCACGCGATAGGGACCTCGCGCCGTCGCGGTGTTGCCCGAATAAGTCCGACCGTCTGGACCGGTTGCCGTGTAACTGCGCCGGCAGCGGTCGACAATACCGTCACGGCAGGTCGAATTCGAGGTGTAGGTGCCACCATTCGGTCCGACGCGCGTCGTCTGTCCCGAATAGATATTGCCGTCCCTCGTCACATTGCGGGTGATCTCACCGCCGCCCGGCGTGTTCCGCGTCCATTCGGCGGACATGGCCTGGACCGGAACGAGCATTGCGACAAGCCCGACCGTTGCCAAAGTCGTCTTCCAGCCATCAATCATCTTCATCTCCTCATAGCTCTTGGATTTTCGTGGTTTGCGCCGCGGCCGGCCTTAACGGTTGAACAGAATGCCGCGGATGACGAGAAATTCGGCGTCCGACAGCTTGCCGTCCCCATCCCGGTCGGCGAGATCGAAAAGCGGCGTGCGGGCCTGAAACTCGGCTGCCGACACATTGCCGTCGCCACTGGTATCGAACCGCCGCATCTGAACGCCGAGGAACGCCTGCATCGCGATCGCATGATCCATGATCGCATCCCGGAAGCGTTCCGTTTCGTCTTCGTCGATGGCGCCGTCTCCGTTGCTGTCGAGCCGGGCGAACAATTGCGCTCGGGCCGCGCGCACCTCGTCGCGCGAAAGGGCGCTGTCCTTGTTCTGATCGAGCCGCTGCGGGACAGGCAAACTCGTCTCAGCCTCTGCCGAGAACGTCGGCATCGAAAGCGGCACCATGAGCGCCGCCATCAGGGCGTATGGCCTCTGTCTCATTGATCGTAGTCCTCTTGTTGCGTGGTTTCCGACTGCCGATCAGCAGCTACACCGACTGATACGGCGCGCCGGCAGGCCTCCTACGCGGACGTCGGCCGATTTTTTGCAGGCGGAGTGCGCAGCGCTGCGCGTCGGCCCTTGAACAAAAAAGGAGACACCACGCGTAGGAGCCGCGGTTCGCGCACGTAAAGGACGGCATTGACACCAAACTCAGCCGTCGAAGGGGAGAAGAGAATGAATGTGAAACTGCTTGCCGGCGTGATGCTTGTCGTGGCGACCGGAAGCGCCTGTGCGGCCGACGGACAGAAGGCCCGCAAGGCCTTCCGCCAGATGGATATCAACGGCGACCGCGCCCTTCAGTTCACCGAGTTGCAGACGGCGCGCGCCACCCTGTTCGATCGCCTGGACGCAAATCGCGATGGCGTGCTCGACGAAGGTGAGGCGAAAGCCGCCCTACAGCGCGCGAGAGAAGACGGCAGGCTCCAGATGGCAACGGCGGAAGGCCTGGAACCGCAGGCCCGACGCATGGACGCAAATGGCGACGGCCGGATTGCACGGGCCGAGTTCGCCCAGTTCCTTCCCGATCGCCTTCTGCGCGCCGACACGAATGGCGACCGCACTCTCTCCCTCTCGGAGCTCAAGGCTTTGCGTCAGCGCTAGGCACCGTCTCCACTCTCAACGACAGGACACCAGATCCCATGAAGAAGATTGCATCCTTCTGCGCCGCAGCCATCCTGCTTGTGACCGCTTCCGTCCCTGCTTCCGCGACTTCGCTTCGCCGGCCGCCGGTGAGCGTGAACACGGACATCGTCCAGGAAGTCCGCCACCGCCACGGCGTGGTCGTGGTTCGCGGCGTCCACTATTACAACGGCTTCCGTGGCGTCGTCGTGGCACGGCCGGGCTACCGCTACTACCGCGGTTTCTGGTTTCCGCCCGCGGCCTTTGCCGCCGGTGTGATCGTCGACCGGACCCTGGCTCATCCCGTACCGGCCGCCAGGCGTCTGACGGCCGCGCATATCGATTGGTGTTATGCCCATTATCGATCCTACCGCGCCTACGACAACAGCTTTCAACCCTATGCGGGCCCGCGCGAACAATGCTGGTCGCCCTACAACTGACGCGGCTGTCCGGTCCTAAAAGTGCGCACGCAGACATGTGAACGGCGCGGCGGCAAGGGAGCCGTCGCTCCGGGAAATTGGTCGCGAATGGCCTTCCCGGAAGCCGAAATCATGCCCCTGGTGAGCAGAACTCCTCTTCAGCGTCAGGCGCATTCATGAGATGGCGACGGCCAAGTCCCACCGAAACACCCAAGGGCCTTCGCGCTACTTGCCTGTCACCACCGCCTCGGCCTCGATCTCGACTTCGTAGTCGCCGATCAGGGCGCCGGCTTGGATCAGGGTATTGGCCGGCAGGATCTCGGAGAAGAAACGGCCGTGAGCGCGGGACACAGGCTCCCATTGCGCGGCATCCTTGAGGTAGATGCGGGTGCGCACCACATCCTCCATGCTCCCGCCGAGCGCCGCGATCGAGGCGGCGATCTTGTCGAGGATATAGGTGGTCTGGGCCCCTGGATCGCCGGGCGCGACGCAGCGGTCGCTGCCATGGGTCGCCGTGGTCCCCGAGACGAGGATTCGCTCGCCCACCCGCACCGCGCGGCTGTAACCCGCCAGCGGTTCCCAAATGCTTCCGGACGAGACCCGCATACAGTCCTCCCTCCCCGGTACGGCGACGGCCGTGTAGACGGACGGGATCGCCGCCAGGTGATGGCTGAGATCGCCGGAGGCGGTGAGGAAGGGTGGCTTGCGGTATTCGTCGCCACAATCGCCGGGAATGGGCGTAGAGGCGGCAAAGGCATTGCCGAGCAGCGTCTTGTCCTCCTCGTCCAGCCGGAAGGTGAAGACCTTGAGGTTGTCGTCCCGATGCTCGTTTTCGCCCAGCCGCGCGCCGATGATAGTGGCGGCAACGGCCGGATGTTCGAGGACCCAGCGGCTGGCTACATTGGAGACCGAGACGCCGTGCTTGCGGGCGATCTCTGAAGCAGCCGCGAGGATGCCCTGATAGACGGCCCAGCCGCCGGCCGCGTCGATGAAGCGCTTGTACTTGGAGCGGCTCCAGTCCGGGATCGTTTCCGGCTCCGCCTTGCCGAGCCATTTTTCCGAAAGAAAGCCGCCGCAAAGCGTACCGTAGGCGAGAAGCTTCACGCCCTTCGTCTGGCAAAGGGCGGACAGATCGCCCGCCGCCCGCCGGTCGATCAGGGAGAAGGACACCTGATTGCTAGCGATCTCGATGCCGTCGGCAAGCGCCAGACCCAGATGGGCGGCGTCGAAATTGGTGAGGCCGAGCGCGCCGATCAGACCCTCCTCCTTCATCGCCTGCATCTCGTGCAGGGCGTCCAGCCAGGCCGGGTGCTCGAAGGTCCACCAGTGGAACTGCAAGAGATCGACCTTTTCGACACCGAGCCGGTCCAGCCGCTCCTCGACGCCACGCCGCACCACATCGCGGGTCATCGGGCCGGGCTCGGGGCACCATTTGGTGAAGGCGACGGGCCGTTCGGGTCCGGCGGAGTAGCGCCTTAGCAGGTGGCCGGTAATGATCTCCGCAGAACCATAGTGGTCGGCCATGTCGAACGTATCGAAACCAGCCTTGGCATAAGCCTGCAGCGCGTCGGCCCCATGCTCCGGATCGATCGTGCGGCCGTCCTTCTCGATGTCGGCGACCTGCCACAGGCCGCAGACGAGCCGGCTGACCGACAGGCCCGGTGCAAGGGCAATGCGTTCGGGAAACTGGGGCATGGAGATCACTCCTTGGGTCGTTGTTGTGCGTCGCGCATGCGCGAAAGCGGGCTCTTCTCGCCGAACAGGCCGCGAGGACGCAGCAGAAGCATGAGGCAGAGACCGACGCCGATGGCGACGATCTGCAAGGCGGCGGCGCGGGCCTGTTCTTCCGGCGGTACGAAGGCCGAGACGGCGGCGCCCGTCAGCGCCCAGAGCCCCCATACGAGAATGGCACCCGCAATCGCGCCGCGATTGTTGCCGGAGCCGCCGACGATCAGCATGGCCCAGACCTGGAAGGTCAGGATCGGCATGTAGTTGTCCGGCGCGATGAAGCCGATGAAATGCGCCTGCGCGGCACCGGCAAGGCCCATGATGGCGCCGCCGACGGTGAAGGCCTGCAGGCGAAAGCGGATGGGCCGCTTGCCGAGCGCCTGGGCCGCCGCCTCATCCTCGCGGATCGCCCGCAAAACGCGGCCCCACGGGCTTCGCGACAGATGCTGCAGGCCGAGATAGAGCACGAGGACGATGAGGGCCATGAGACCGCAATTGGCAAGGCTGAACAGCAGCGCATCCCCCTGCAGTCCGGCGAAGGGCCGCGGGATGAAGCCGATGCCGAAGGCGCCGCCGGTCAGCGGCTGCAGGTTGAGCATGCAGAGCTGGACGGTGACCGCGACCCCGAAGGTGGCGATGGCAAGATAGTCGGCCCTGAGGCGGATGGTGAGCGCCCCCACGCCCCAGGAGAGAGCGCCCGAGACGATGGCGGCCCCCAGCCAGCCGATGGCGATCGGCATGTCGAAACCGCCGAAACGGTCGGCGGTATCCGGCGTGGTGAGAATGGCCGACGTGTAGGCCCCGACGGCGACGAAGGCAGCGACACCGACATTGAACAGCCCCGTCATGCCCCATTGCACGTTCAGCCCCAGGCAGATGATCGCATAGGTGAGCGCCATGGAGAGGAAGAAGGCGCCGTAGGCCACGAGATCGAGGGTCATTGCGCTTTTCCAAACAGACCGCGGGGGCGAACGAGAAGGACGGCGATCAGAATGGCGAAGGACACCGCCGCCCGCCATTCCGCCCCGACGATCTGCACGGCGAGAGCTTCGCAAAGCCCGATGATGAGCCCGGCGATCATGGCGCCCGGAACCGAACCGATGCCGCCGAGGATCGCGGCGGCAAAGAGGGGCAACAGAAGGTCGTGGCCGAGATAGGGGCGGATCTGGATGATGAGGCCGCTCATGATCCCCGCCACGCAGGCCAGCGCCGCCCCCAGGAACCAGACTGTGCGGATAACGCGGCGCACGTCGATGCCGGCAATGCCGGCGAGACCGGGATTTTCGCTGACGGCGCGCATGGCCCGGCCGATATCGGTCCGGGTCATCACGAGATGCACGGCGATCACCGAGACCAGCGCCACGGCCAGCATGGCCAACTGGTCCGGCGTGGCGCGCAGGCCGCCGCCGAGCTTCATGGCGATCTGCAACGCCTGGGTGAAATAGGCAGGCTTCGAGGTGAACAGGAACTCGAGCAGGCTGCGCAGCGCCAGCGAAGCGCCGAAGCTCGCCATGACCATGATGATGATGGCGCTGCCGCGTCTCCGGAAGCTGGAAAACAGCACCGCATCGACGGCAAGCGCCAGAAGTCCGGTCAGAATGATGGCCAGCACGGCGGCGATCGGCAGCGACCAGCCGAAGGAAAAAGGGCCGAGCGGCGTGGTGAAGCCCGCGCCCAGTACGCCGAGCGCACTGCTGATGCCGAGCGCCAGATAGGCGCCCCAGGACAGAAACTCGCCATGGGCGAAATTGGAGAAGCGCAGGATCGAATAGGTCAGCGTGACGCCGATGGCGCCAAGTCCGATGATCGCTCCGGCGATCAGCCCGTCCATCAGGAATTGCGGATTCATCGGGTCAACTCGCCGGATATAGGCCGGGCCGAACCGAGATAGATCTTGCCGATCAACGGATCGTCGGCGAGATCGGCGGGCCTGCCCTCGTGGCGGATCTTTCCCTCCGCCAGGATGACGGCCCGATCGGCGATCGCCATCGCCGCCTTCACATTCTGTTCGACCAGGACGATGGTCACGCCATCGCCGTTGATCCGCTTCAGCATGGCAAACACCTCTCCGACGATCTTCGGAGAAAGCCCGGCCGAGGGTTCGTCGAGGATCAGCACCGGCGGATCGAGCGCCAGCGCCCGCGCGACGGCCAGCATCTGCCGTTGCCCTCCCGAAAGGGAGCCCGCCGATCGCGACGGCTTCACGGCAAGATCGGGAAAGCGCTGGAACAGCGCCGCGATCTTGGCGGCGCGCTCGGCCTTGGGCAGAAGCGCGACCGCGATCTGCAGGTTCTCCAGAATACTCATGCTGGCGAAAACGTTTTCGGTCTGCGGCACGAAGGCCAGACCTTCCGCCAGCTTGCGGTGCGGCGCGACCCTGGTGATGTCGCGCCCGTTGAGATGGATCGTGCCGGAATGGACCGGCACCATGCCGGCAATCGCCTTGACGAAGGTGGACTTGCCGGCGCCGTTCGGCCCGAGGAGAATGACCAGTTCCCCCTTCCCCACAGAGAAATCCACGCCGCGAACGATCGGCAGGTCCGGCTCGTAGCCGGCCACCAGCGATGTCGTCGAAAGCACGGGACCGGTCACGCGCCGCCTCCCAGATAGGCTTCTATCACCGCAGGATTGGACGCGACCTCCGCAGGCGTGCCCTGCGCCAGCGGCTTGCCGAGCGCCATGGCGACGACGCGCGAGCAGAGCCGCGAGACCATGTCCATGTTGTGCTCGATCAGCAGGATCGACTTTCCCTGCGCATTGAGAGCCACGACTCGTTCGATGATTACCTCTAGCAGCGCCGGGTTCACGCCGGCTGCCGGCTCGTCGAGCAGGATCACCTGCGGATCGGCCATCAGTACGCGCGCCAGTTCCAGAAGCTTGCGCTGCCCGCCCGAAAGCACGCGCGCCGGTTCATGGGCAAGCCGCGACAGCGTGACGAACTCCAGAAGGCCAAGCGCCTTTTCCAGCGCTGCCTCCTCTTCGCGGCGCACGAGACCTGGCGTTAGGAAATTGGCAAACAGCCGCTCACCATGCTGCTTCTGAGCGCCCACCAGCAGGTTCTCGAGCACGCTCATCTCGGAAAACGGTCGCGGGATCTGGAAAGTACGGGCCACGCCGTGGGCAATGCGCCGTTCGGGCGGTTCGCCGGACACTTCGCGGCCGCCGATCCATATCTCGCCTGAACTGGGCTTGAGGCTGCCCGCCAGCAGATTGAACATGGTGGTCTTGCCGGCACCGTTCGGACCGATCAGCCCCACCATTTCGCCTTGGGCCACTGCCAACGACATGTCGGAGACGACCGTCAGGCCATCGAACCGCTTCGTCAGATGCCGTGCCTCGATGGCAGCCGGCGCTGCGGTCCTCAAGACCGGCGCGGGTGGAAAGAGGGTTTCGGCATGCATCGTCAAAAGGGGCCTTGATCTGATCGGTGATGTTTGATCAAACTTTACCGCAGGACCAAAATCAACCGATATTTGTTCAAAGGCTCACCAGTGGCAGGAATGACGGAACCAGTCGGCCCGACGGATGACCTCCTCACCCCCGTCGGGCGCGAGACATTGCAGGACCGTGTCTACGACCAGCTGCGCCGGACGCTGATCAATGGCGGCTTTGCCGCGGGCGACATGCTGCGCATCGTCGATCTGGCGGACCGGCTGAAGACGAGCACCATGCCGGTGCGCGAGGCGCTGGGCCGGCTGGTTTCCGAACAGGCGCTGGAAGCCCTCCCCAACCGCTCCGTTCGGGTGCCCTTGATCACGCGGGAACGGCTCGACGATCTGGAGCGCGCCCGCATCCTGATCGAAGGCCGCCTGGTGGCGCTGGCCTGCAAGCGGCTGACGGCCGACGATCTGGAAGGCCTGAAGCAGCTCAACCGGGATTGCGAGGCCGCCTTTGCAAGGCATGGCCAGGACATCGGGCCAGTCACCTCGGAAATCAACCAGCGCTTCCACTTCCAGATCTACCGGGCCGCCGGCTCCCAGGTGCTGATCCCCATGGTGGAGAGCCTGTGGCTGCAGTCCGGTCCGGTGGTGCGCCAGGCCGCCCATATTCACGACGAACAGGGCGGCCTTGCCGCAACCAATCACCACTGGACGATGGTGGCAGCGCTCGAGGCCGGTGACGAGCCGGCAGCCGTCCAGGCGCTCGCCAACGACATCGGCCGGTCCTTCGACCTGGTGCGCGGCCGTCTCGGCGCCGGCGAACAGGCGGCATGAGGACAAAGCCATGAGCCATACCGACGACATGTTCGAGCTTTTCGACCTGCGGGTCGACGTGGTGATCCCGGAGAATGGCGCCGTCTACTGTGGCGCCAAGCCCGGAGACTATTTCGAGCTGCGCGGCGAGATGCTGCATCTGCCGGCGGGTCAGGGAATATCGATCTATTCGCTCGCGTCCGTCCTGCCGCTCTTGGCCGCCAAGCAGCGCCCCACCCATGCGCATGACTGGATGACGACGGACAGCGACATCGCCTGCCCCGACCCCAATTGCTCGACCCGGTTGCGAATCAGGCGGACCGGCCTTCGCCGCTTCAGCCATGCCGCAACGACGGCCGTCCCCCTTGAAGAGAAGCAGTGACCATGCAGCGCATCACCATCGCCCCCGGCTATGAAATCTCCCGTGTCATCCGCGGCGGCTGGCAGCTGGCCGGCGGACACGGCGCCGTCGACGGCGAGACGGCGATCGACGACATGGTGGCCTTCGCCGATGCCGGCATCACCACTTTCGACTGCGCCGACATCTATACCGGCGTCGAGGAACTGATCGGTCGCTTTCGCCTGCGCTACCGCGACCTGCGCGGACAGGCCGCCCTGGATCGCATCCGCGTGCACACCAAGTTCGTGCCGGACCTCGGCGTCCTGCCGACCATCGACAAGGCCTATGTGGAAGGCGTCATCGACACCTCGCGCAGGCGTCTCAACCTGGAGCGCCTTGATCTCGTGCAGTTCCACTGGTGGGACTATGACATGCCCGCCTGGCTCGATACGCTCGGCTGGCTGAACGAGCTGAAGGAGGACGGCCGGATCGACAAGATCAGCGGCACCAATTTCGACTGCGACCACGTGCTCGCGATCCTCAAGGCCGGGATCCCGTTTACCTCGCTGCAGCTGCAATATTCGCTGCTCGATCGACGGCCGGAAAAGCGCATGGTGGATCTGGCCGCCCGACACGATTTCGCGCTCTTCTGCTACGGCACCGTGGCCGGCGGCTTTCTCTCCGATCGCTGGCTGGGCAAGCCGGAGCCCGAGCATCCGCTCGAGAACCGCTCGCTCACCAAATACAAGCTGATCATAGACGATCTGGGCGGCTGGGATCTCTTCCAGGGACTGCTCTCGGCCCTGCGCCAGATCGCCGACCGGCACCAAACCGACATCGCCACGATCGCCAGCGCCGCCATGCTGCGCCGGCCGGGCGTGTCTGCCGTCATCGTCGGGGCGCGCAACCGCGATCACCTCGCCTCGAACCTGGCGATCGCCGACATCGTCCTGTCGGATGCAGATCTCGGCGAAATCGACGCCGCCCTGGCCGGGGCACGAGAGCTCGAGGGAGACGTCTACACGCTCGAGCGCGACCGTACGGGGCGTCACGGCAGCATTATGAAATACAATCTCAACAAAGGGGAATGAAATGGAAAAGGGGAACAACATGAAACGACTGGTACTTGCCTCGACAATGCTTGCCGGGCTGTCGCTCGCCGCCTCACCGGCCCTGTCGCAGGCCTGCGACATCACCGTCGGTGTGGTGATGGAACTGACAGGCCCTGCCGGCGAATACGGCAAGGCGGGCGCGAAATCCGTCGAAATGGCCTTCCGCGATTTCAACGAGGCGGGCGGCGTCGGCGGCTGCAAGCTCGTGATGGACACGCGCGACAGCCAGAGCCAGGGCAATGTCGCGGTCGACCAGGCGACCCAGCTCGTCAACATCAAGAAGGTGCCGGTCATCATCGGCGGCATCATTTCGTCGGTGTCGATCCCGATCCTCACCTCCGTGACGGCGCCGGCCGGCGTGGTCCAGGTCTCGCCCGCATCGTCCTCGCCGACGCTGACGGCGCTCGGGCGCGACGGCAAGACCAATGGGGTCTTCTTCCGCACCATCACCTCGGATGCGCTGCAGGGCACGGCAGCCGCGAAATACGCGCTCGATCAGGGCCTGAAGAAGATCGCCATCATTCACGTCAACAACGACTTCGGCAACAATCTGATGGGCGAGTTCACCGCCGCCTACACCAAGCTCGGCGGCACGATCACCTCGACGACGCCCTATAACGAGAAGCAGGCGAGCTATTCCTCCGAAGCCTCCGTGGCCATGGCCGGCGAACCGGATGCGCTCTACCTGATCTCCACACCGGTCGACGGCGCCACCATCGCCCGCGCCTGGATCTCCGGCGGCGGCGTGCAGAAATTCCTGCTAAACGACGGCATGAACTCCAAGGATTTCATCACCAGCGTCGGTCCCCAGTATCTGAACGAAGCCTATGGCACGTCGTCGGGCACGACGCCGACGGCCTCGACCGAATATTTCAACGCCAATTACGAACAGTTCTCGGGCGGGATCGCGCCGTCCGCTCCGGCCGCCGACCGGTCCTATGACGCCGGCGCCATCGTCGCCCTGGCGATCGCCAAGGCCGGCAGCGCCGACAAGGCCGCCATCAAGGCCGCCATCTCCGAGGTGACGGCGCCGGGCGGTACGCCGATCCATGCCGGAAAGGCGGAGTTCGAAAAGGCGTTGGCGCTGATGAAGGACGGCAAGCCGGTCAAGTATGAAGGCGTCATCGGCCCGGTCAGCTTCGACCAGTACGGCGACATCACCGGCCCTTTCCGCCTGTGGAAGATCACCGACGGCGAGGTGACCACGGTCGGCGAGATGCCGGCGGAAGACGTCTCCAAGATCAAGGAATCGCTCGCCAAGTAAGCGGGTTTCTAAGAATGACGAAGCGGGCGGCCTGCAAAAGGCTGCCCGCTTTCGTGCCGGGACTATCTCTGAACGCCTGCGCTGATTCGGTCAGCTGAATGCAGCGTCAGAGCGGGCCCGTGAATGGCCATGCAGGCGCGATCCCGGTCGCGCAAGGCATCCGCCTGCCCGCCGGCTGGGCCAGATCTTCAAGAAAGCGAGCGACCTCCCGGAGCGTCTCGCGCCCCGGCCCAAGCGCCACCCTCGGGCGGTACGCAAAGCAATCTGGACCTTCGCAAGCACGAGGACGTCACCGACGGCCGTTCGCGTCGGCCGTCAGGATCGGAAGAGCTGAAGCTCAGGCGCTTACGGTTTCGCTCACATCATCCAGCAGGAAGTACACCACGACGTACTTCGTCGAATACGGCCGGCCGCTCTCCGACACGTTTTCCACGGTTCCACCGTCGGCCGGGTGCCATTGGCTGTAGTGCGGGTTGTTGACGATCAGCGTCACGGCCTTGCCCGCGAACTTCCCCTGAAGCCGATGACGCGCCTCGGCGAATGGCCAGATCCGCTCGTAGTCCTCCTGGGTGAGGCGCACCTTCAGCGCCTTGCGATGGATCGCCTCGCCGGCCGAGCCGTCTTCGCGCTCCGTCGCTGGACTATCAAGCGTCACTTCCTCCGCCTCGTCGAAAATGAAGCGGAACTCATCAGGCCACATGCGTCTCATCAAATTGCTCCTCCCGAGCGTTTCCCGTCGAAGTGTACCGCGTCTGCCACCGGAAACAACGCATGAATCCATCGCCTTGCCTCGACCCACCGGAAAATCGCGGCCGGCGGGGCGGTTGAGCGATGGCCCGTGCTCCCGGCACATCCGAGCCCTCCGGGCGGCGGTCCGCTAATGCATGCCGAGCGCCACGAGGATCTCGGCATTACGGCTGGCGGCGAGGAAGTGTTGCAGGAACGCGGGCCGCCACAATCAGCATAGGCAAACCAGGTTGTGCCGGCTTTCCTCCCCCACCAATGGAAAGTACTAAGGACGACGAGCGTCTTTGGCCCGACCGGATTCGACAGAAACATGCGCCGCTTTAAGGGACAAGAAATGAGAGAACTTCGGAAAGCCCTGTTGCACGCGATAGGAAATCGGATCCGGGAATTTGGTTTTGAACCGAATCCGGCGAAACAGTCTTTCAAGCGCCAATTCCCGGGAGGAGAAAGCCGATTTCACCTTGCATTCATCGATCATGGAAGTGATTTCGACATTACGGCGGATGTAGCCGTCAGGTTCAACGCCCTGGAAGAGATGGTCAATAAGTATGAAGGCTTCATCTCCGAGAGGGAAAGGAAGCAGACCTGTTCCCTGGGCGCCGAGCTGGGGAATATTGCCGGGACAGGACAGATGCGCTGGCGTGTGGCGACAGTCGGTGACCTTGATTCTGCGGCCACCGGTATCGTTGAAGCATTCGAGAAGATCGGGGTCCCGTACCTGCAGTCCGCATCGACAATGCAAAGCGCATACGAATTGCTGAGTTCCCCGGGAAAAGCCTGGCTTCACAATCCCCTGCCCCTGGCGCGGGCAAAACGTGTCGTAGCACTGGCTAAGCTTCTCGGGAAAGACGAGGACGTTCCTCTGAGAATCGCAGAGAACATGGCACTTTTGGAAAGCGACAGGACCAAGGGATCGGCTGAATTCAGGAGGTTCCTGTTGCAGATGGCCTGAGACGATCCGGCGTCGTTGTCCGCACGATCAGTGATACAACGCCCGATGCAGCCAACGTTCTTTGCTCGGCAGGCCCAGCAACAATATACTCCCGGCTCAGCCGCCTTGCAGAACACAACGCCCAGCGGGATGGAGCCCCAATGAAGGACATATCCGACGAATTCCTGCGACGCTTTGACTACTTCAATGACGCCGTCATTGAAAAAATAACGATCGACTACACGGCGGATCCCGGTTCCCGGATAACAGTAATCGTCAATTGCGAGGACGGCGACGATCCCGGCCACGGGTGGAAATACTGTGTCGTGGACTTCCAAGGCGTAGCCGAGTTCAAGATTGAGCAGGCTTTGAAGACAACGCATTCGGTCATCTCATTCGGAATCGCCGTCGTTCACCAAGCCGGTTTGATCTACCTTGATTTTGCCTGCGCCGGATTGCACGAACGAACGATTGACGAGGTTCGATCTGGAGACTTTTACGTAGGTGCTCGCAAAGTCAGCGTTTCAGTGCTGCAAGACGCACCGGAAGGATCAAATTCGCGCCAAATGCAGCAATGGGTGCGAGCGTGAAAATCCGTATTCGGGTTTATGTCCGCTACGCTTTCCGAAGTTAGGGATGGTGGGCCCGGAGGGCCTGCAGAATTCGAACAAAATCAACCGCTTAACTCCATGTGGGACGAAAACCCCGCTTCATAAAAATCAACGACTTAACAAAGCGATCGTCCCACTTTTTTCGGCTGTATTCGGTCACTCGTTGGCGGCGGTAGCGTGCTCAGGGAGGTCCGCATGAGCGATGCGAGGTCATTCCGGGAAGTCAAACTTCAGTGGCTCCAACAGTTGAGCTGCGACAAGGATTTGAGCGACAGCGCGCGGTCCGTGGCGCTCTACATCGTCACCACGCATTTGAACGGCCACACCGAGAAGGCGTGGCCGTCCTATCAAACGATTGCCGACGCGACCGGCAAGAGCGTCAAGACCATTCAACGCGCCGTCCGTGAACTTGAAGTCAAAGGATGGTTCGAGGTTCAGCGCGGAAATGGCGTCGGGCACAACACGGTATATCGTCCCTCAGCGGCGTCGATTTTACGCGCATCGGACGCCCGCGAAAAGACGGACAAAGTTGTCACCCTTTACCTTGAAAAAGGCGGTCAAATTCGTCCGGCAAGGCGGTCAGATGTGTCCAGCGAAGGGGGACAAATATGTCCGCCAAACCCAGAGAAAGAAAAAATATATAATCCCAACCCGCGCGAGCACGCGCCGCCGCGCGTCGAGACGCGGCGAGCCATCCCGCTCGTTTTCGTTGGCGAAACGAGGGCGGATCAGGTTGAGCAATGGCGCACGTGGCTCCGTCATCACGGCTTTCCCTCGCTCGAAGCTTTGGGCGTGCGAACGGTGAAAGCAGGGAAGCAAGGCTATGCCCTGCCCGGCTATTGGCCACCGGACGAGGCGAGCCAAAGCGTGCCCGATTGGATCGCTTTTTTCAGCCGTCGCCGTTACCACATTGCCGGCGAAACCTCCCGACAAACCGACCTTCGGAGGGCGTCATGAAATCCAGGGGGAAAGCGACACAGTACTGCCCAGCGCTGCTGTGTGGACCTCGTCGCATGTCCGCCAATAGGTGCACGGGACTTTTTGTTGAGATGAGGGGAGTGCCAACCTCAAGATCGCCAAGCACTCGTCAATTGCGGTCTCTTTTAGGGACTCGAAATCTGGATTGATCTGGAGATCGCCGATAACGCTCAGAACGTACTCGGGGTTTGCCCTCTCAAGCGCGGTGATGGCTGCGGAGACCTTTTGGGGATATCCTGCGAGCGCCTGGACAAGCTCGCGCCGGCGAGTTTTCCCGGCAGCAGCAATGTCGAAGACATCGCGCGGTGTTATCATGCTCCCACGGCAAGACAACTTCTTGGTGATGATGTCCGCAATCGTTTCAATCAAGATCGGGCGGCCGTGCAGCTCGATCCTCTTGGTCGTCAACTGCGAACACGCGACAAAATCGATTTCACCGAGGTCATCGAACGCGATTTTCAGGAAGCGGTTGCCGTCACCTGCATATGCAGACGGCTTGGTCTCAGAAATCGAAGCTCTGTTTACTTGGATCGACGTAGCCGAGGAACTGCGGGTCGTCGAGGAAAAGGTCAATATCGTAGCTTAGCCGATGCCCGATCTGGACTATCATGGCTGTCCCGCCGCCAAAGGCCCAAGCGTCACCTATGCCGGATTGATCGATAGTGCTGCGGGCGATAACGAGAAGTCGCTCCCAATGGGAGGCATGCAGCCAGTGCACTCTTCTGCCCAGACCAAGCATCAAAGAACGAAGCGGCAGATTTCAGCGCCGCGACGGAAACTCCGTGACCTTCAACGAAACTGATCTGGAGATCTGGCGACACTTCATAGAAAAAGGAAGACATCGGTCCAGCGGCTGCCTTGCTCTTGGCCGGCTCCAGGATGTAATTGGCAAGGGTCATTGCGTCCAGCTTATTGCTGTACGGGGCGTTGATCGTGCTGAGCACAAGTGAATCAACCGATGACATTCCCAAAACTCCACAAATGCCCCCAATTGTGCTTCTGTTGGCTGAATATAGGCCTAGTTGACGCTTCCGTCAAAATGACGCCGCCGACAGTACGTTCCACAGAATGCCCACAGCCCCCCTAATATCAGGTCAGCAATAGCTCCGGCGATCAGTGAAATGGACGAAACCCTTGCAAGGTTTTTTCAGCAAGTTGGCTCACGCTTTAACAAAACTCCCATCATGAATCCTCGTAGCTGCGCTTAATCAGCGGCATTGCTTTTTCGAGATCTTCGGGTTTCGTGAGAGTAATTTCGAGGTCGCCAGTTCCGAAATGGCCAACCTCCGAAACATCACGGGTGAAGCCTGGTTCAAGCGTGACCGTCGCGGGGGCCACTTTCACAAAAAGCAGGATTTTACCGGTGGTCGGCCGAAACTCTACGCACGCGAAGTTCTTGATGCGCTTGAAGGCGATGTAGAAGCGCAGCGTCGTTTCCTGCACGTCGTCTCCAAGTGCCAGCAGGAAAGCTCTGAGCGCCTCGAAGCGGTCGACCATTCCGGCATCCAACTCGGTCAGGACGGTGCCGATTGTCTTGTATTTATTGGCCGTAACAGCGACCTCGCCTGACAGGATCGGCTTCGCGTCGCTGACCCCGCCCTTCACCGCCGTCGCCGCCACTAAATCGAGCATCAGAAGTTCAGGACCGAAACGGCGATAGCGGATCAACTCGATGTTGCGCTGGATCTGCTTCACAGCGTGATCGTCGTAGCGGTTGAAATCGCCTGCGATGCAGATCAGGCGCGGTGCGGACCAATCGACAGCTTCGGCAGCCGGTTTGCCGAGCTTGTCGAGGACGAGCCACTGGAAATCCTTGCGGTGGTCCATCAGCCAATCGAGATAAAAAAGACCCTGATTGATTACGTTCTCGTTGCTGGCGCGCTTGTATTCGAGGATCACCGGGCAGCCGTTCTCGTCCAGCCCCAACGTGTCGATCCGCCCGCCATGAGTGGTTGTGAACTCGGAGGCAAGGAAGCGAACGCCGAGCAACGCCTCGAGGTTCTGCTCGAACAGGGTTTGAACAGACTTCTCTATCGTGTCGGTCGTGCCTGCCAACTCGGAAACGCTGCCCTGGCCGATGCGGAAGAGCTTAATGTCGCTCATGCAGTGTGTACTCCCGAGCCGCCTCTCGATATGCGGCTACTGGCATTGCCGGTTGACGTTTGCGGCCATAATGGCCACAAATGGGCAGTCTGAAAAGAGGCCTGCCGGTGAAATCCGTCTCCGCGCGCGAAGCGAAATACAATTTCGGCAAGCTCATCGATACGGCGCGGGCTGAGCCCGTGGTGATCGAGAAGCATGGCCGCCCTGTTGTGGTGGTCGTTGCTGTTGAGGAGTTCGAGCGTTTGACGGGCCAGCCTATGCCCGAGCGCCAGCCGGACCAGAGTGAGAAGAAGAACTGAATGCAGATTGTGAGGCCAGCGAGCAGGACCACAGGGCGGAGGATGTCGAGCGGCGCGGAGTATGACGCATGAAAAAGTCAACATCCTTGAACGCGCCCCCTGGACGAGAGGCCGGGCCGGATTTGCGCCTAAGGCCCGCTGATGATCTGATTAAGTCGAAGAAGCGCGTTACTGACCACGGGGAAGTCTTCACTCCGACCTGGCTGGTGGACGCAATGCTGGACCTCGTCAAAGGCGAAGCCGACCGTATCGATGCGCGCTTTCTGGAGCCCGCCTGCGGAAGTGGCAACTTCTTGGTCCGGGTTCTTCAACGGAAGCTTGCCGCCGTCGAAGTCAAATTTGGCAAGTCCGAATTCGAAAAACGGCACTACGCTTTACTCGGGCTAATGTGCACATACGGGATCGAGCTATTGGCCGACAATATCGCGGAATGCAGAGTGAACATGCTCGATGTTCTGGCGGAGTATCTGAACATCGACGATGCCGACGATGTATATCGAGCAGCGTTCTTCGTGCTGTCGCAGAACCTCGTGCACGGCGATGCGCTGACAATGCGGTCTCAGGACGGCAAGCCGATACTCTTCGCAGAGTGGGGTTACCTCGGCAAAGGCAAGTTCCAGCGCCGGGATTTCCGTCTCGATGTCTTGACAGGGTCATCGGCTTTCAGTGCTGAAGGATCGCTGTTTGCCCATCTCGGCAAGCACGAAATCTTCACCCCGATCAAAACCTGGCCAACGATGACGGTGAGCCATTTGGCCACCGGCCATGACGGCATCCCGGAGGAGGCCGCATGACTACGCAAGTGAGCTTTACTTTGCGCGGTCGCAATCCTGACGTGCTCACCTGCATCGCCAACTTGTCAAACGACGAGGTGTTCACCCCGCCCGAGTTCGCGAATCGCATGCTCGACACTCTGACCGATGCTTGGGCGGCAGACCATGGCGGCGCGAACATCTGGGCCGATAGGACAGTAAAGTTTCTCGACCCTTTCACGAAGTCGGGCGTGTTCCTACGAGAGGTTACCAGCCGCCTGACGGCAGGGCTGGTGAGTGAGATCCCCAATCTGGAAAACCGGGTGGATCACATCCTCACCCAACAAGTGTTTGGCATCGGCATCACCCGACTCACCAGCCTTCTGGCGCGGCGTAGCCTCTATTGCTCGAAGCATGCAAATGGCGAGCACTCAGTTGCCCGCAGCTTCACGACTGACAACGGAAACATTTGGTTTGAACGCACCGAACACAAATGGATGGCGGGGAAATGCAAATTCTGCGGTGCGAGCCAAGAAACCCTAGACCGCGGCGCGGGCCTTGAAACCCACGCCTATGCGTTCATCCACACCGACGATATTAAGACTCGGATCGCCGAGCTCTTTGGAGGCGACATGCATTTTGACGTGATCATCGGAAACCCGCCCTATCAACTTGACGACGGCGGTCACGGCACCAGCGCAGCGCCAATCTACCAGCTCTTTGTAGAACAGGCGAAAAAGCTCGAGCCAAGATTTTTGACGATGGTTATCCCTTCGCGCTGGTTCGCTGGCGGAAAAGGTCTTGATGATTTCCGCGAGTCAATGCTGTCCGACGATAGGATGCGTTCTATCCACGATTACCTAAGCGCTGCCGATGTATTTCCCGGCGTCGGCTTGAAAGGCGGGGTCTGCTATTTCCTTTGGGACAAGGAAAATCGCGGGCCTTGCCGCGTTGCCACTCATTTCAAGGACTGGCCGGTTTCAGAAGTCACAAGGCCGCTGCTGGAGAATGGCGCGGATATCTTCATCCGCTTTAACGAAGGCGTATCGATCCTTCGTAAGGTAATGGCCCGCGAAACTGGGCAGAATGAGGTTCTGGCGCTGCCTGAAACCCAACGCTTTGAACGGCTCGTCAGTTCGCGAAAGCCATTCGGCCTTGAGACCAAATTCAAGGGGCGGGTGAAAAAGCAATCGGAAGCCGACTTGATGGTCTACCAGAACGGGGGCACCGGTTTCACGCCACGTAGCTCCATCACCACAGGCACCGGACTGATTGACGCTTGGAAGATTTTTGTGGGCCGCGCCGCTCCAGGAACGGGAAATAGGGACACCTACCCTCATCGCATTATTAGCACCCCGTTCGTCGCGGGACCGGGTACGATCTCCTCTGAAACATACTTGTGCATTGGCCCTTTCGCCACGAAAGAGGAGGCCGAAAGCGCTCTGACATATCTGTCTTGTCGTTTGACGCGCCTCCTTATCTTGTTGCACAAGCCTTCGCAGGACACGACACGCAAAGTCTATACTTTCGTCCCTGTCCAAGACTGGACGCGGACATGGACCGATGCGGCCCTCTACGCGCACTACGGGCTGTCCGAAGATGAGATCGCTTTCATCGAGAAGATTGTCCGGCCCATGGGTTCAGAGATCGATCCGTTGGGCGACGTCACAGTGGACGCAAGCGAAGATGAATAAGCCGACGATCGACGAAATACTCGCACCAAAACCGGAAGCGCGCCCGCACATCTACGCTTATTCGATCGCCGACGAGGCGCACGCCGACCTTCTAAAGGTTGGCCAGACCACGCGAAACGTGAAAAGCCGAGTGGCGGAACAGCTTCGCACCGCCGTCATCAAGAACTTCCGTATCGAACTAGACGAGCCCGCCGAGCGTGAAGACGGCTCGATCTTTTCCGATCACGAGGTGCGCGCAGCGCTGGCCCGCAAGGGCTTTGTCCGGAGCGAACTGGAATGGATGCGTTGCACAGTTTCCGACGTGGCTACAGTGCTCACCGAACTTCGGACAGGGAAGAAGCTCGGCGGCAACCATCACCAGACTTTCGGATTGCGCCGCGAACAGGCTGAAGCGGTTCGCGTGACCCACGCCTATTTTCATTCTCGATGGGCTGAAGACATGCATACCGTCCCTCGGTTCCTGTGGAACGCGAAGATGCGCTTCGGCAAGACGTTCGCCTCCTATCAGCTCGCGAAGAAAATGGGCGCCAAGCGCGTGCTGGTTCTGACCTTCAAGCCCGCCGTAGAAGACGCCTGGCAGACCGATCTCGAAAGCCATGCGGACTTTGATGGTTGGCAATATCTGTCGCGATCCTCGGGCAGTGATCCGACGCAGATCGATGCAAAAATGCCGGTTGTGTATTTCGGCTCCTTCCAGGACTTGCTGGGCCGAGACGCGGCCGGGAACATCAAGGCCCGAAACGAGTGGCTGCATCAAGTCAACTGGGACCTCGTGGTGTTCGACGAATATCATTTCGGTGCGTGGCGAGAGACCGCCAAGGAACTGTTCGAAGGCGAGGAAGACGCGGTCGCCAAACGGGAAGCAAAGCTTGAATACGCCGCCGGGCTGGACGATATGAACGAGGACTTGAACGTCCTATCGCAGAAGGAAGCCGATTTCCTCCCGATCACCACCAAAGCCTACCTTTACCTATCGGGCACGCCGTTCAAGGCGCTGGCAACGGGTGAGTTCATCGAGGAGCAGATCTTCAACTGGACCTATACCGATGAACAGCGCGCCAAGGCCGAATTCGTCTTGCGAAATCCCGGCAAGTGGAACCCCTATGGTGCGCTGCCGCAGATGCGGCTGTTGACCTACCAGATGCCCGACGAATTGGTCGCGGTTGCAAGTTCAGGCGAGTTCGATGAGTTCGACCTCAACGAGTTCTTCTCGGCCACCGGGACGGGCAATGGCGCACAATTCAAGCATAAGAGCGACGTCCAGAAATGGCTGGACATCATCCGCGGCCAATACGCGCCGAGGGCAATTGAAAGCCTCAAGACTGGCACCCGGCCGCCGTTCCCGTACTCCGATGTGCGCCTTCTACCCTACCTTCAACACTCGTTTTGGTTTCTGCCAAATGTGGCGGCTTGTCACGCGATGGCGAGCCTATTGGCCGAAAAGCACAACACGTTCTGGCACGAGTACCTAGTCGTTGTGGCAGCGGGTGCGTCCGCTGGGATTGGCTTGGAGGCGCTGCCGCCAGTACGCAAGGCGATCGGCAGCGGGTTCGACACCAAAACAATCACACTGTCCTGCGGCAAGCTAACCACGGGCGTGACGGTGGCGCAGTGGTCTTCCATACTCATGCTTCGCAACTTGAAATCGCCCGAGACGTATTTTCAGGCGGCGTTTCGCGTGCAATCGCCTTGGTCGATCAAGAACCCGCACGGCGACAATCCGAACGAGGAGGAAATCCTCAAGCCTGCTTGCTTCGTGTTCGATTTTGCACCGACACGTGCCCTTCGGCAGCTATCCGAGTATGGTATCGGCCTATCGCCCAACGAACCAAATCCAGAAACCGCGGTCAGGGACCTGGTGTCGTTCCTGCCAGTGCTGGCCTATGACGGCGCCAACATGACGCAGATCGATGCCGGCGGGATTCTGGATATCGCGATGGCGGGCACTTCCGCCACGCTGCTGGCACGCAAATGGGAAAGCGCGCTACTGGTGAACGTGGACAACGATACACTGCGCCGCATTATGGACAACCCGGAAGCGATTGCGGCCGTCGAACGCATCGAAGGCTGGCGCGCACTGGGCGACAACATCATTGAGACTATCATCAACAAAAGCGAGAGGGTCAAAGAGCTCAAGAACAAGGCCAAATCGGGGAATTTGACGGAAAGGCAGAAGAAGGAACTCACGGACGAGGAAAAGGAATACAAGTCCAAGCGAAAGCTCGTACAAGAAAAGCTGATCAAGTTTGCGACGCGCATCCCCGCATTCATGTACCTGACTGATTTTCGCGAGAACACGCTTCAGGACGTGATCACAAAGTTAGAGCCGGATTTGTTCGCGGCTGTCACTGGCCTAACGGTGAAGGATTTTCACCTGCTTGTGCGTCTCAAGGTGTTTAACACAGAACAGATGAACCAGGCGGTGTTCGCCTTCCGCCGATACGAGGACGCGTCGCTGCGGTATACGGGCATAGAGAGCCACCAAGGGCTGACGCACTATGGGCTTTACGATACGGTTGTCGCCAGGGAGTGAAGAACTCCTCCCATTCGTTTATGTGAGTATAGCTCTGTCTGAGACGGTTCACATCCCCAGTCCCAACCCCTTGCTGAGCGTTCGCTTCAACTCGTACTGCCGCGTCAGTTCAGCCCGCTGCGCCCGATCGGCGAGCCGGGCAACGGCCTTGATGTGATCAAGCCTGGCGGAATCTTCCGGCCCGATCCGTAGATCCTCCTTCTGCAGGGTGCGCGGGTCGGAAGTGCCAAATCGCCGCTCAAGCGACTTCGCGACCTTCTCCGCCTCCCCGAGCGCCCGCTTCCCTTCCTGCGTACCCGCTAGCTTCTCAAGGAACTTCGGCTTGTCGTCCTGCGACAACCCATCGAACTGCTTCAGGATGACCTCGCTGCGTCGGCTAAGCCCCGGAACCTCGATCACATCCTGCTTCTCGCGTTTCCAGATCTCGGACCGCCGCTCGTCTTCCAGCCGACGCTCCCAGGTCTCGGCGGCCGCAACGGCATGCCTCCGGAACGCCCTGGCATAGTGCCGCGCCACTTTGCGTTCCTTGTTCTCGCCAAAGAGCCCCGCCTTGCCGCGCAGCTCTCCAAACTGCTCCGGCCGGTCCGCGAGCAGTTTCGCCAGCCCCTGCCCGTCCATGCCCTTGTCGACAATGGCCCCGATCAGCCTTGCGGTCACACCATCCGGATCGGCATAGACATCGCGACCGAGTGCTCGCACCGTCTCCATGGACCGCTCGAAGTCCGGCCTTGCCTTGCCGCGCGCCACGTCCTCGACGCTCCGGGAGTAATGGGTAACCGCCGGAATGAGTGGCTCGACCCTCTCGGGGACCCCGTCAACCCCAACCCCGACCTGCCCTGTTCCAATCGAGGTTGAGGACTGACGATCGGCCGGCGCGCGAACGCGCTCACCCCAAGCGCCGAAGTGAGCCGGCGGCCGATCGTCGGCGCGCTCGGACCTGCGGCTGATCCCGATCTCGCTCGGGACGCCGAACTCCTGCGCCAGGCCCCGCCGCTCGGCAAAGGCTTGCGCATAGTCGAGCGTCGTTTCCTTGGCACCCGACCGGCCCATGCTGGCGCTAAGTGTTTGCAGATCCTTCAGCTCATCACGTCCGGCGTAGAGCTTCACCTGATCGCGATGGCGGGTCATCGCCACATAGGCCAGATGCCGGTCCATGGTGCCCGAGGCCATGACAAAGGCCCGGTCGACGGTCGCCCCTTGCGACTTGTGGATCGTCGTCGCGTAACCGTGGTCAAAGGCCTGGTAACTTTTTGTCGGTATAGAGAGATCACGGGCAGCGTTTTGCCCTGCGCCGTCGAGACGTATCTGTAGTGCGTCCGGCTCGACGGCCAGAACCTTTCCCAGCATTCCATTCTTCACGCCGAGATCGCGGTTGTTCTCCAGGAGAACGATCCGGTCTCCTGGGGCAAAGGACCGCTCGCCATCATTGGTCTGGTAGACGACCTCGCGCCCGAGCGCCCCCTGCTCTTCCCTGCCCCGTGCCAGCTTTCCGCGTTCCTGAAGCGATGCCCGGATATCGCCATTGATTGCCCGCACATCGACACGGCGATGCGCAAGCGCAATCCGGGAGCCGCTTGAGCGCTGGTCCAGGTCGGCAAGGTAGTCGCGCACCAAGTCTGCTCGTGCTTCATCGCGGTTGTTAGCGAAGTGGACATGACCGCGGTCGGCATAGGCTGAGAGACCTTCGCTCGTTCTGTGCGTGGCAAAGGCAATCGAGGCGTCGCGCTGCCAGCCCTCGTTCTGCCGGCGGATCTCCGAGAGTTCGACGGCACCCACCCGCTCGGCAATGGCACGGAAGGGAGATCCCGCCCCGATCGCCTGAAGCTGTTCGTGATCACCGACCAGGACGAGCTTTGCGCCACGGGCTTCTGCCTCCGTGACGAACTTCGCAAGCTGCCGGCTCCCCACCATGCCGGCCTCGTCGATGACCAAAACGTCGCCCTTGCCAAGTTGACCCCTCTCCCTTTGCCAGCCATGTTCCCAGGATGCCAAGGTGCGGGATGCAATGCCGGAGGATTCCTCCAGCCCCTCGGCTGCCTTGCCGGCAAGGGCGGCCCCATGAACCCGATATCCCTGCCGCTCCCAGGCCTCACGCGCCGCCGAGAGCATCGTCGACTTGCCAGCGCCGGCAAAGCCGATCACGGCGGCGATCTGCTTTGGGCCTGTGATGTGGCGGACTGCGGCGCGCTGCTCTTCGCTCAGGCCCGAGCGCTCGATCGCCCGCACGCGATCGACCAGGACCATCTCGCCGGCCTCGACTTTCCCGGCAAGCGACGCTGCGGTTCTTGCCCGGATGGCTTCATCCTGTAAATCCAGTGCCTGATCGACGTGATGCCGGTCTACGCCATGGCCGTGAGCGACCCCCATCATAGATGCGCTCGCGGCCATGGCCTGCTCGATCTCCAGCATTTCTCGCGTCGTCAGCCGGGCAAGTTCGCCCTTCTGCGCAGGTCTCAGTTCCACCAGGGCGGTTGATGCCATGACGGCGGCAAAGGCGTTCTGGAAGCTTTGCGGATCGTCGATATAGCGATGCAGGGCACGCGCCGCGTCATAGCGGTCGAAGACGCTCTTCTCACCGGTGATGATGCTCAGCACCTGTTCCGGTTTTTCCCGGATCAGGGCGGCATTACGCCTTGCCGCCTCTTCATCGATCCGCGTGCGCGACACCTCCCGTCCGCGCCGATGGATCTGTGAGGCATGAACGCCCATATGCTCGGTCGGCTCGATCTCCAGCCCGCGTTCCAGATGCGAGCGATGATCGATCCTGATATCGAGACCGCCGCGCACCAGATGCCGGTTGGCATGGGCTTCCCAGGCCTGGCGGATATCGCGAAGCTGCATCTGCGCGGTCGGCTGATCGTGATTGAGGAGCCATTTGTTCTCCCGCTCGATCAGCGTCTTCTCGCCAAGTCCGTTTGCTTCGACGGTCCGCGTCGTCATCAGCACATGGGCATGGATGTTGCGCACATCGCCGTCGCTGCCCGGCTGGTGAATGGCGAAGTCGACGGCGGCCCCATAACGGTTGGCAAGCTCACGGGCAAAGTCGCGTGTCAGCGATAGCCGCTCGGCAGCACTCAGCTCGTGTGGAAGGGCGATCTCGAACTCCCGGGCGACACGGGCATCCTTGCGCTTCTCGGCAAACTCGACGGCGTTCCACAGGCGCGAGCGGTCGCGCGCCCACTCGGCCTCCACTCCATCCGGCAGCACGATCTCGGTATGCACCACGCCACTCTTTCGGGTGAAGTCGTGCACCAGGCCGTCCCGCTCGTTCAGCATTCTGGTCGCCGTCCGATAGGCGACAGCGGCCACGGCGCTGCGGCCGCCGTTGCGCGCCACCGGCTTCATGCTGCAATGATAGATCGCCATGCCAGCCTCCGGTCGGATGAAGGGCGGTTATGGGCACCGAGTTGCGCAGCAACTCGTAAGTGCGCCCTTGGACTTCCTTCGCTTCGCTACGGTAGCACCAACGGATGCGGCCTCGCCGCTCACAGATTTGCAACTTGAGCCGGCACATCGATCGGCGTTGCATCAGCCATCCCCGGGACGAATGACGGGAAGGATGATGCCATGTCGGCCAAGCCTATTCGCGAACGCTTGCTACAGCTCGAAGCCCGCAAACAGGTGCTGGTCGCGCGCCTGGCCAAGCAGGAGCGGGCTCACGACACACGCCGCAAGATCCTGATTGGCGCGCTGGTGCTGCACCGGCTGCAGCAATCCGGCGATACCGAACTCTCCCGGCGTCTCGGCGACTGGCTGCGCGCTGAACTGCCGGGGTTTCTGACGCGCGAAGGCGACAGGGCTCTGTTCGCCGACATCCTGCAACCGCCAGCACCGACGGCATCGCCGGTCGAAAACGAGGACAACGGAGAGAGCGGAGGACCGCAGGAATGACGGTTGCGCGTCTGCTCAAGTCCATGCTGATGGCTCCCGTCATAGCGATCGTTTGCCTCCTCGTCGGCACGGCTTTTTCCATCCTGCTCCTACTGGTGGACTTCCTGATCCATCGGATCGGCGGGATCGAACATGGACAAATCAGCCACGTTGTTCACACAGTCGCCAAGTATCTTCCCATGGTGCTTGGGATCGGCGGCTTCCTCTCTGCCTTCGTGACCGAGGGGCCGCTCTCGACCGTCTTCGGCTCGGCGCGTTGGGCGACGGCCAGGGACTTGAAGACACTGTCGGCCAAAGACGTGGGCTTGCTGATCGGCCGCGATCCGGCAACGGCCAAGCTGCTGCGATATGACGGCCCCGCGCATCTGATGACCATCGCACCGACCAGAACGGGCAAGGGTGTCGGTACCATCATCCCCAATCTGCTCACCGCCGACCGCTCCGTGATCTGCATCGACCCGAAGGGAGAGAATGCCAGGATCACCGGTCGCGCCCGCGAGCGGTTCGGACCGGTCCATATCCTCGATCCATTTGGCGTCACGGGCAAACGCTCGTCCGCCTTCAATCCCCTCGAACAGCTTGAGCCTCACAGCCTCGATATTGCCGAAGACGCCAACACGCTAGCCGACGCACTGGTGTTCGACGAGCCGGGCATGGCGGGCGAAGCGCACTGGAACGAAGAGGCCAAGGCGCTGATTGCCGGACTGATTCTCTTCACCATCGTCGCGGAACCACCCGGGCGACGGCATCTTGGAAGGCTGCGGGAGCATCTGACGCTCTCCCCGCAGAGCTTCGCGGACTTGCTTCTGAGAATGCAGGCCATGGACGAGGCAGGCGGGCTGGTCGCGCGTGCCGCCAATCGGCATCTCGGCAAGTCGGATCGGGAAGCGGCCGGCGTCTTGTCGGCCGCACAGCGCCATACCCATTTCCTCGACAGTCCGCGCATGACCGCCGTGCTCAGTCGCTCGGACTTCCGCTTCGGGGATCTGAAGCGCGACAATGCGACAGTCTTCCTCGTCCTGCCGCCCGATCGGCTCTCCACCTATTCCAGATGGCTGCGACTGCTGGTCACCCAGGGTCTCGCCGACATGGCACGCGAGACAGTATCCCCTGCCCGCCCCGTGCTCTATCTGCTCGACGAGTTTGCCGCCCTCGGTCATCTGGCACCGGTCGAGCGTGCCATGGGGTTGATGGCCGGCTACGGTGTTCAGCTCTGGCCGATCCTCCAGGACATCCACCAATTGCGCGCAACTTACGGCCAGCGCGCTGGCACCTTCCTGTCGAACGCCGCCGTTCTGCAGGTGTTCGGGGTTAACGATGTGGAAACGGCGGGTCTCATTGCCCGCTCGATCGGCAAGACCGATGCGCACTACGTCACCAAATCCTGGAGCGAGGGCAAGACTTCGTCGTCCGAACACATCTCCGCCCGTGATCTCATCAATGCCGATGAGATCATGCGGCTCTCCTCGGACCAGATGATCCTGCTGAGACAAGGACTGCATCCGGCGTGGGTGCGGAAGATCAGGTACTATGCAGATCCAGAGTTCCGAGGACTGTTCGATCGAGCTTGATCGCCGTCGCGTGTTCTCTCTGCCGGAAGGACCAGCCGCTAATCCGCGGGGTAGATGTGGTCTGAGCCCGGACGGAAATCGCCGAGCCGCCGATCTCGTATGCAGGTCAATGATATAGAGTACCAATTCGTAATGCCCGGTTCGCGCCGTTAAGTCGGTCGTCTACGTTGCGCTAAGCGCCTTCTAAAAGCGGACATCACCGCGGGACATCCAAACGACAAATGACAATTTCAGTGTAGGCGTTCGAATCGACAGCGGGCTTGTCGGAGTCGCCAAGTTTAGTCGGCCGTTTGTCGTTGCAGGCGGCGGAAAGCGCCTTCGGGGAAAACACTTTGAACACCTGGCCCGCGCCTAAATCCGACGGCAGGGCGGCCCCGTGTTCGTTCTCATTGAGCCTGCATTTCTGAGCAACGGAATCCACCGACAGCAACTGCGGCCTGACCACGCCCGCAAGCAACTTGGATGCGTGCGTCCAGCACAGTCGATCCGCCGGTTCCAACAACATCAATTGATGAGGTGCAGCAAATCGGAAAGGCCGATTTTCATTTTGACGGTGATTTCGTTTTTGCGGATCGTCGCCAACACCCCGAAGGCGCGGACCGCATCGTAAGATGACGTCAGTTCTTCCCAACGCATCCTGCCAACCTTCTCTGCGACTTAGTTACAGATCGGATTCGCCTCGCGACGGTTCCTAATTTGTTCAAGGATTCGAAAAACATGATTCTGGACATATCGCCGCTAAAGCTGCACGGTAAAATGGGACGCTTGGGGTGGCGGATTCTCTTCAGAAGATAGGTTCAACTTGGAAGCGGTGGGATTTGCACCTGCATGCGCCGGGAACAAAGCTGTCCGACAGTTATGGTGGAGCGACAGACGAGAATCTAAAATGTTAGTAAGCATCCGGTGACTACCGCGGTTGGCGCTGATGGTGTCCAGCTTCAGCGGCCTGACTGAAGTTCCGCGATAGCTTTGGCAGCCTTGTCGCAGCGCTCTGCAA